>Ga0209536_100008929_pt1 | contig 14950 bp, 7 predicted proteins | sample DeeMarSeWOR28_12_FD_187461 | JGI IMG/M metagenome (GOLD analysis project Ga0209536, IMG submission 187461) | Marine sediment microbial communities from White Oak River estuary, North Carolina - WOR-2-8_12 (SPAdes) (version 2) | ecosystem: Environmental > Aquatic > Marine > Intertidal zone >...
TGATCAACTGCAACGCGTACTCCATTACCGCATCCCGCCCCGCCAACACGTCCTCGATCGTAGGCTCGACGTGATGTTCCGGAATGAGCCCTCGGTCGAACGGTTCGTAACCCGAAACCGCCATCGTGTATCGCACCAGCGGAACGCGCACGCGCAAGCCCGAATTGGGTAATTCCAACATCACCATCATCCCCGACGTGTTGCCGTAGTAGCCCGCGCCGCATTCCTCCCCGATGAAGGTGGCTCGCCGGTGATGGTGTACGACCGAAGTGAACTCGCCTGTAGCCGAGAAGCTGCCGCCATTGACCAGAATGTATACGTCACCGTCGAAGGTCGGTTCGAGTGGCTGCTGCGGTCCCAAATTGGCGTGTCCAACGAAATCGTATCTGCCCCGTTCATTGGCCCTGAACCGATCCCGCGGTAGATCACTGTTCGACATGCTGGTGTGCTCGAGGAATTCGAATGAGTCCCTGTTGACCTCGAGGTAGCGATAGTAGTCGAACGTGTCATCGATCAGATACGCCGCCAGCAGCTTGCCGTACTCATCCGAGCCCCCACCGTTGTTGCGCACGTCGATGACCAAGTTCCGCGCGCCACTGTCTGCCAACTCCTCAAACGTGCGTCGCAAGAACGCGGGATAATCGATGCCTGCGGTGCCGATGGTGCGGCCACCAAAAGTCCTGACCGTCAAGATGGGAACGTCACCGCTGTAGCTGAGTTCAACGGGCCGTCGATTCTGCTCGGCACGAGCCACTTCGGGGTAGCGACTCTCGAACCTGCGCGTGAGTTCCTCGATCGTGAGGCCGTCAACGACAACCGATTGGACTGAATCACCGTCCGGTGAGCGAAAAGTCAGCTCGAACCTGCTCGTGATCCCGAACAAGCGGCTGTAGAGATCCCCGAATGCGTTAGTGCTCTCGAGCCTGCGGTACTTCGAAGTCTCTACTCGCCCATCCGAAGGCAGCGCCGCTAACATGGTGCCAACGACATCGTCCATGGGATTGCCATTGATGCTGAGCAACTCCCCTCCCATCGCGAGGTCCGTACGATTGCTGTAGTTGCGGTGCAGATACGGTGTACCTGCTACAAACGCGAGTTTGAACGGAAGCAGAACGGGCTGCTGCCCCATGTACCTCTCCAGTTCGCGTGAGCCAACGAGGCCCGTATGGCCGTCGTTCACCGCGGCAATCACCGGTGCGAGGAACCGATAGAACTCCAGCTCCGTCATTGGTGCTGAGATAGCCTGCGCGGCTCGGCCAAACACAACGTCCATTTCGGCCTCACTGGAATAGCGATAGAATCCCCCATGACCCTCCTCGAGTGAACTCCGGAGGACCGCAAGGTCTTCCCTCAGCTGCTCCGGGGTGAACTGGTTCTGCAGACCCGTTGCCCGCCGCGGAGCCGAGGGAACGGCAATCGCAATGAACACGGCGGTCACGATCGTTGCTCTGAGCATGGACTACTCCGGGAGGAGTTGAATGGGCAGCCCTGTCCTGGTGAACAGTACGAGTGCGCCAGAGACTTGTTTCGGAAGACCTGGTCGAGCAGGAGGGCGTCATACCCTGTACTCTGGGCGGCCTACGCGGTACCGTACTTGGCGCATCCAGAAGGAGTTCGCCCAGTTGTGACTTCCCGTCTGTCTCGCGAGGTAGGCTTGCCCGGCGCGGTACTCCTGGGGCTGGGCTCGATCCTTGGAACCGGTGTCTTCGTTAGCATCGGCATAGCCACCGACATAGCCGGTCCAGCCGTCGTACTGGCCATAGTGGTGGCTGCTCTGGTTGCCACCTGCAATGCACTCTCCAGCGCCCAACTCGCGGCCAGCCATCCGGTCAGCGGTGGGACCTACGAGTACGGGTACCGCTACCTGATGCCGCTGTTCGGATTCTCCGCTGGTTGGCTGTTCCTGTGTGCCAAATCCGCATCGGCCGCCACGGCCGCCTTGGGATTCTCGGCATACACCTTGAACGCCGTGGGTGTCACGGCCGGAGAGTTCCGCACGCCAGTCGCCCTCCTCGCCGTCGTGGGCATCACCGTGTTGGTGTTATGGGGAATGAGGAGATCCAGCCGCGCGAACGCGATCGTGGTGTCGATCACCATACTCGCGCTGATTGCCTTTGTGGTGGCAGGCCTTCCGCTCCTTGTATCGGATGGTTCGGAGAACCTACAACCGTTCTTTCTCAGTGTGTCCGGCACCGGTGGGGGCGCGATCCGAGCATTCCTGCATGCCACCGCCCTCATGTTCGTTGCCTACACCGGCTACGGACGGATCGCGACCCTGGGTGAGGAGATCAGAGATCCGAAGCACAACATTCCTCGGGCCATCGTCGTCACGCTGCTGGTGTCTCTGGGTATCTACGGCGCGGTGGGACTGGTGGGCGTGGGCTCCGTGGGCGGAGACACCTTTGCCGCAGCGACCGAAGAGGCAGCGGCACCGCTGGAAGTCGTTGCGCGGCACTTCGGCGTGAAGGGCTTGCCCGAGTTGATAGCGGTCGGAGCTGTGACGGCAATGCTGGGCGTGCTGTTGAACCTGGTGCTGGGATTGTCGCGGGTGGTGCTTGCGATGGCTCGTCGCGGTGACATGCCCGCGACCTTTGCGCGGCTAGACGCGGGTAACACGACTCCTTGGGCGGCAGTCTTGCTCACAGGCGTGACAGTCTGTGCGATCGTGCTGATCGGGGACATCCGAGTTGCCTGGTCGTTCAGTGCATTCACAGTATTGTTCTACTATGCGGTCACCAATCTCGCGGCGCTCGCCATGCCAGCGACCGAGCGTTTGTACCCCAGGAGCGTTTCGATCGCCGGTCTGATCGCATGTTTGCTGCTGGCGTTCTTCGTGGAACGCTCGATCTGGATGGTTGGCTTGGGCGTGCTGGCCATGGGACTGGTTTGGCGCCTGGCGGCGCAGTCCCGGTTGCACCGGATGCGCGACCGTTGAGGAGGTCACTCTGCTCACCTGCGAGCCGCTACGCGTAGCTGAACGATGGGACATCTGATCCGACGCGGCAGTGGGTTATCCTGTGGAGAAGGCGGGTATCTCCCGCTGGACGGTGTCGGCGTTGCAGCGGATGGATCGGTAGAATGCGAAGTCAGGTATTTGGCACCGTGCACGTGAGGTTTGTGACATGCCCATAGACGACGAACCGCAATTCCCTGGGGAGGGTCCCGCGGGACCGGGTACGCCCGACGCCAGTCCGCGACTCGCAGACAAGATCCGGCGTCTGCTGACCGAGCAGCTCTACGGCATATTGTGCACCCAGGGACAAGGACAGCCGTACGGATCGATGGTGGCATTCGCGTTCTCGGCCGATCTCTCTTTCGCCGTGTTTGCCACGCCGATCGCCACTCGCAAGTACCGCCTGCTGTCCGAGTGCCACCATGTCGCGCTCGTCGTGGACAACCGGCCGCAACATGCTGATGACATGATGAAGGTCGAAGCGGTGACCGCAACCGGCCGCGCTACCGAGGTCGCACCTAGCGCCGAGTTCAACGAGTACTCGCGCCTACTGGTCGGTCGGCATCCTCAGCTCGAATCGTTTGTCAGAGCGTCATCGTGTGCGCTGTTCCGGATCGACGTCTTCCGGTTCTTCCACGTGATGCGCTTCCAAGAGGTTGGCCAGTGGGTGCCAATACCCCGCTAGTCTTGCCTCTTGCGGAGGCGGCACCGCTGGGCGAACGCTGGGTCGGCGGCAAAGCAGCGAGGCTCTCGGAACTGTTGGCCGCAGGTTACCGGGTTCCCGATGGCTTCTGCGTAACGACCCGGGCCTACCAGCAATTCGTCGAGGATGGCGGTCTCAAGAACGGGATCGACATGGAGATGGAGCGCAAGGCCATGTCGTCGATGCGCTGGGAGGAAATCTGGGATGCCGCGCTCAGAATCAGAACGGATTTCCTGCGGACGCCCGTACCCAGCGACATTTCGGAACCGATCATCGCTGCTTTCCGAAGTCTCGCGGCGCCCTCCTGCGCGGTGCGTTCCTCGGCGGTGGGTGAGGATTCAGCGGCAAGATCGTATGCTGGACTGCATGAGTCCATAGTGGGCGTCACGAGTGAGAATGCGCTGCTCGATGCCGTTCGTGTAGTGTGGGCATCCCTATGGTCCGATGCGGCGTTGCTCTACCGCCGCGAGCTCGGACTCGATACCGGCACGAGCGCTATGGCAGTTGTCGTTCAGGAACTCGTTGCCATGGACCGCTCGGGTGTCGGTTTTGGCAGGGATCCGAGAGAGCCGACCGAAGACCGTCAAGTCGTTGAAGCGGTACCCGGCCTCTGTCAGGACCTCGTCGATGGCGCCGTCGATCCAGACCGGTGGCTCATCCGACGCTCGACCGGCGCGATCATCGACTGGCATCCCGGTATTCGGACAGGGCAATCGGAGGATCCCCTGCTTGATGACGGGGATGTTGGCTTGATCCACCGGACGCTCAACACGATCGAGGCCACCTTTGGCTGGCCGCCGGACATTGAATGGACCGGACGCGGTACAGATTTCACACTACTCCAGGCGCGCCCGGTTACGACCGGAGCTTTGGGTGAAGAAGACGATCAGCGCCGGTGGTATCTCTCGCTCCGACCAGGGAAATCGAAGCTCGAGGCACTCTGTAAGCGGGTCGCGGAAGACCTGATACCCGAGCTCGAGGCGGAGGGCGATCGTCTCGCCGAGGAGTCGATCGAGGATCTTGCAGACGCAGCGCTGGCTGACGCCATAGACACGCGCGCCGTGATACACGCGCGATGGAAGCAGATCTACTGGGACGAGTTCATACCTTTCGCCCATGGCGTGCGACAGCTGGGAACGTACTACAACGACGTGGTCAAGCCTGACGACCCGTACGAGTTCGTCGCGATCCTGCGTCATCAGCCGATGCTCGCAGCCGACAGAAACAGCGCGCTCTGTCAACTCGCGGTCTATCTCGAGAGCCGTCCGGCGCTGCTCGCTCAACTGCGGCGCCTCGCCGCGGATCGGTCGACGTTCTCGAGCGAGACGTGGTGGTCGCTACGGAAAAGCGTGGCCGCGGCCGACGGGGGTTCCAGGTTTCTCGAGAGACTGGACCAGATCTGCCGACAACATATGGACGTCGCCTACCACGGAGAACAGCTCGACCAACGTCCCGATCTCGTACTGCACACCGTTGTCGAAATGGCCAGTATCGGTGTCGCCGCTGTGGCCGGCTCGGCAAGCGCACACGCCACAACTCCCTACGAATACGAGAGACGCCTACTCGCTGCTGTCGGGCCCGAACGGCACGACGAAGCCCGGTCGGTCATTGCGATTGCTCGCCTCAGCTGGAGGCTGCGCGACGACGACAATGTGCTGCTCGGTCGGATCGAGAAGCAGCTCCTACGTGCTGCAAAAGCCGCTGCTGAAAGACTCGAGCGTTCGCAGCGCCTCGAAGCCGGTGCGCGTATCACCACCGAATCAGCAGCGCTGCTGAGCGCAGCGCTACGTGACGGCATGGGCGGACGGGTCATATTGCAGGACCGCGGCGAACCTACGCGCGAGAGCTCGTTCACAGCAGCGGGGGAGACACCACGGCAGATCGTGGGACAGCCAGCCGCCCCCGGGCTTGTCACGGCGAGGGCGCGCGGGGTGCGGACGACAGACGATCTCAAGCGATTCCCTGCCGGCGAAGTATTGATCTGTGACGCCATTCAGCCAACCATGTCACACATCGTGCCCCTCGCCGCTGCCATCATTGAACGCCGCGGAGGGATGTTGATCCACGGCGCAATCATTGCGAGAGAGCTTGGTATTCCCTGTGTCAATGGCGTGAGCGATGCAGTCCTGTCCATTGCGGACGACGAGATCGTGACCGTAGACGGGTATTTGGGGATCGTTACGATAGGACCACCTGAATTCGATATCGAGACAGCGGCATCGCCATGACAAGAGTTGGCTGTAGCGCCGATCGGTAGCCAAGCGAGATGATGATCCGGCATTGCGCGGATCTGTGCCGCCCCACTTACGTCTCAATCACGACCTCCATCGCCTGCCCCGCTTGCACCACGCGCTGCTCCGGTAGGCGAATCGACAGCCGCTCCGCCGTCTGCGTGAACGCGCCCTCCATACTGGAGCCGTCCACGGTGACCGAGCTGGCCTGCTGCCCCGGCTCCAACACCAGCGTCACCTCCCGGACGGGGAGCCGGCCCCATGCGACGGCAATGGTGTCGACCTGACGGCTGGCCACGCGCACTTGCGCGAGTGAACCCCAGGCCTCAGCGCCAGTGAATGCAGCCCGGAAGTCCTCCGGAGCGACGTGGGGCGCGAACCCGATCTTGCCGCTCGGGCCATGGTACTCGAAGCCCGACAGTCCGATCAACACTCCCCAACTCGCCAGGGCGCGCGCGTAGTGGTCGCCGCATTCGATCTCGTTGAACGGATTGCGCTTGGCCGGGTGATACCGTTCGTGGACCGCGCGGCAGATGGCCAGCGCTTCAGTCAGCATCCCTTCGCTGGCCATGTGGTTGGCGACCTGGTATTCGATACCGGTCCAGACCTCGTTGCGGTAGCGGGTCGAACGCGGGCCCATGTGTCGGCTCTTGGGCCAGGTACAGGTGAAGAGACCCGCCTCGCCGGGGTACGCGAACCACCGCTCCGGTTCGTGGCGCTGGTTCTGGAGCGCGATGTCCGGCGTCCAGCAGTACTTCCAAACCGACTCCAATGCCTGCCGCACTGTCTCTCGTGGATACAGGTATCCCAAACCCACCTGGTGCGCCCAACCCTGGCCGAACAACTGGTCGGCTAGGCAACCGTCACCGTATTGCCAGTCGGGGTGCTGTTCCAGATCGACGTCCTGGATGAAGTACTCGCCGTTGAACAACCGCTCCACCGAGTGCCTGCTCCCCGCCTCGAAGATGGTGCGGCACGTGTCGGCAAACTCGGCGTCGTCCATCTCCCGGGCCATCTCCTCACCGGCCCTGAGCGCACCAAGGTATAGGGAGCCGACCATCGTGTTGGCTCCGTAGTAGTCTTGATCGTAAGTCTGGTGCTGCTTGCCTTCGAGGATACCGTCCGCGTCGGCGTCTTCCCGGATGAGGAACTGCAATGCCTGTCTGATCCGGGGCCAATTGCGCCGCAGGAAAGTGTCGTCGGCGGAGCAGAGATGCTCCCGCCACGCCTTGAGGATGTAGCCGCCCTGGGCGTCTCCGGCCCAGATGCTCCAGCCTTCTCCGCGGAACCGTATCTCCCCGGTCTCGCTCATGAATCCCACGCCCGGCGCGAAATCCTGCATCTCGCGCACCGAGCGTTCCAGTGCGGGAAACAGCCGCGCCAGTGCGTGCGCGTAGTTCCAAACGTGCCCGCAGGTCCCGTGGCAGCAGCCACAGCCCTCGTACGCCCAGAAGCGACCGTCTTGCCACCACTGGCAGGTAGTCGTAGCCAGGTTCGAGACCGTCGAGTTGATGCGGAACAGGAGCCACCAAGGGAGAGTCGAGTCATACCAGGTGTCGTGCCATAGCCTGGTGTCGCGCACGAGACGGTCGCTGTTCGTCGCCACGTACTGCGCGACGTCGGCGGCGTTGCCGAATCGCCCACCATAGTTGTTCCCCACCCGGGACTCACGGAAATAGAGGTTGGGCATGTGCCAGCTGACCACGAACGTGGCCTCGGCTGTCTCACCGGGGCCGAGGTCGAAGGTCCTGCCGACGGCACAGCGCCGGGGTTCTCCGGGCGGCAACTGAGAGATCTCTTGGGCTTGCAGGCCTTCGGCAGCGAACAGCGCCTGCGGCATGGCACCAGACGGGAGAACGGCGCTGGCGTGTACCGCACCCTCGCCGAGCAGCGCCAACGCCATAGTACCGATATCGGGTCGCAGCGTCAGATCGCCAAGGTCACGCCGCATCGGGTCGTCGCGGAACTCGATCTGATCGACGTTGATATGACCCCAACCGCCGCTGTGGCTATCGATGACCTCGATGTGTGCCGTTTGGCCGGCAAGTTCCTCCACGTTCCAGTTGTGCGGCTCCAGCCGCTCGCTGTTCCTTCCGGTCGCGCTGCGGACTACCGACCCGTCCACCACGAGGTTGATGCAGGTTTGATCGGCGTGCGCGCCCCCACCGATCAGACAGGCGATCCACGGTCGCTCGACGGTGAACTCGGGTGAAGTGAGTCGTCCCGTGGTGGCATCGCCCTCGAGATAGGTGTTCACCAGCCCCTCACCTTGGAAGCCGCTAACCACCTGCTGGTCGGGCAGCGTACCTCCCGCCGGCGCAGCGCCGAACGCCGTGCCCTCAACCTGCCAGTCACCGTAGCCCGTGCCCTCGAAGTCAGCGAACACGATGGGAGGCCGATAGCCCACGGGGCGCGGCTCCTCTTCGAGTCGGGCCCCGGCCAGCACTGCCGTCATACCGTCACCGCGGATCTCCCGATTGCGTCGGTCCGTGATGATCCCGGCCTCCCTGGCGGTGTGGTAGCAGACCGCGTTCTCCAGCCAACCCGCGAGAGTGACCCTCACCAGATCGGACGAACCATTCTCGAGCGTGTAGCTGAGCAGAGTCACCGGTAAGGCGGAGTCGGTCTCGTTTAGCGGGATGAACGGTGAGAACGCCTCGAGCCGGACTGAGACCGGAAAGTCAGCGTCGACGAATTCGACGAACCCGATCGGGTACTCACCACAAAAGCGCACTCCGGGGAACCCCCGCGCATCCAGGCTCCGCACCATGGCGCCTTTGCCGGTCTCCACCTGCAGCGCAACTCCCTGATCGATGGACGGCGCCTCAACCGTGTCGCCGGCGTTGACAACCATCTCCGTTGCGCTGCGGCCTTCGCGGTAGTTGACGCGGCCGTAGCCACTGTTGGCGTACTGGTTGAAGATGTCGATGAACTCCAGGCGTCCGTCGCCGGTCAAATAGACCTGCCCCGCACAAATGCCGCCCACCGGCATACCGACACTCTCCAGCTCGGCACCCTCGAACCAACTGCGGCCGCCTTTGGCAAACAGACTCCGCACCCAATCTCTGCTCAGTTTCTTATCGACCGGGATGAAATGGTCGACCGTGTCCTGCCTATCGAACGGTCCCGCACAGGCGCTCCCCGCACCGATTCCCGAGACCGCCGCCGCTCCGGCGCCGGCGAGCTGAACGAACGTGCGGCGGTCGATTGAGTGGTCACAGCAGCCCGGAGGACAGGACGGGGGCTCGTCGTGTGCTCCGTTCTCGTTTGATTCAGAATGGTCGTTCATGGAGGCCACTCCGGTTGGAACGTGAGTGCTAAAGCATTTGCTCCAAGTAACCACAAGAGTGCGGCGATCGAGCGTCAGCGTGTTCAGGCACCTCACGCTCGTCCTTCAGGGCGAGTCGCGGTAGGTCCGTGCGGGAGCTTCAGCTTCCGAATCCGGACGTGTCGGTCACGGCACTCCGGTGGGCGCCCACATCACTTGCGATCATAGGCCGAGGTCGGGGAAGTGTCTAGCGGCCTTCTCTAGATGACCTTGAACCGCGCGTGACCACGCCCAGTTCTTCCGTCAGGCTTGGGGCTCGCACGCACCGTTGGACGTCGCCAGCGCCGGAAAGCGACCGTCACCTCCCCCTCGGCGATCGCCGAGAGCGTCTCGTGTTTGAAGAGCATTAGAGAAATGTGCTTTGGATCGCACCCTTGAGTGAGAGGTGCGAGCTTTTGCGGAATTCCCTGGAACGGTCCGGAACGATCTACCATGGCCGCAGGTCATCGGGGCCGCGGTGTTCTGCCGTCGCGGCCGACGGGTCGGCGGGCCCGCCGTGTCCGCTTGGTGAAGCCATCGTAGAGGGCCGTTGCGGCACTGAGTACCTCGATGGCAAGAAGGAGCTGGTTTACACGGCTCCAGTCCAGAATGCGCACGCCGACGAGAGGTCCGCCGGCCGCGCACCAATCGAGTGACGGGACAGCGACGACTCTCCACTGCCACCCACGGTGTAAAGTGTTTCGTCCGACCACTGATGATCTCACAATGAGGAAGCTCCACCCGCCCCGCTTTCTCCTCTGCGATTCGAATCGCGCTTCAGTACCTCTCGCAACGTCTTCCGGTCTATGCCGAGGACTTCGGCTGCCCGCGTCTTGTTGCCATCTACGCTTGCAAGCACGTTCCGCACGTGCTCTGCCTCCACCTCGGCCAAAGAACAATGGCGCACGATTCCCTGGTGAGCCGAGAAGCGCATCACAGACGGCAGATCGGCAACGTCCACAACAGCGCTTTCGCTCATGACCACGAGCCGGTGAATCACGTTTTCGAGTTCGCGAACGTTACCAGGCCAGTAATACGACCGGAGCGCCTCCAGAAGTCGGTCGGAGAACTGCGGAGGCTCCCTGCCCAACTCATCCGAGTACTTGTGGACGAAGTGTTGTGCCAGGAGAAGAACGTCATTGCCTCTTTTCCTCAGGGGTGGGACCTCAATGCTGATCACGTTGATTCGAAAGTAGAGATCTTCTCTGAACAGCTGCCTGCGTACTAGCTCGAGCAGATCCTTGTTGGTGGCAGCGATGATCCGCACATCCACTTTCAGCTCCTGGGTACCGCCGACCATTCGGATTTGCTTGTCTTGCAGTGCTCGCAGAAGCTTGACCTGCATGGAGAGGCTGGTTTCGCTGATTTCGTCGAGAAAGAGCGTGCCTCCGTCCGCCGTCTGGAAAAAGCCAGCCCGGGTCTCCGTAGCTCCAGTAAACGCCCCCTTCACATGTCCGAACAGCTCACTCTCGAGCAGGCTCTCCGGAATACCACCGCAGTTGATAGGAACAAACGGTGCACGCGCTCTGCTCCCACCATAATGAATGCCCCTGGCCACAAGCTCTTTACCCGTCCCGCTCTCCCCCGTGATGAGTACCGTTGCTGAGGTCGATCCGGCCTTTTCCATAGCTTCGTATACACGATGCATGGCGTCCGAATCGCCGACCAAGCCACTCGAGTTCAGCGATGGCACCGCGCCCTTGGACTGGCCGGCTCTGCGAAAGCGGACTTTAGCAAGAGTATCACGCACCGCCGTGAGGAGTTCGGCATCGGTGAAGGGTTTTGTAAGATAGTGTTCGGCGCCCTCTTTGACGGCCGTGACGGCAGACTCGACCGATGCGTAGCCGGTGATCATGATCACACCGATGTCTTTGGATCGTGCACGCACATGTCTGATCAAGTCGATTCCTCCGACCTTTGGCATCTTCAGGTCAGTGATCACCATGTCAGGCGATTCGGTTTCGAGAATCCGTATAGCCTCTGGTACTCCCGGTGCCGTCATCACACTGTAGCCTTCCGCACTCAAGTTGCGGCTCACCACCTCGCGCGCATCAGCCGAATCATCGATCACCAGAATGCGCTCTCTGCGAATACTCATCTTCGCATCCCACTCCGATCAGTCGAGACCGATACAGGGAGTTGGACTGTGAACTTGGAGCCCTCACCCGCTACACTCTCGGCATAGATCTCGCCGCCATGCGCTTCCACGATACCGTGAACTACGCTCAGCCCCAAGCCGGTGCCCTCTCCAACGTCTTTCGTTGTGAAGAACGGATTGAAGAGTTGCTTCAATACATCCTCCGACATACCCGTTCCCGTATCAGCCACCTCGATGACGACCAGGTCACCGCTGCCGCGAATCGTGACAGTGAGTGTTCCACCGTCGTGCATCGCTTGGATCGCATTCACGGCCAGATTCACGAGCACCTGCTTCAGCTGAACCGGGTCTCCCTCTATTCTGTGCACGTTCCCCTCCGCCCGCCGTATCACTTCGATCCCCTGATTGACACACCGGCCCTGCACGAAGGAGAGTGCCTCGTCAACCACATCCCAAACGGTTATCCAGCGGTTGTCGATGGGCGTTTGTCGAGCGAAGATCTTCAGCTTTTGCACGATCTCACGAGCCTGCAGACACGACGCGATGATCTTATTGAGATCCCGCGCAGTGCCATCTGACACGTCGCCGTCCTTCTGAGCCAGCTGTGCGAAACCCAGGATGCTGCCGAGAGGCTCATTGATCTCGTGCGCTACCCCTGCCACCAACTTCCCGATGGTTGCCAGCCGGTCCGCATGATGCAGTTGCTGCTCGAGTCTGTCACGCTCCACCGCCGCTTGGCACCGCTCCACGTAATCTCCAATCTCCCTCGCGACCGCCTTAATCAAGTGTTCTTCCTCCTCGAGGAAGGGATCCATGAGGGTGTGTGGCACCTCTTCCGTATAGCCAACCTCGACCACGCCGCGCTGCACAGCGCCGACGACAATGCCGGCAGACTGCTGCGCAATTACGTTATGAGTTTCAGTCGTTCCATAGGCGTTGCCATCGAATACGATTCGTGACACAGCGATATCCGGGTACTGCCACGCAGGAGGCAGCAATGCCACTATTCGCTCGAGCGCGAGACGCAGATCCACTCCAGCAGCCTCGATGACGCGTGCAATACCGTAGAGACAGCTCAGCTCTTTGACTCGCTCACGGAGCGCCGCCTGTGACCGCCGCTGAGCAATAGCAAGTCCGATCGTCTCTACCACCGCCTCGTATGACTCGATCTTGTCGATCGAGAAAGCCCCCTGTTCCGCACACTCGAGCCTGATCAAACCGAAGTTGGCCTCGTCGATGACAAAGGGGATCAGGGCCATCGAAACCGTGTCCGGGCGGCGTGACAATTGCGCACCTTCCCCGACAGAGTATTGTCTCACGGTCTGCCGGACATCGGTCGTCCAAAAACTCCCGTACGGTGTGAAGCATGGTGCCGAGCAGTCAACTGCTCCGCCCAACTCTCCTAGCACCAGCTCATGGAGCACGCGCGCCGGCCCGCTCCCTGGCAGTCTTAAGCTCCCTGCGGGATCGTCCGGGGCCAACGGTCCAAATTCAAACTCACGGCTCGGCTTCGCAGTCGCGCGCAGACGGTATTCCACCTGCCCGCGCGCCAGGATCTCCAGGTAATCGCAAGCCGAAAAACGTAGCAACAGACCGGCGAGGCCCTGCAGGAACTCGAATCGTGGGATTGCTTCATTGGCCAAACGCATGACCTTGCGTGAGAGCTCCACAGAATGACTGACGGACTCGGAGCTCGACTCCGGCCTGCCGCTCGAATGTTTCTTGACATCACGCATCGTTGACTGCTACCTAACCTCCAGATCACCGACCAGAATCGACCGCCTACCGACACCCTCCCCACCGTTCCTCCACCATTACAGTCTCAAACGTAATTTGCCTTCGCGACCAAGGATTCCCAAGACTCAGACGAACCTTCCTATCGCCAGCCGCTCAGGCAAGACGCGATGGGTGTCTTTCTACGGCTGCACCGAGACCAGGTGGCCGCTATAGGCATCGACCAGGACCTGCTTGAGCACCGAATCTCTACTGACCTCAATGTCGAACACGAATAGATGCCTCGATTCCTGCACCCTTAGAGCACTACCGATGAGGTGTCCGTTGGCAACCTCGGCCAGGGCTGTTTTACGTGCCGCCACAAAGCCTACTTTCACCTCTGCCGCCAGTTCCGGTGCCGCATTCATGTGGAGTCTACCTTGATCGTCCACCCCAATACAGTATTCCACGAGGATGATCTCACCGGACATGGCATCGATTTGCACGTGCTCGACCATTCCACTGTCCGGGTACGCGAGATCAAACGAGTACACCAGTCGATCAATCCGGCGCTCGATGGTAGCCGCGGCAACGCGGGCTCCCGGAACCTCTGCCATGGCCTTGAGGCGGGCGGGTGCCGCAGGGAATTGCGCCTGTTCCAGTAGGCCCGGCGTCTTTTCCTCGATGGAAACTGCACCTTGTCGCTGTGCCCCGACTGCGGTAGGTATGAGGCCTAGGAAGAGGACAACCGCTATGACGGAGCATGCTGTGGCGTTCATTGTCCAACCCTCCTGAAAGTCAATGACCCGACCAGCTCACACACCTGCTTTATGAGAGAAATGTCGGCGACTCCCATCCCCAGTATGCCATCCTGCCGCGGCGCGGACGGGGATTGGAAGCGGTCGCTTGCTGTATTTGGTTCACGCGTGTCTAACTAGACGCCCAAGATCCCGTCTATGTGCTCCTTGTCCACGTCCATCACGTACCGAAGCCCCGTGACATCTGCTGCGTACGGCGTTAACGCAGCCAGATCATCGCGGGACACATACTCCGGAGAGAACTTGCGGCTGCCGGCCATCAGCTGCCGCAGTCCCTGAGCCAGACGTTCGTAATACGTGTACAGCCCGATCGCGCCAGTCGGCAACTTGCTGTACTCCTCTTCCCCCAATTCCTCTCGCAGCCCGTGCGCGGTCACGAACACTTCCTCTATTGTGCTGCCGAATCTCTCGACATATACGGGAAGCTCCCCGCGCTCGATGGCACGACCGATAGTCTTGCCCACCATCGCAGCGGCAATCGGTCCGCGCGCCATGCCGACCAGCTTTACGAATGGAGCGCCGAGGGCCAGCCCTTTGAAGATCTGATCCTCGAAGGTGAAGCCGCCGGCGACGGCCAGGGCCGGGACCGGCTTGCCCTTCTCGGCCAGGCGAGCCGCGTATTGGTACAGCAAGGAGTGCAGCTCGACCGGAGGAATGCCCCACTCGTTCATCATCCGCCAGGGGCTCATTCCCGTACCGCCGCCAGCCCCGTCAACCGTCACCAAGTCGACACCGTAGCGCGACGCGTAACCCAACGCTTGCGCCAGCGCCGCGGGACGGTAGGCGCCGGTCTTGAGAAAGATGTACTTGGCACCCATACTGCGTAGGTACTCGACACGCTCGGCGAACGCCTCTTCGGTAACCATGCCGACGCGGGAATGGCGTTCGAACTCCTTGAAGGCTCCGGCCTCAAACGCCCTTATCACCGTCTGATCCGTGGGGTTGGGTAGAACCACGTAGCCCCGCTCATACAGCATCTGTGCTTTCTTGAGGTCCTTGATCTTGACCTCGCCGCCGATGTTCTTCGCACCCTGTCCCCATTTGATCTCGACGGCCTCGACACCGAGAGCGTTGATGGCGTATTCGTGATCGCCCAGGCGCGTGCCCTCGACGTTCGTCTGCACTAT
>Ga0209536_100008931_pt1 | contig 14945 bp, 12 predicted proteins | sample DeeMarSeWOR28_12_FD_187461 | JGI IMG/M metagenome (GOLD analysis project Ga0209536, IMG submission 187461) | Marine sediment microbial communities from White Oak River estuary, North Carolina - WOR-2-8_12 (SPAdes) (version 2) | ecosystem: Environmental > Aquatic > Marine > Intertidal zone >...
GGTATAGATGTTTGCAGCGGCGTCGAATCCGAGCCGGGCAAAAAGGACCACAAGAAGATGAAAAAACTATTCGAGAATATACGGCATTTAAGAGGATAGATATGAAATATAAAGGCAGATTCGGTGATTATGGTGGTTTTTATGTTCCGGAAGTTCTGATACCGGTGTTGGAAGAATTGGAGGAAGCGTTTTATCGCTTCTATGAGGATAAGCAATTTGTTTCTGAACTGGCGAAGCTTTCAAAAGATTATGCCGGCAGGCCCAGCCCCCTTTATTACGCAACGAGATTCAGTGAGTATGTCGGCTTTAAGGTGTACCTCAAACGCGAAGACCTTCTGCACGGTGGGGCGCACAAGGTCAACAACACGCTCGGCCAGGGGCTCTTGGCGAAATATATGGGCAAAACCAAGCTCATTGCCGAAACCGGCGCCGGCCAGCACGGTTTGGCTACGGCGATGATCGGGGCCCTTTTCGGGATGGAGACGAAAATCTTTATGGGTGTTGTCGATATCGAGCGACAAAGTGTAAATGTGCATAAGATGAGACTGTGCGGCGCCGAAGTCATTCCCATCGAAGGCGGAACGGGGACACTCAAGGACGCCATCAACGATGCACTACGCTACTGGACGGCCCATGTTACCGATACGTTTTATCTTTTCGGCTCGGCCTGCGGGCCGCACCCATATCCTACGATAGTAAAACATTTTCAGACCTGCATTGGTGAGGAGTCAAGGCAGCAGTGTCTGGAAGAAATCGGCAAGCTGCCGGATATGGTCGTCGCTTGTGTCGGTGGCGGAAGTAATGCCATAGGTATCTTTTCAGGCTTTGTGGATGATAAGGATGTCAGGCTGATCGGCGTCGAAGCCGGTGGCAGGAGTTTAAGCGGCGGTAAGCACGCTGCGACGCTGGTGGTGGGGAAGGTTGGCATCTTACACGGTGCGAAATCCTATCTGCTGCAGGACAAGGAAGGGCAAGTCCATGAGACCGAATCAGTCAGTGCGGGTCTGGATTATCCTGCTGTTGGGCCGGAGCATTGCCTTTTAAAAGATACCGGCAGGGCCGAGTACGTTGCAGCAGAAGACGAAGCCGTGCTTGATGCCTTCGAATTGTTGAGCAAAACAGAGGGAATTCTGCCGGCCCTGGAAAGTGCACATGCTCTGGCTTTTCTTTGCAGCCGGAAAGGTAAGCTGGACCCTGATACAATTACGGTCGTAAACCTTTCCGGCCGGGGTGATAAGGATGTTTCCATTGTGGAAGAACACCGACCCCTGAACATTGGTTAGCGATATTTTATTAAATAAGGTAAATAGTTAATGAAGACATATAAGCAGATTTTTTCCGAACTTTCAAAAATAAAAAGGGCGGCCTTGATACCCTTTTTCGTCATCGGCGATCCTGATTTTGATACAAGTCTCGAAATTGTGAAAACTGCTATTGATGCGGGAGCTGATGTTTTAGAGCTCGGCATTCCCTTCTCCGACCCGATAGCGGACGGGCCAACAATCCAAAAAGCGGATATTCGCGCAAGGAACAGCGGCATGAACGTTGCAAAGGCGCTGGAATTTATCCGAAAAGTCAGGGATTACAAAGACATCCCAATCGGATTGCTGATGTATTACAACCTGGTTTACCAGTACGGAACGGACAAGTTTTTCAGCGATTGTTACCAGGCCGGCGTCAACAGTGTTTTGGTAGCTGATTTGAGCATCGATGATGCGGATGAGATTACTTCACCTGCAGCTAAAGCGGGACTTGATACCGTTTTTATGGTTACGCCGAATACCGATACAGAGAGAATCAAGCTGATTGCCTCCAAAACCACGGGATTTATTTACACCGTCTCAGTATTCGGTGTTACGGGAAGCAGAGAAGAGCTATCTGATATGGTCGAGGGATTGGTTCATAAATTGAAAGAGATTACCACCGTGCCTGTTTGTGTTGGTTTTGGAATCAGTAAGCCCGAGCACGCTGCAGCGGTTGCTTCAGCTGGAGCTGACGGTGTGATAATCGGCTCTAAAATAGTAAGTTTGATTGAGAGCAACTTAGACAACAAAGAAAAGATGCTATCCGAAATTTCAGTTTTTTTAAGCGATGTGAAGAGTGCAATTTCACCCCGTTAGAAATAAGACACCGGAAGCACCTGCCTTGCTTTTGACAGGAATTTCTAATGGGGCGAGAATCAGCCTGATTAAATTGCCGATTATAGGACATCTCTAACTAAAGGCTGTTTTTACGCATCTTCACTGGCAACCTGCTCTATTGGGATTCATCGTAAAATATCCACGTTATTACTGTAATTTACTTGACTTATGGAGGATGTTTAGGTATGATTATTGAAAATGGAATAGCGGATATTATTTCTAAGTGAACCGAAAGGACGCGGACGATTATTAGTGGGATAAGTGCGTTTATTATCTCATCGACTCAGCACCTTGGATTTTACACCTGTTGGATATAGGCATCTCTGTGTTTTAGTTGCGCCTTTAAAATGGAGGATATAATTATGAAAGGCGGGAAAGTAATTACACACTATAGCTTAAATATTTTATTTATGGTTTCTGTTGTAATCTTCTTGTTTTCGGCGTCTGTATTGGCTGACTGGCAAAAGATGGACCCGCCGCCGGATGTGGACAAGGCAGCTCATCATCCGGCCCCTTTGCCGCCGACATGCTGGATGGCAACGGCTTCGAACATGCTTGCCGGGGCCGGCTACGATAATGGCGCAACCATACAGGCTCGTGCTGATGATATTTACTCGGATATGGTTGCCCACTATGGGACCGGCAGCAGCGGGTGGACGGACACCGCCATTCGCTGGTGGCTTCGTTCCGGCAACAACATCTGGCCGGCGAATCCTTATGATGTTGTGACCGTCTACGGCCATAAAAATCCAAAATATCCTTGGGCGAATTCCGACGGCGCTCGCGACATCGCCAACGAGCTTAGACGATGTCAGTTTCTGGGCTTGAGCATCAGTTGGCCGACATGTGGCGGCAGTATCGGTACGGAAGGCCACGCTATAACCTGCTGGGGGGATGATAAAACGTCCGGTATCCTCTGCGGCAGCCCGACTCAGGTTATCGTTACCGATTCCGACAGAGACACGGGCGGAGATGTGCAGACATATACATACGATTTGTATACCAATCCCAACCCCACAGGATGTAATGAGGGTAACGGCTGGTACTTCAATTTCAGTCCGGACCACCCTTATATCAAGCACATTGTAACACTTTGTTCTGCGGATGAGCCGGGCGACCATGTCCTGACTCAGAAGATTACCGGCTCTTACAGGATTCATCAGGATAATTCGGATATTACCGCCACGGACCTGCACTACAAGGTTGGAGCGGATGTTGACATTCTCAGCTATAAAACGACTATCAATTGGTTCACAGCCAATGAACCCAATATTATAGAAGATGCCACTCCTCCGCGAGAGCTGACTGTCGATTGGGACCTTAAGGACAATCGAGTTCCATTTTGCACCTGGGTAACCATTACTACGGAGCTGCTTGTCCCGACATCAGGCACTGTCAGTTACAGTGATGTGTACTTCACTTATCCGCTCGAAGGTACAACCCGTCCGGCGTTCAGATGGCTGCTGTACACTCCTCCGCTGCAGGTAGCAGCCGACCCGCCCGACATCACGGGCGGGTATGTCGTTAGTGCCTTCGATCTTATAGAACCGGTGGGCCAGACGAGTTCGAATGTAGTTGGAGAATATCGATTGGTGTGCGAATACATCTATGACCAGGACCCAAATGAGCATACGTTTATCCTTCAGCCGGTAGAACCGATGGGTTATTATGTAGGGAACTTTCGGTTTGGCCATAGTTATGGCTATATCGATGCGAATTCGCTGTGGGAATTCAATGACTGGATGACCCATGACCCGGACATGCGCCCCCTCGATGACCCTCAGGGCATTTTCATCTCGCTGGATTGGCAGGGCCGGCTGCCGTATCCGAAGGGTGAAAACTATCTTGGTCAGTTCGAGTCACCCGAATGTACGGAGTACCTGCCGCAGGACCTGGATAAGAATTGTGTCGTAAACTTTAAAGACTTCGCAGTTTTCGCCGGAGCCTGGCTTCACAACACTTATCCAAACTAAGCGGGCATTTATTCCGATTGGCCGGCATTTTTTGAGCAGCCTTTTTTTCCTGCTTATGGTAAAATTCGTCTCTGGATATGGCAAAAGACTGCGCCGTGTTAGTCTGAATTAAAATTTTTAATCGTATGCGAAACCTTTAATAAAGGAGTGATATTGATGAAGAACAGAGGCTTGACTCGACGACAATTTATACGCCGGGCCGGCGCTTCGGCCGTAGGTGCCGGTGGTTTTGCTCTGGCACAAAGCAAGCCGACTTTTGCCGTCATTGCAAAGAAGGGAAAAGGAAATTCTTCAAAAGCAAGTTTGTTTGATAAGATTTACGGATGTCTCGCCGGCTCTCGTATAGCATCTGCTATGGGAGCAGCAGTAGAGGGCTGGGACATGGACAGGATAGTTAAGAAGTATGGTGTCTTCGACAAGCTTATAGCCTATCACCATTACAACGTGGATTGGGACCATCCTGCAGGAAGCACAGAAGATGGAATTGAGCGACAGAAACTTATGTGTACGGCCATAATCGAAAAACAGGACAGGATAACGGCTGAAGATTTAGTGAAAACGTGGGTGAAGGTCCTGGACCCCGATAAGATGAAATATATGACCGAAGCATTCGACAGAGAGCTGCTGGCCCATGCAAAATCGGGCACGGTGCCTGCGTGGGAACTTGGCGGACTATCTAAGCATCCGCATTTGAACACAACGGCCCGTTCGTTTCACGCTGTTGCTTTGATTAACGCATGTGACATAGACGGCGTTATAAGAGATGTTTATGAAATAGGAAGGATTTATCAGCCTGCCTATAGCGATTCTTATCCCTGGGGAGCCGCTTATAATGCAGCCGTCGTACATGCCATGAGGCCGGATTCCACTGTGGATTCGGTCATAGAAACAGCTCTAAATTATTCTACTCCTGAGATCAGAAAGGAAATACAGAACGGTCTCAAAATAGCTAAAAAGTATAAGCAGCCTTTGGATATGAGGAGGGAGCTTAACGAGGTCTATACAAAGAAAGACAGCCCCTACTATGCAAATGCAAGGATGAAAAGTTATCACGCATCTTCAATCTACGAGACGGTGACCAAGGCCCTGGCGGTTTTTTCTGCTACTAAGGGAAATGTCAAAGATGCGATAGTCGTCGCGGTCAACTTCGGGCGTGATACGGATTGTCTTGGCGCTACTGCCGCCGGATTGGCGGGTGCTTTCTCAGGGACCAAGACCATACCATCCGAGTGGATAGAAACCGTTGAGCAAGGGACAAAGAACAATCCTTATACCAACTCGCACATGACTATCAAAGAAACGGCCGAGGGTATGTATAGCGCCCTGAAAAACAAGGTCAGGAGGATGAAAAGCTACGTAGCACTGATGGAATCACAATTTTAACTTTGATTTGTGGGGACTTGTCTTAGTTGTTTATCAACTCGTATGCTCGGATTATCTCAGCCACGCTCCAGGCCTGAGCAATGCATCCTCTCGGCGCGTGCGGGGCATCACCGTCGAATATCTCCGATATACTTTTGATGCAGCCATTTTCGGTTAGATGTCTGAGCAGAGGCTGGATAAATTCGGCCGCTTTGCTTTTACTTTTTTGGCTGAAGTTATTAACCTTCAAATATGCTTCTATAAAGGGCCCGAGCAGAAATGCCCAGGCTGTGCCCTGGTGGTAAGCCTCGTCCCGCTGTTGCTGTGGGCCTGTATATGTCCCTTTGTAATGTTCGTTCTCAACGTTCAGCGTTCGCAGGCCGTAGGGAGTGAGCAGATGTTTTTGCACCACATCTACAACTGACTTTTGCTGTTCAGGCGGCAGAGGCGAATGAGGAAGTGAGACGGCAAAGATCTGGTTCGGGCGAAGGCTCGAATCAACGGACCCATCTGGTAAAATACAGTCGTTTAGATAGCCGACTTCTTTGTTCCAGAATAATTTGCAAAAACTGTCTTTAACATTTTCTGACATGGATTGGTAATGCTTTGCCTTCTTTGCATCCCGATTGGAATAAAACCGGGCACAGAGGCAAAGAGCATTGTACCAGAGGGCATTGACCTCAACAGCCTTGCCGCACCGGGGCGTAAACGCGACACCATTATATTTTGCATCCATCCATGTAAGCTGGCTTTCTTCGTTGCCTGCGGTTATAAGCCCATCGGCGTCGGTATGAATATCGAACCGTGTACCTTTATGGTAAGAGTCTATTATCCGGTTGATTGTAGGCAGGAGCTGCTCCGTGAAGGTTTCTGAATCGCCGCTGGCGTTCAGGTATTGAAAAGCTGCGTTGATAAACCAAAGAGATGCGTCGACACTGTTGAAGTAAGCGGTGTTGGTATGGTCATCAAAGCGATTCGGTATCATCCCTTCATCTGTTGCCTGAGCAAAAGTAGTCAAAACGGACTTTGCCTCGTCGAATCTGCGGGTTGAAAGCAGCAGACCCGGCAGGGATATAAAAGTGTCTCTGCCCCAGTCTGCAAACCACGGGAAACCCGCTATAATTGTAGTTCTGTATGTGTGGTCGGGATTCCCGTTTATCTGGCGTTTTGTGATAAACTGGTCGCCGGCTATACAGAGTGCTCGGAATTTTTCATCGCCGTTTTTTACTGCGATGGTTACGGCACTTTGGTGCTTGCGCAAGTCTTCGCGGACTGCGTCAATGTCGGCATTTATTAGCTGCTCGGGATTTTTGCTCGCGCCGGCCGGATTAAGGTTGGCCCAGAAAACAATGTTAGTTGGTTCGTCAGGGTGAACTTGACACTTAAAAAAGCCGGGCGTCCACAAATCTTCGGTAAAATCCAGACCCCTTTGTTTCTCTTTGCGATACGTGAAATTAAACCACCATTGCGGATCTTTTTCGAAATTCATAGATGGGCATCTTAAGAATAACTCACAGCTGCTGGGGACATCATGACGAATCATTAAGCTGTGTCCAAGCCATCTTGAGGATAATGGGGTGTCTGATTTTTGCAGTGTATGGAAATCCCTTAAGCCGATAAATGGACGCAAAACAAACTTAGCCGGTTCCTGCACTCTGGTAAAATCATACACGAGGGCAACTGTGTCCGTATCGCGAAGGAGATACACGGATTTAGTCAGTTGAAGTTGCTCCAGTTTATAATCAAAATGCAGCCCGGTATCCAGCCGGACCTGCTTGAGATAGGTGAAACCCTCCGGTGCGAACTTGTCATTGAATTCGAAGGTTGAGAAGTTAAATACCTCTCGCGGCCTCACATTTTCTGAAGCGCCCAAAGCCGGGCAATATCGGGTTTCTCCCTCAAATACCACCATCTCCAGGCATTGGGCGAGTGCCATTATCCGGTTGACCGGTGGATTAAGTGAGCCGATAAGCAGGCCGTGATATTCTCGGGTGTTGCAGCCGGCGATTGTTGAAGATGCATAGCCGCCTCGCTCATTCGTCAGCAGCCATTCTTTGGTCAAAAGATTTTCAATAGGCTCATTAGCGGTTGATATGGAAACAATTGCTACGTCGTCAGCTTTTTGCGATATTAACATCTCGTATCTTGTATTCAGTATCTTTCATCCTGTGTCCTGTACCTCGAACGAGATATGTTTCACCATTTACGAGATACACATTTGTTTTGCAATCGTTTTTAAGAAGGGCAGGGAGCACCCCCGCTTGCCGTCTCCGTGAGATAGTTTTTATCTTGTAAGGCTTTTTCCGGTATGTGGTTTACGTCTAACAGCGCCTGCCCGGAACAACGGCTTTGAAGATTGTTCAATACGTTCATAAAGTTTATATAAGAATCATAAGGAGAGTTATACGGATTGAAGTATTTGTGTACATCGCCGTCGGCGAAGTATTTTGTGCACATATAATAAAAGTGGTCTGAAACCTGTAGTTTTCGCCAGTCTGACACTATTTTTTCGTCGCTTGTTTTCTTGATTTTCTTTTCCAGTCGATAGAGCTCATGAATGGCGTTGGATTGCATTGCATTTCCGAGCCAGGCCGAGAGGTCTCTTTCGGTATCGGCCCAGCTTATCAGATGTGGGATATCAACCGTGTCAATGGAGTCGTAAGTCTGTACTACTTCACTGGGAGTTTTGAAGTTGTTATCCGGATGCTTAAGAACCTGTTCCGGTAGATGTCGCATAAAGTTGAATATGCCTGTATCTTCCCATTGGTGCTCGCCGAATGTCTCATAATCCATAAAAAGGTTGACAACATTGCCGTTGCCGTTCACATCGCTTATCCATTGGGCGAATTTTTCAGACGTCAATGGCCATTCCGACCAGTTGCGGTTGGAAAATCTAAAAGCGATGTCATCACTGAGTGAATAATTCTTCAACAGGAGCTTTAGCTTGCTGCAGCCATGGGGGCGGTAGACGAAATTGGGACTTCGTGAGCCTAATATATGACTTGCCCCTTCGGTAAGTATTGCGTCGAAGTTGCCCATTGACTCCACAAGGGCTGCCAGGTCGTTATTGTATATGAGTTCCGTATTTCTAAAGATCCGGGGTTTTTGACCAAAGAGGTTTTCGATGGTTTCGGTGTGCTTGTTCACCTGGTCTACGAATTCATTGCGTGAGTATAAGAAACTCAAGCTGTGATAATATGTTTCGGCCAGGAACTCGACACAGCCTGTTTCCGCCAGAGCATCAAAAGTGCTTAAGACCTCCGGTGAAAACGAAAGAAGCTGCTCCAGTAACACCCCGGTTAGACTGTACGCTATTCTGAATCTGCCCTCGAATCGTCGTATTATATCGAGAAGAAGTCGATTGGCCGGAAGATAGCATTTATTTGCCACCTTTCTGCAAATGGCAGCATTTTTGTAATCGTCGAAATACTGGTCGTTGTTGTCAAATACCGTGTAGTGTCTCAATCGCAGGGGTTGATGCACTTGAAAATAGAAGCATATCGAAGCCATATTTCGTATTCCGTTATTACGAGATGCACTTCTCACATCTTAGCAGTGATTCTTGGTAAATTTTAGCGCACTTCCTCGCGCTGTCTTTCCAACGTAATTTTCTCACTTCAAAATTACCGTGATTTCGCAGCGTCATCTCCAAAGGCGGATATTTCAATACCGCTACGATTTTGTTGGCAATCTCATTGACATCCCAGAAGTCGACTTTTAGAGCGTGCATTAAAACTTCTGATACGCCGCTTTGTTTGCTTATTATTACAGGAACGTCGTTGTTTAGCGCCTCCAGGGGTGCAATCCCAAACGGCTCTGATACTGAAGGCATGACATACAAATCAGCCATTTTGTATATCTTTTGGACATCTTCACCTCGCAAAAAGCCGGTGAACAGGACCTTTTGCCCGATGCCCAGTTCTGCCGCCATTTCGATGGTCCTGTGCATTAAATCGCCGGAGCCGGCCATGACAAACTTTACATTTTCAATTTTTTCCAGGACTTTCCTGGCCGCCTGGAGGAAATACTCCGGCCCCTTTTGCATCGTAATCCGGCCTAAAAACAGGACAATTTTCTCATCTTTCTCGATACCGGTTCCGGCCAAAGTCCAGTTGTCGCTGCCGTTACGCTCCACACCGTTATATACCACTTCAACTTTATCCCCGCTAATGCCGTATCGGCTGATTATGATATTGCGGGTAAAATGGCTGACAGCGATTACTTTGTCCGCCCACTCCATTCCCTCTCGCTCGATGTCGTAAATCATCTGGTTGACATGCTCGCCGCTGCGGTCGAATTCTGTGGAATGCACGTGTACGACCAATGGTTTTTTGCTAATCGCTGCGACCCCAATCCCCGCAGGATAAGTCATCCAGTCATGGGCGTGAACGATGTCGAATTCTGTATATTCAGCTAATTCAACGGCGGCGGCGGCATACCGGTGGACCTCGGTATACATATCTTTGCTGTAGTCTATCGAGGCAGGGCACCATTTGGTTCCGCTGACACTGGTGCTTTGTTGTTTTTGTCTCAAACTTTCTTCGATTCGCTGCTGGTACACATCGGGGGTCGTATATGGCTGGAGCGGTGAGCTGATAGTGCGAAATTCTACGTTTTTCATCTCCACGAATTTCGAGCTGCTTTTGGACAGCCGGGATCCGGGAGTCAGCAGGTTCACATGAGTTATATATTGGCTGTCAACTACCCTGGGCAGAACAAAAGTTACATGTATGCCAAGCTGGTCCATCGCTTTGGTAAGCCCGTAGCAGGCTGTTCCAAGCCCGCCGCTTATAAAAGGAGGAAATTCCCAACCTAACATAAAAACTTTAATTTGATCCACCGTCAGCTTATCCTCATAACTATCTGTTTTAGGATGACTTACAATTGCCCCATTTTCGATCCATTAATATCGGACGCATTCCTGAAGTTATCCGATTGCGCAGTTCGTTGCGGTTTGCCGATGAGCACTTTATCGGCAGTAAATTTGTACAATCTTAATTTCAAGCCGGCAAAAACAAGATTTTTGTCCTTATTCTCTCTATATAAATCGGAATTTCTGTTGAGGCAAGTTCAATAAATTTTCTGAAAATACGAATTCTGATACTGATAATGGGGATTTTATGGGTCAATTGTTATGGAAAAAATATCCTAAAAAATTCAATATTACAAATTGTTGTTAGTCCTATAATTGTTGGTGCTGTAGGCTATTCTCTCAAAAATGGTCGGAATGAAGAATCGGGATGTGGTTTCTGGATATGTAGCCAAAAGCGAATAAAAAAAGCCGTTTCACTGTTTAACAAGCGAAACGGCTTGGCCAAATTAATATTGTCACAGACGTAAGATGCTTATCCAAAAGATGTTAGCACACAACTTATGTTCCCTGGTTGAGGTAAAATAAGCTCTTCTAACAGGGATTACAGATCCTGTGGCTTGACTGTACTGCGACGGTTGGCCTTGGTTCGAGCAACAGCATCATCAAGCATACAATAGACCCTATCACTTATTGCTTCGAGAGCATCTGATGATGTCATCATCTTTTTGCTCTTGATATAGGCCTTTACTTTGCTGGCTACAATTAACGACTCTTTTTTCTTTGCCATTACAAAAATCCTCCATGTTAAAAAAAGTTAATTTATCATGGCCCGGCACTGAATCCTTAAGTCCGGCACATTATTGAGCATCGTTATTACAAAAAGCGCCGGGATATGCAACAAAAAAAACGCCCAAATGCTAAATTTTTATGGTTATAGAACTGATGGAGCAAAAGTGCTTGCGAAAATCCGGCCAGCCGCTCATTCTTTTTCTTACAAACTTTTGATTTTTTCATAATTGATACGCTTCTTTTTGACGAAAATATTTAAGCTACCCGTTCTTCCGGGGCAATGTTAAATCACCTGGAATAGAGTGTAATTGTTGTGGAGAAATAGAATGGCAAAGCGTTCCAAAAAAAAGCAAAAATCGCAGTCCAATCTGCAGGATTTCGTCTTGGTTTCTTTTGTCGACGACCTCGAGCAGGCCAGAGAGTACGAGACTCTGCTGAAGGCCAACGATATCCCTGTGGTTATCAATGAGCAATACGAACAGCCGAGTGGAACTAAAGGTGTGGCTGTAATGGTTCCGGAGGATTTTATCGATGAAGCACACGTCGTAATCGAGTCGCAGGATGCCTATGATGATTTTTATGACTTTGCAATTGAAGACGAAGACGACGATGATTTTGGCGGCGATCTTTTTGAGGATGAGTTTTGAGCTCGGTCTTTCCATACGGTCCACAATCATCGGACTATGCACGGGGGTTTCTTTTTTATCATAAGGTAATTGTGTACTCGTGAAACGGCATGGCTTAAAGAAATAGAAAAAGAATAGCGCAAAAGTCAGGCATTTTGAAATAAGATTTTCACTTTTGAGAGATATCAGATAAATGGATCAGGAAAACCACATAGATAGACGTAGCGGCCGGGACCGCAGGCAAAGTGTTGTTGACAGGCGTTTGGGCCTGGACCGCAATCGCGGGCCCGGAAGGCGTAGAACCGATGAGCGAAAAGCTGCCGAAGAAGGCCAGATGTCCGATGAGCAGTTTGAGTTTCTTATGGCCATCGATGAATATAAAAGACAAAACACAAGGCCGTTTCCCACCTGGACCGAGGTCCTCGAAGTAATAAAGGCCCTGGGCTACCGCAAAGTAACCGATCCGCAGCCCCTCCAGCAGTTTAAAAAGGCTACTTAACCTCGTTAAGTAAATCTTTAAAGCAGGTCAAAAGAACAACAGCCTCAGGTTGCAAAAATAATCCCGCCATTAATCACCAATCCGACCCATAGTTTTCGCATTCCGCCATAAAGGCATTATTTAACACCAGAAAAGGCTTTTCTGATAATAATTTCTTCTATCGTTTTTGGTTTCGAATGAGAAAACCTTATGATTTTGGCCCGCTTTCCGGCTCGGAGCCTTGACAGGAGGACTGTAAAAGGCGTATAATGGTTCTGAGTTTATGGAGGCATTTTTATGATAAAAAGAGCGGATATTCTTACAGCTCTTTTTGTGGTTCTTGGTTTCTGGGCGGGCAGCCTGCAGGCAGCGAGAATAATCACCGTGGATGACGATGGTCCCGCGGATTTCAACACAATTCAGGCAGCAATCGACGATTCCAACGATATAGATGAAATCATCGTCTTCCCCGGAGTCTACTATGAAAACATTAACTTTTACGGGAAAAGTATCATTTTGCGCTCGACTGAGCCAACAACTCCAAGGGTGATCTCCAGTACCATCATCGACGGCAATTTTGTTGGTTCTGTCGTTAGATTCTCTGAGGGCGAGACTGAGAGTTGCGTTCTATCCGGTTTTACTATCACCAATGGCATGGCTAGCGGAGGCGTCGGCGGTGGAATTTATTGCCCCGCAGGCAGCGGACCTACCGTCACCAATTGCACGATCGCTGGAAGCTGGGCCACCGTTTCTGGTGGCGGAATCGGCGGTGCGGGTAGCCCCACGATTACCAACTGCATTATCACCGGGAATGAGGCAGTGTGGGACACTGGCGGTGGGATTTCCTTGTGGGGCGGCAGCGCGATGATCGTCAACTGTACAATCAGCGGTAACTTGGCATATCGTGGCGGCGGCGGTATCCACTCTTGCAATAGCAACCCGACGATCACCAACTGCACAATCAATGCCAACACAGCATACAAGGGTGCTGGGATTTTGTGCGAAGGAGGCGGCAACCCGACAATCACCAACTGTATAATTTCTGGAAACTCAGCAGAAAAATAGAAAGTTTTAATAAGGTTCAACAAGTATAATTTATGGACAGATTTGAATTACTGAACAGGATGCCTAAACATTCAGTTTGTGCTGAAATTGGCGTGTGGAAAGGTGATTTTACAAGGCACATTTTAAAAAACACCTCGCCGAAATTACTGCACCTAATCGACCCATGGATGTTGCAGCCTGAATTTTCTGAACGACTATATGGAGGAAAGCGGGAAGCCAAAAAACAAGGTGATATGAATCAAATATATGAAAGCATAAAACAGGAATTTGAACAGCTTCCTAATATTTCTATCCATAGAGGTTTTTCAGGAGATGTACTTATAGAATTCCCTGATTGTTATTTTGATTGGATATATATTGATGGTAATCATGAGTATGACTATGTTCTAAAAGACTTGGAAATTGGCTTTTTGAAGGTCAAGCATGGAGGGTTTGTCACTGGTGATGATTATAATTGGACACCAAGAGAAGGGCCAAAGGGATACTGCCCTGTTAAAATGGCAGTGCAAGACTTTGTCGAGGAGAAGAAACTTGTTGATAATTTGACCGTGATAGGTTCACAATTCATTATTTCCAAGGATCAAAACTTAAAGCGACAACCCCGGCTCTCAGAAACTCCTGTCAAAAAGATAGTAAAATTCATCAAGAAATTCCTGTAAATATAAGCTTGAAAACTTTGAAAAGTACCACTAGAAAACTTCTTCATATTCCCAAACATTATATGAACCAAAGCATCACATCTTGGATTCAGCCCTATAGCTAAAAATGGCCCAGGAGCTAAATATGCAAGCGGGCCTTGATCAGATCTCGGAATCAATTAATGAAAGCAAGACAATTCTCCACTAAGAGTTCATTTATAAAAAAAGTGCTGGACATCCTAACGAAGAAGCCACAAAATGTCCCTAGCCAACATATTGACAACTTCATCTTCATTCACATAAATAAGACTGGAGGAAGCAGTATTGAAAAAGCTCTTGGGCTCTCCCTTGAACATAAAACTGCCTTGGAGAAGATTGAGGAAATCGGCTACAAAAAATGGAAAAACTGCTTCAGCTTCACAGTAGTAAGAAACCCATGGGATAAGGTTGTTTCTCATTATCACCACCGCGTGCAGACTAACCAGACAGATCTAGGAGTAAGACCAGTTAAATTTAAGGATTGGGTAAAACTGACCTATCGAGATAAAGACTCTTTTTACTATGACAAACCAAAAATGTTTATGCCTCAAACTGATTGGATCACAGACCATGACGGACAAATTTTAGTAGATTATATCTGCCGTTTTGAAAATATCAGTCATGACTTCAGTTATGTATGTGGGATACTAGGAAAAACTGTAAGTTTACCCCATATAAAGGCCTCCAAACGCGACCATTATACTGTTTATTATGATAAAGAGACTATCGAAATCATTGCAAGTTGGTTCAGGGAAGATATAAAGCGTTTTGGCTATGAATACTAACAGGCTAGAAATTTTCAAGATTGGTCTGGCTGGATTCGAGATGAGGCACACACCCTGCTAATTTAGGTAATTTGTTGGAAACAAAAAAAACGTAGTGCCAAAATCGGCACTACGTTTTTTAATTATATTGAGATATAAAAAAAATATTTACACAATCAAGGACAGGGTGATTCACTAGCATAAATAACGCCCCCGTTATTTACACATACATAAGCGCTACCGCCGCCATACGTTCC
>Ga0209536_100008932_pt1 | contig 14945 bp, 11 predicted proteins | sample DeeMarSeWOR28_12_FD_187461 | JGI IMG/M metagenome (GOLD analysis project Ga0209536, IMG submission 187461) | Marine sediment microbial communities from White Oak River estuary, North Carolina - WOR-2-8_12 (SPAdes) (version 2) | ecosystem: Environmental > Aquatic > Marine > Intertidal zone >...
GGTAAATTCCGAGCCGCACGAGAGGTGCTCGCTGATAAAACAGTGTATCTTTCGGTGACGCTTAAATTCGCCGTTGGGCATGGCGACCACGTATGTATTGTACATTTTGCCGTCTTCGGCGATTTCCACGAGGCCGGCGCCGATGGTCATTTTGCGCTGCTTCGCAAGGGCCATTAAGACTTGCGAAGAAGGGCCGTCAAAAACCGGCTCGGCCAGAGCCTCCAGCTCTTTGCGTGAAAGTTGCCGTAAAAATAAATAGCCGGTAATACAGGCTTCAGGAAATACGATGAGTTCAATGTTCTGCTCTGCAGCTTTTGCGACGAAATTTTCAATCTGAGCGAGATTTGCCTTCTTATCTCCAGCTATATGCTCGAACTGTACTGATGCAACACGGATATTTTTCATAATTTAAAAACTCGGTTTTTTTGACAGGATAACAGGATTAATAGAATAACTAAGAAAACATTCTAATGCCTGGTATGTTGTCTGGGAAGACAAAAGTTTCAACCCCACTTTTCCGACATGAACTTCTTTAAAGATTTTTGGGAAAAGGCTCCGGTTATTATCTATCTTGAGATGCTAGTTCAGTTTGGCTTTTGTAAATATATTTTGAATATATTAAATTGGAGGATACTAAATTAAAAAGGATGTTCTGATAAGATACTTGAGATCTGATTTCTATGCAGCATTGATTTCGGAGGAGGGTGAGAGATGAGAAGTAAGAATCAGAACACAGGGTATATTTTTCTTGCTGACTGTAAATATATTTTAGGAGCGATTCTGCTTTCGGTATTGCTTTATACCCTTAACGCTGACGGTAGATTTACCTCGGCGAAAGCCAGGAGCGATAGTCGAAAAACGATGCCCAACCGGACTGTAAAATCGTCACCGATATCCGTCGATAAACTTGGTTCCTGGGATGTGGTCGAGATGCGAGTGACGGCCTATTGCTGGTGTAAGAAATGCTGTGGTAAACACAGCGATGGAATAACCGCCAAAGGTCACAGAATCAGGATTGGAGATACATTTGTTGCCGCCGACAAAAAATATCTGTTCGGCACCGAAATGATTGTTCCAGGCTATAACAATTCGCAGCCTGTCAAAGTGTTCGATCGAGGTCGGGTCATTAAAGGCAACCGGTTGGATGTTTTCTTCAACTCTCACCACAGGGCCAAAGTGTGGGGCGTCAGGTACCTGCCTGTCAAAGTTCGCGTGAGATAGTGATTGATTTACAGCTAAAACTAAGGTTAACCGGATTTTATTTTGGGGGGAAAAAGACGCCGGAAAATGGCAGACATTTTGTGGGGAATTTGTTAAAATGAAGTGCCGGTAGGAAATTAAATATTATGATATGATCTATCGGCAAATTATTTTTTATCAAATCCATCAGCGATGGTCCTGGAGGTTCGGTCAAATGTTGAAAGCAACCGTTTCCGGCAAGCCCGATTCGAAAACATTCAAAGTCATATGTCGCCTGGTTATTTTCATAGCCATGGCGATGACATCCCGAATTTTCGCTGCCGATACCTACGATCTGATATTTTCGACGTACTTCGGTGGAAGTGACTGGGAGCATGCCCGTGACGTTGTGGTCGACAAGTCCGGCAATATTTATGTTGTGGGCGGCACTGCGTCTGCTGACTTTCCGACAACGCCCGGGGCGTATTCTCGGCAACTGCAAACCGGCGGCTCGCAGGCGTTCGGCCCGTGCGATATATTTGTCGTCAAATTTGCTCCCGATGGTACGCTGCTCTGGTCCACTCTTATCGGCGGGCCGCACTACGACCGTGCCTACGGTGTGGAGGTTGATGGGCAGGGTTATATATACGTCGCCGGTAGGGCCGGGCCGGGCTTTCCTGTTAAGAACGCTTTTCAGCCTGATTTTGGCGGCGTGGACAACGGCTCATATGGGATGCAGAACGCCTTTGTGCTTAAACTGACGCCCGATGGTTCGGACCTGATATGGTCGAGCTACGTTGGCGTATCCACGTTATGCCGGGACCTGGCGATCGACGAAAAGGGCGATGTTTATGTCCCCGGAGGGCGCTGGAACACTTCGAAGACACCGCCGGACGAATGGTTCTCGAACGCCTATCAGAAAGAGCCGCCAGGAGGGATTGCGGACTGCGGCGTGATTAAAATCAAGTCCGACGGTTCGAGAGTCCTTTGGGCCACGTGGCTTGGCGGCTCTGCTCAGGATAACAGTGCAGCGTCCATTCGCGTTGGGCTTGACAGCAGGATTTTCGTTGGTGGCTCGACGTTCTCGACGGACTTTCCGACAACAGCCGGCGCACACGACAGGACATATTCCGGCGAGGCTGATTTTTTTGTAGCCTGTTTGACGCCGGACGGCTCGGATCTGGTTTACGGTACGTATCTTGGTGGGCCCGGCAACGAATGGATAAGTACGCACAATCTCGCTGTGGATGATTTCGGTAATGCATATGTTGCTGTCCCGACCAGTTCACCGAATTATGCCGTCACTGAAGGCACATTCCAGCAGACATTCCGGGGTGGCAATACGGACTGGGCTGTTACCAAGCTCTCGCCCACCGGTGCTCTTTTAGCCAGCACGCTGCTCGGAGGCAGCGAAGGCGAGAATCCCGATGGCATTTACGTTGGCTCAGATGGGCAGGTCTTTATCACCGGCGAGACACAGTCTGCTGACTTTCCGGTAACAGCCGGTGCTTATCAAATCCAGAAGAGTGCCGGCACTGAAGCGGTGCTTGTCACGCTCTCTAACGACCTCAAGCAGCTTTTGTATGCAACGTACCTTGGCGGCGGCGCCAATGATAACGGTCGCTCCGGTTGTCTCGGGACCGACGGCAGTTTGTACATAACTGGAGCGAGCAACGGTCCCGGCTGGCCTGCAAAGAACGCGTATCAAAGCACATTTGCCGGCGGCGGGGGGAATTATGGTAATGGCGACTGCATTTTAGGCAAATTATCCCCAGCGAGGACAATTACCATAGATCCGTCTGAAACATTCCAGACCATAAACGGCTGGGAAATGGTTGCTTTCGCACTGGAGCCAGACAATCCGGCTTTTCCGAATTTTAAAGATGAGCTGTTCGATCTAGCCGTCCACGATGTAGGTATCAACCGACTCAGGTTGGAAATCAGAAGCGGCGTGGAAAACATAAACGATAACTGGTCGGCCTATCAGGACGAAACCATTGAGTATCAAACGTGGCGGAGCCGTCGTTATGCAACTGTTAATGATAATCCCGATCCGTATACAATCAATTGGGCCGGCTTTCATTTCTCGGAAATGGATGATGTCATCGGGCGAGTTGTAAATCCTTTGCGTGCCGTCCTTGAAGCTGATGGAGACAAACTTTACGTGAACGTTAACTATGTTGCTTTCACCGGACAGATTACCAATGGTAGTTACATTCACAATAATCCGGCTGAATATGCCGAGTATGTCTTAGCTGTGTATCTGCACATCCAGGAAAAATATGGCTGGGTACCTGATTCGTGGGAAGTACTGCTTGAGCCCGACAATGTGTCACAGTGGAACGGAACGCTTCTCGGCAGGGCGATTGTAGCAGCCGCAGAAAGGTTGAAGGACGCCGGTTTCGTACCTGCCTTTGTGGCGCCTTCTAATACCAACATGGGCAATGCAATTACGTATTTCGACCGGATGGTAGAAGTGCCTGGAGCGGTCGAATATCTTCGGGAATTTTCATATCATCGCTACGGCGGCGTGTCCCTGCAGAACCTGCAAACTATCGCCGGGAGGGCCAAGCAATATGGCCTTGATACTTCCATGCTCGAATGGTGGAGCGGGAGCAACAGTTATCGCACACTTCATGAGGACCTTAAGGTGGGTAACAATTCTGCGTGGCAGCAGGGCGTGCTTGTGGGCGCGCTCAATTCGAATATGGCCCTGTATGTAGTTGACGATTCCAATCCGGCCAATCCCCGGTTAATGCTTAATGATAAAACAAAATTCACCCGTCAATACTATCGCTTCGTTCGGCCCGGTGCGATTAGGATTCAATCCGTTTCGAAAGAGAGCGTTTTTGATCCTCTTGCCTTTATCAACAAGGACGGCAGCTACGCTGTCGTGGTCAAGTGTAACGCCGGCGGTGATTTTTCCATAGGCGGGCTGGCCGCCGGGACCTACGGCATAAAATACACGACGTCGAGCCGATATAACGTGGACCTTCCGGACCAGGCAATTAGTGCCGGACAGGCTGTCGTTGCAGGAATTCCGGCTACTGGTGTTCTGACGGTGTATGGTAAACCGACGCTGCCTGATGACCAGCCTCCAACAATTCCAGCAGGGCTTGTCGTAACGGAACTCTTGACATCACAACTGATATTGACATGGGACAGATCAACGGATAATGCCGCCGTTGCGGGATACAAAATCTATCGAGACGGCATTCTTTTCGGATTTTCGCAGACGAACTCATTTGTGGATAAGACGGTCGAGCCCGCTACAGACTATACATATGAAGCCTTAGCGTATGACACAGCATTAAATGAATCACCTCTATCAGCAGCACTTCAAGTTAAAACGCCCGAGCCGAGCGTCAGGGCCGAGTTACTTGGCTACTGGAAATTCGAGGAAAGGCGTGGAGCTGCGACGATGGACACGTCCGGCTCCGGTAACAATGGCACTCTTGTTGGCCCAAAAAGAACACCAGTGGCGAATGGTTTCGCTTTGGAATTCGATGGGCGCGACGACTATGTCGAGATTGCAGCGAATCCTAACCTGAACAATTTGGATGCCGTAACGATGGTTGCCTGGATTTATCCTCATGTTGACGCTCACTGGCATGTACTGGATAAGGGAGATGGTGACAAGCGGATGTATGCAGAGGGAGCCGAGCGTACGCTGAACGGAAGAATACGCTACACAGGTTCGCACGCATATTCGGCAAGTGTAGGCAACACTATTGAATTAAACAAATGGCAGCATGTCGCGATGACATGGGGCCGGACGACCAACCGCACACGGCTTTACCACAACGGTGCCGAAGTCCAATACGACACCCAGGAAATCGGTTCCGGCAGCGTTTTGGACGATACGACATATCCCTTTACAATTGGAGCAAGAGGCGCTCTGGGTGAAGTGACATTTTTTGACGGATTTATGGATGAAGTCCGCCTATATGGATATGTACTGACGGAAGAGGAAATCCGGGACATTTTCAATTCTTTTGCTCCGTAACCATTTGTTCGGCAATTATTTAGAATAAAATCCCCGGACTTGAGCTAAATGATGTTGACACATCATGCCGAGCAGATTAGATTTTACCACGTAAGCCCGCGCTTATATAGAGTTGCGGCGGTTGCAGCTCGGTGCGGGCGTATGAAGTGGGATTAGAACGGAGGTTACCATGAAGAAAGCAAATCTATCCAAGGCAATTATGCTGGGCTTCATGATTCTGATCTGCGCTAGCTGTGTTTTCGCGCAGGATTGGCCGCAGTGGCGGGGCGCCAAACGTGATGGTAAGGTCGCCGGATTCAAAGCACCTGCACAATGGCCGGAGGAATTGAAGTTAAGGTGGAAAACCAAGGTTGGCTTTGGTGATTCGACACCGGCACTGGTTGATGACGCGATCTATGTTTTCACACGTCAGGGTAATGATGAGGTTATTTCGAGTCTGGATGCGGCTTCAGGGGAAGAATTTTGGGCGGTTAAATACGAAGCGCAGGCTGTCACCGGCCCGGCTTCCCGGCACCCGGGCCCCAGAAGCTCACCAGCGGTGTCGGATGGAAAAGTCGTTACGCTGGGCGTGGGCGGAGTAGTTTCCTGTCTGGAAGCAGCCAATGGCAAGCTTCTCTGGCGCAAGGATCCGTTCCCCAAAATTGTGCCGAGGTTCTTCACATCTTTTTCGCCGATTATTGTTAACGGAATGGCCATTGTTCATCTTGGCGGACAGGGCAATGGTGCAATCATTGCTTATGACCTGAAGACCGGCGATGAGAAATGGCGATGGGCCGATGAGGGCCCGGATTACGGTTCACCTGTTTTATTAACGGCCGGTGGAACCAAACAGATAGCATCTCCCACGGAGAAGAGCATAGTAGGGATAAGCGTAGCTGACGGAAAGCTTCTCTGGTTGTATCCCTTCCCACCCGCGAAGAGAGCATATAACGCTGCGACCCCCATCTCAGATAAGCAAACGGTCATTGTTACCGGAGTAGGCCGGGGGACAAAGGCCCTCAAGATTGAAAAGCAGGGAGACAGTTTTGCTGCCAAAGAGCTGTGGAGCAATCCTGATCATGCTACGCAGTACAACACGCCAGTGCTAAAAGACGGCCTGCTCTTCGGACTCTCCAACCGCAACAATCTCTACTGCATCGATGCTCAGACGGGCAAGACTAACTGGACAGATGAAACTGCACGCGGCAGCCGGGGTTTCGGGGCCATAGTTGATGCTGGTTCCTGTCTGCTGTTGCTGACAAACGATTCCGAATTGATTGCCTTTAAGCCTGATGGCAAGGCTTACAGTGAAATCAAACGCTATAAGGTGGCCGAGACGGTGACTAATGCGCATCCGGTGATTGCGGGCAACAGTATTTTCATCAAGGACCAGGAAACAGTGACAATGTTTGTGATCGAATAAGGTCTGCTCTACGTATTATACACAAAAGCTTATCCGGCTGTGCTTTTAATAAGGCCATGCCAGGGCGAATGATTCTTCGTATGGATGCGCCGAGACATGGCCGTCGAGGAAGGCTGCGTTTCCTTTGCCTCCTATCGGATCACCCGTAGGGGCGTTATGAAAGCCGGCGATGACGTCGGTGAATTCGCCGAGTCCACCCTCGGAAGCGGGGCCCGGCTTGACGTTCCATTTGCTGCCGCCAGCTCTTTCGACCCAGCTGGGCGCTTCGCTTGTCGGCCATACGGGGAATAATGCCGTGTCGTTCAGACCCTGTATGAAGTAGCCCGGTTTTATCAGGCAGCCTTCGTCGGCAAAGGAAAATATCTGTGCCGAGTTTTTCACATTAAGGGTCTTTAGCACACCCCAGTCACCGTCCTTCATGCCGAGATAGGCATTCATGCTGTAGTTGTACCAGGGCATATAATTTTCTACGCCGTCGCTCTCATCAGCAAAGTCCGAGTGGAAGCGAGTGCTTTTGGCCAGGCGTTGAAACGTCGGGCAGATAAGCGCACGTGCTTCGGACAGGTATGTAAAGAATTCGCTGGCATATTCCGGATGCTCTCTCAGGTACACGTTTCTATTGCACCAGCGTTGCCACCGGTTGCCTGCTTCACCGGGATATGGATCGAGCTGAGAGAAATAACAACTGCCGGGATGGCAGAACAAATCATCGTTGTCTTGGGCGTACATTTGTACTGCGAGAGTGTAATTTTTAAGATTTGCCTGACAGGCCGAGCTTTGGGCCTGATTTTTCGCTTTCTTCAATGCCGGCATCAAAATCCCCATCAGAACCGCGATGATGGCGATAACGACGAGAAGCTCTATAAGAGTGAATGCCCGTGATTTGTTCATGGCTTTGCTCCTAACATGGCTTATTACATTTTATATAACATTGGTTCGCAGTTCAACCGGAAAATTGTTATCTTCGTAATGAAGGCTGCTGTCTTTAAGATTTGGCGTTGTCCTGTGAGGCATGAGCAGGTAGAATTGACACAAAGAATGTGATGACTTTTTTGGATGAAAGGAATTAGTAATGCGTTACATTAAACTTATCCCTGTTTTGCTGATTGTTCTGAGCGGCTGTGCAGCGTTTATACCACCTGAAACTCCCCAGATACCTGTTGTAAATGAATATCATGGTGTGGAGGTTGTCGATCCGTATCAGTGGCTCGAAGATTGGAATGATGAGCGGGTACAATCCTGGAGTGATAAGCAGAATGTTTATGCTCGAAAGACGCTGGATAATCTATCCGGAGTCAAGGAACTGCGCGAGCAAGTAACAAAGATACTAACGGCTGAATCCGTCAGGTATTACTCGCTTTGCCAGCGTGAAGGAAAACTGTTTGCTATTAAGCGTCAGCCGCCGCTGGAGCAGCCTTTTCTGGTGGTTATGCCCTCAGCACAGCAGCCGGAGTCCGAGCAGGTCATTGTTGATCCGACAAAAATCGATCCCAGTGGTTCAACATCGATTGACTTTTACGTGCCGTCACCGGACGGCAACCTTGTTGCAGTCTCGCTTTCGGTCGGCGGCTCGGAGAGCGGGGACGTGCATATCTATAAGACGGATACCGGCGAAGAGATCGAAGAGGTTATTGCCCGTGTAAATGGAGGCACTGCCGGGGGCGATCTTGCCTGGACGCCGGATGGATCGGGTTTTTACTACACTCGATATCCCCGCCTCGGCGAACGACCGGTCGAAGACATGGATTTTTACCAGCAGGTCTGGTTCCACAGGATGGGGACATCGCCCAATGAAGATCTATATGAAATCGGCAAAGACTTCCCGCGTATAGTGGAGATCAGGCTTCAAATGGATAAGCTTTCAGGGCGTGTACTTGTGACAACTCAGTACGGCGACAGCGGCCGTTTCGCACATTATATCTGGACTTTGAGCGGGCAATGGAAGCAGATAACCGGCTATGACGATAAGATAGTTCAGATGACGTTCGGTCCTGATAATTCTTTGTTTGCTATTTCGAGGGCCTATGCCCCGCGCGGCAAAATATTAAAGCTGTCCCTTGACGATTTATCTTTGGACAAAGCTCAAATCATCGTTCCTGAGGGTGACAATACGATCGTTTCAGATTTCTACGGTCACCCGCCGATGGTAGTTACCTCAAGTCGCCTGTATCTTACTTATCAGCTTGGCGGCCCATCTGAGATTCGTGTTTTTGATCTCCAGGGGCAGCGACAAGCGGGGCCTAAGATTTTGCCGGTCTCCAGTGTCGGACAGATTGTTGCCGTGGGCAGCAATGCCATTTTGTATCCGAATTCTTCGTATATCGAACCTTCGGCATGGTATTTATTCGATTCCGACGAAGGGACAACCGTCAAAACATCACTCGTGACTGAATCGCCAGTGGATTTTTCCGACTGTGAAGTAGTTCGCGAATATGCGGCATCCAAAGACGGGACTAAAGTACCCGTCAATATCATTCGCCGTAAAGGAGTGAAGCTGGATGGTTCGAATCCGGTGTTGCTTACCGGTTATGGCGGGTACGGGATCAGCATAGAGCCCCGATTCAGTGCCTTACGCCGGATTTGGATAGACCAGGGCGGCATTTATGCACAGGCCAATCTCCGCGGCGGTGGTGAATTCGGAGAGCAGTGGCACAGGCAAGGCATGCTTACCAGCAAACAAAACGTCTTCGATGATTTTGCCGCTGTTATGCGGCATATGATCGATGCCGATTATACATCACCCGATAAACTTGCAATCATCGGCGGCAGCAATGGGGGATTACTTATGGGCGCGATGATAACCCAGCATCCGGAACTATGCCGGGCTGTGGTTTCCTCTGTTGGAATATATGACATGTTGCGGGTCGAGCTTGCGCCGAACGGAGAGTTTAACATCCCGGAATTCGGCACCGTGAAAAATCCCGACCATTTCCGTGCCCTTTATGCTTATTCGCCTTACCATAACGCCCCGGATGACACGGTCTATCCTTCTGTGCTGTTTCTGACAGGCGCCAATGATCCGCGCGTTGATCCCATGCATTCTCGGAAAATGACAGCACGGCTCCAGGATGCGAGTTCATCGAGCCGGCCAGTTCTGCTGCGAACAAGCTCGAAAACCGGTCACGGCCTTGCTACGCCGCTGAGTGAGCAGATTGACAAGAGTGTTCATTACCATGCTTTTTTGTTTAACGAGCTTGGGCTATAGAATATTTCGAAAGGGATAAAGAATGAGTTCTTTACATAGTTTATTGTGCTGTATGTTACTGTTGGTTATGAGCGGAATAAATATAGACGTCCTGTACGCTCAAAGTGCGACACAGGATAAAGATATCAAACTGATCATTCGCGGGGACGACATTGGATCATGTCACGCTGCCAATGTGGCCTGTATTCGTTCCTATAAGGAAGGGATAATGACGAGCGTAGAACTGATGGTGCCTTGCTCGTGGTTTCCCGAGGCAGTCAAAATGCTTAACGAAAATCCGGGCCTGGACGTCGGAATTCATCTGGTGCTGACCAGCGAATGGGACAATTATAAATGGCGCCCGTTGACGCATGCTCCCAGCCTGACTGATGCAGACGGTTATTTCTATCCGACGATCTGGCAGCGAAAGAATATGCCGGCCGGGACAGCTTTGAAAGATGCGGACTGGAAAATCGATGAAATCGAAAAGGAATTGCGTGCCCAGATTGAGCTGGGCAAGCGAAAGGTGCCGCATGTCAGCCATCTTTCGTATCATATGGGATGCGCGGGATTTGATCCTAAAGTCAGGGAGCTTTGCTCAAAGCTGGCCGGGGAATACGATCTTGATATTGAGACTTCCAAGGCCGGAGTGCGAGGTTTTGGCGGATTCGGTGATGCGAAAACCGCTGACGAGCGAATAGAAAGATTTATACAAAGACTCGAAGAACTCAAACCGGGCACTTATTTATTTGTCGAACATCCGGGCATAAACACGGCTGAGATGAGCGCTATCGGTCATAAAGGATATGAGAATGTAGCAGAAGATCGTGATGCTGTGACGGAAGTATTCGTCAGCGACAAGGTCAAAAAAGCAATTAAAAGATTAGGAATTAGACTTATCAGCTACGCAGACCTCAAAAAGATCGGCAAGAAATAGCTTTAAATGTTTTTTATTTTATCTTGCCGAATTGTGACCAGCCCATAGCCGGCCAGTAAATATAATCCGCTCTGCCTTTAATGGTTGCCAGTGGAATGGGACCAAAATCTCTGCTGTCTCTGGAAAGGTTGCGGTTATCACCCAAAACGAAACAGTGATGTTCCGGAACTGTTATTTTCTCAAAGTCGCCGGTGGTTTTATCATGTGGTGATTCTGCTAAAAAGATATTATATTTCACGCTGCCGATTGCCTCCTCGAAGACTTCTCCTTTGAGCAGTTTGCCCTCTACTGTTATCCTGATATTATCTACGGTGGATTCGGGCAGTTTTCGCCGGGATAGTTCATGACCGTTTACGTATAGCTGGTTGTCTTTGACTTCAACCGTGTCGCCTGCGACGGCGACAACCCTCTTTATATAGTTCCAGTGACGGTTGAAAGGACAAATATGAACCACAAGGTCACCTATTTGAGGATCACTTCTGTTATAGGCAAGTTTATTTGCTAATATTCGGTCGTTTGGTACAATTGTTGGATAGCAGGAAGCCGTGGGGACTCGAAACGCCTCCAATCCCTTACTTCTAATGTACAAGGTGCTGCCGATGCTGCCTCCGGTGACAATGATAACCAATAGCATGTAGACGGCCGGGTTGTTATAGTCTTTTAGCTGATATCCGGCTGCCGTACGTATGGCCAGAAATACCGAGTCCAGGATTGCCGCCAGCAGTATTATAAGACTGGCTAAGATCAGAACGATTGCTACATGCATCAGTGCCGGTGAATCACTCAGAGAAAACAGCACTATGATAATGGGCAGAGGTAAAATATGCAGGAAGTTAAGAACTAATCCTCTTTTAAACTGACCGCAATATATTTGTCCCAGACCCGGCATAATAAATGACAACAATACAGCCAGCCAGATACGCCTCTTATTTCTATTTTGTACTACCTGCTCATCCATTTATTACTCCATTGCTTAAAATCGAATTGATCATAATTATTAGTCTTACAACACCTGTAGCAGCGCCGGCCGCTACAAGACCAAATTTGGCCAGGGGATTATATGAAATCAGTTCTATAAATCTTTCCATCTTAGACTGGGTGATATTTCTACTTTGCTCCAACTGATATACCTGGTTCATCACCCTGTCGGTGAAGTTTTGACTGACGTCAATTTGGCGTTTCCGGAGTCTCCAGGATTCATAAACTTTGTTGTCTTTCATTGAATGTCTCCGTCTATACCCTCAAGGGCAGACCTTAGCCTGTGTTTTGCCCGGTTAATTCTTGATTTTATTGTCCCGATTCTGACTCTTTCGATCTGTGCTATTTGATCGTAGGGCAGGTTCTCGAACTCGGCCAGAACAAGGGCTCTTCTATGTTTGGGATTTAGTGACTCCAAAGCCCGGTCTAATTTTACGAATAATTCATCCCGGACAAGAGAATCGGCTGGCTCGGAGAAATCCGGATTTTCCGGCGGATTGCTCACTGGCATGATTTTCATTTTCTTCATCGCATTTATGCTTTTGTTTCTTGCTATAGTGAAAAGCCATGTCGAAAAACTGCTGCGGGCCGGATCGAAAGACGGCAACTTTTTATATGCGGCAAGAAATACCTCCTGGGCAATATCTTCGCATGTATGTCGGTCGTTTATAAGATTAGCTATCATTCTGATTACCGGTTTCTGATACCTCTGTACGAGCAGTCTAAAAGACTCAGTGTCCCCTTCCAGCACAGCCCTGATAATGCCGGTCTCTTCGATCATTTAGCGTTCCAAAGTCTATGAAATATTGTTTTCATATTGTTATACAAGCGAGTGGCGCAAAAGTTCCATCCAAAAATAAAACATCAGCAAAGAAAGATAGAAGAGAGCTATATCGAAAATTAGTAAAGTGTAAGGTTCTGCTCGGTTCCGAGTCGGACGGGCTTGTCGGTTTTTCTGCCGTTCGTGTTCTCATATACATAGACATGGTAGGGAGTGGCTAAGATTACGTCGAGTATTCCATCGCCTGTCATATCGCCAATGTGCATACTCTTTTCATATTTGATTTTTCCATTAGGCTTTTCCTTACTTGGTGTATTGAATGTACCAATGCGCCGTCCTTGATAATCGTAAAGTCCGCCTTTGTGTGCGACCAGGATTTCTTCGATGCCGTCTCCGGTAAAGTCCAGCAGGCAATGATGCCGGCTATAATCTGTCACAACCTGGCCGAGACGCCGGCCCTGTTCATCCAGCACCCAAACGGGACTCTTGCCGTAAGGTTGATGGTCGATATCAATACAAATATGTGGCCCAGCATGGTTTGGTATAATGTGTCCTACATCTATCGATTCGAAATGATGCCCGGAAATTTCCCACAACACTTTTCCGTTGCCATCCACGAATGCAATGTTATTAGCTCCGCAACAGGTCAGCACAATTCTAAAGTCTTCGGGGGATGGACCTTGTCTAAAAACGCGGGCGCAATCGAGATGGCCTTTGGCCTGATCGATTTGTTTCGATTTATAAACCCAGCGGACGGAGCCGTTGCTGTTCAGCATGGCATAGCCGGCCATGATTTCATCGCGTCCATCCCCATCGAGATCGATTGGCAGTGGCTGATGGGCGGTTCGATATCTACCGGGATCCCTGACCGTCCAGAGCAGCTTGCCTTGTTGGTTATACGCCCAAATATTATGATACCGGTCTTTTACAATCACATCAGTCGGGCGACTGTTGCCTGAAAGATTACAGAACACCAGGCAATCAGTTGCCTGGTCAGGAATGGGTATTCGTCTGAGTTCACGCCCCGTGGCTCCTTCAAGCTCAACTAAAAATCCTTCACTGCTCAGAACAACTTCGTATTTGTCATCGCCGTTAAAGTCATGAATCTGACAGGCAACATCATGGTGCCAGCTCTTCCGGCCGATGTCCGGATTACCCCACTGCCACAAAACCGAACCATCGAGGTTTTGAGCAACTGCCGTGGTCGTATAGTGCACATCGTCTTTATTGAAGTTTTCGGAGCTGATAATATCGACCACACCGTCTTCGTTTAAGTCAGCGGCCAATACCCACTGGCCTCCGTAATCGGGATCGAGACGAACGACTTTCCATGGCTGAATAACAGGTACTTGAGAATTTGACTGATCGACGTCTTCAGTATCAAAATAGATAAAGTCTTTTTCGTTCGCAGCGAGAAATGTACAGGGAATAAGCAACGCCAAAACACAGAATATGCACCAATAGAAAACTAAGCGTTTATTTTCTTTTGCTTTGAGCATAATACGGCCTTTGGTCGGAGCAGACGGGCAGGATTATCCCTACTCGAAAATGAGAGTGCCGTAATTCTCGAACTCATGAAAGCTGGAGCCGACCCTGGTCCAATCCCAGCTTGTCGTTTTGCCTTCGTCGTAATCTACGCGATAGAAATTGGCCCGCCATCGTGTCCCCGGCTGTGGGGGAACGTTTTGCAAAGGTTCGAGCAGGTCGTACGGAACGAACACCTCGGCTTTCCAGCCTGTTACTTTGGCACCTGGCTGCTTTGGGCCGCCTGTGGCCGTGGTGGCCTTTTGTATTTTCCGCTGACCTGAATATTTCCAGGGGCGCCAGCCGAGAAATTTGCCGCTGAAATTGGGGATGATGATCGGCAGCTCGAAACCAAGAGGCGAAATCTCGTATTCGAAGTAAACCGGGTATCGCTCGTCCGGCCATAAGAAGAATTCAAATACATCTTCTTCCCACAGGTTGAGAAAATCCTCTTTCATCGAAGCAGTAATCGTATTGTCCTGAGCTTCCATAAGCACGTACAATCCAGTCGCTGAATAGAGCATCTTTACATGGGTTTTGTACTTATGACCGTCGGAGCTGCGTATGTTGAGCGATTCCCATGAGGTTTTTTCCCATGCGGGTGCGTCACCCGCGCCATTCACAGTAAAATCTTCTGTTTGCTGAATGTAATATCCAAAATCACTATAGAGCCCTCCAAATGTACAATTCCATTGTTCATTACCATTTTCATCTACTTTTATTAACCAAACATCGGAGATATTATTCAATCTATAGGATTGGGTTGTTCCTATTATTATATACCCTTTATCATTTGTTTGTTGGGCATAATAACCAATATCTCCATTATCTCCTCCAAATGTTTTATTCCATAAGATATTACCATTTTGATCTGTTTTTAAAAGAATGCAATCAAGTCCTTTATTTGAATTCTTTTTTACCCCTGTAATAATAAAACCCTCATCATTAGTCTGT
>Ga0209536_100008933_pt1 | contig 14944 bp, 11 predicted proteins | sample DeeMarSeWOR28_12_FD_187461 | JGI IMG/M metagenome (GOLD analysis project Ga0209536, IMG submission 187461) | Marine sediment microbial communities from White Oak River estuary, North Carolina - WOR-2-8_12 (SPAdes) (version 2) | ecosystem: Environmental > Aquatic > Marine > Intertidal zone >...
CTGGAGCCCGCTCTCCATCCCCTGCAGAGACCAGAGATCGAGCGGGTAGTAGGCCGCGGTCAGGATCGCGGCCGGCAGCGCGTGGCTCGCCCGCTGACAGCCGAAGTGCCTGCGCACGAGCTGGAAGACGACCGCGACGTTGGCCATCAACGCGACCAATGAGCTGAGCTGGACGAGCAGGCTCTGGAAGCGCAGCGGTAGCGGCAGCAGGTGCAGCAGTGCCATGTAGAAGGTCCAGAGCGGGCAGCTGAAGCCCTCGACCGGCGCGCCGTCGCGCGCCCAGTTCAGCCCGTAGCCCTCGATCCAGTTGCGGGCGTAGGTCATCGAGATCATCGCGTCGTCGAACAGGCAGAAGACCCGTTCGTCCCCGACCAGGAAGGAGGTGCGGTAGATGAACCAGAGGCCCCAGGTGCCGAAGACCGCGAGCAGGACGAGAAGCCCGGTGGGGAGCTCCGGTCCGAGCGGCGCGCGCGCTCTCACGCTCCCGACCTCGCCGACGGGTCCCGGGCATCGGCGCCGGGGCGCCGCAGGTAGAGCGTGAAGTCTCCGATCTGCAGCTCCCTCCGGTAGCCCCGCTGCAGGAAGTCGCGCAGCGGCGCGAAGCTCGCGAGCTCCGCCTGGCTGTCCCGGCGGTTGCCGGTCACCAGCCGGAAGGCGTCCCCCTGCGCGACGACGAACACCGCCGGCGGATCCCCCTGCAGCTCCTCCAGCAGCTCGCGCCGGGCGTCGGTGCGACCCGGCCACGCCAGCCGCTGCGGGACGTTTTAGATGTAGCGGCTCGTGCAGCGTCGGTCGGCCAGCTCGTAGATCACCGGCTCGAAGCCCCAGACGTACACGCCGTCCGCCGCGGTCGTGTGGTCTCGGATCCACTCCGCGACGCGCCGGTTCGCGTCGGCGTCGAAGTCCGGCTGGGAATGCAGGCGGCCACGCAGCGAGGGGCGGTCGGCCTGCTCGGTCAGGCCGAGACGGTGTCGGCTGCGCTCCCAGAAGCTGATGCCGGAGCGCAGGGGCTTGGCGGGGTGCACGTCGCAGAGGGCCAGCAGCGCGAGCAGCGTCGCCGCCGCCACGAGGGGCCTGGGTCGCACGAGCAGCCACAGCTTCCACAGCCCCCAGCCCGCGAGCAGTGAGAGCAACGGCACCGTGGCACCGAAGTGGTAGTCGAAGAACTTCGCCTGCAGGCCGATGCCGATCACCTGGAGAGCGCAGACGAGTGCGACGTGGGCGGCGCCGCCGCGCTCGCGCTCGCCCAGACGTGGCAGCGCGAGCAGCAGCGCGAGCCCGACCGGCAGGTAGGCCGAGTAGTGGAACAGGCTGGCTTCGACGGCGCGGTAGACCAGTGCCCGGAGCTCGCCAGCCTGGAAGCTCAGCCCCGTGTGATGGGGCACGAACTCGAAGAGTACCGACGCGAGCGCCGGCCAGGCACCGCGCACGACGAAGAAGGCGGCGACGCCAGTCAGCACGAGCGACGCTCCTGCCGCGTAGGCCGATAGTGGGGCCAGCAGGCCGTGCAGTCGTCCGTTCGATCCGGAGCGGGAGCGCAGGGCGAAGGCCAGGCTGACCAGCAGGCCGCCGCCGAGCGGCGGCTTGCAGAGCGCGGCGACGGTGTAGAGCGCGCCCGCGGCGAAGCCCGCGAGCCACAGGCGACGCTGCCTGGCATCGCCCGGCGCGGGCTCGAACGTGGCGCAGACCAGCGCCCAGACCGTCGCCACGGCTCCGAAGCTCTCGGGCTGTCCCGTGTGCCAGTACTCGAGCTGCACGTGGGCGCTCACGGCCAGCAGGCCGCCGACGATGCCCGGGCGGGCGCTCCCGACGTGTCGGCGTGACAGGATCACGAACGCCCAGACCAGCGACGCGAAGCCCGCGGCCTCGAGCAGGCGGATGGCGTGCATGTCGGCGCCGAACAGCACGCGCGCGAGCGCGTACACGAAGAAGATCATCGGTGGCTTGATGTCCCACGCATCCGCGTACGGCGCGCCCCCATCGAGCAGGGCCCTCGCGACGACCGCGTAGACTCCCTGATCCCGCCCGTAGTCGAAGTCGGTCAGGATCATCAGGAACAGCCCGATGCACAGCACCGCGCCGGCCAGCAGCAGTGGCTCCATGTACGCCGCGGGGCGGTCGTCGCTCACCAGTGTCCCGTCACGGAATCTCGCCTGCATTCGCACGCCGGGGGGAGCGACCGGCCGCACCGCCGTTCACGATTCGCCGCCCACCTCCGGCGATCGGGCCGCGCTTGCGCCGATTCTGAACCCAACCGGGGCGAGGGTTCAACGAGAATACGGCTATCCTCGGCGCCCATGCCGGGCGCGATGCGCGATCGATGAGCGACGGGCGGCGAATTCGAGTCGACGAGGCGCAAGACCCGATCCCGATCGCAGAGAACCCCGCGCGCGATCTCCTGCTGAGCGTGATCGTCCTCGCGGCGGGCGCGGCCGTCGCGACGTGGGTGATGTGGAAGAACCGGCACTTCTTCCACGACGATTGCTACATCGCCTTGCGCTACGTGCGCAACCTTCTCCACGGTCACGGTCTCGTATGGAATCCCGGAGAGCGCGTAGAGGGGTACAGCAGCTTTGCAGCCGTGCTGGGCATTTCCGGCCTCGGCGCGGTGGGAGTGCCGCTTCCTCTCGCCGCTCGCCTGCTCAATGGTCTCGGTCTGCTGGGTTCGGCCGCGGTGGTGGGTGCGTTCGCATCCCGGCGCGGTCTGCCTCCGGCCCAGAGCGCGTCATTGGCGGCGTTGGTCGCGGGCTTCGTCCCGTTGGGCGTGTGGGTCATGGGCGGTCTGGAGGCGCCGATGTTTGCGGGCGTCCTCGCGCTGGGCACCGCGCTGATGGCCACTCGCCTGGAGTCCGAGCGGCCCGACGTCCCGCGTGACGCTCTGGCCGCGATCTGTCTGGGAGCCGTAGCCCTGGTGCGACCCGACGGGGCCTGGTTCGGCGCCGTCGCCGCCGCGGCGTACGTCGCCCGCTTCCTGAGGCCGGATCGCAGCAGGCTGAAGTCCCTGCTGGCGTTCGCCGCCGCTGGCTTGGCGCTGCCGGCGACCCACCTGCTGTTTCGCCTGTCCTACTACGGCGCATGGCTGCCGAACAGCGTGATCGCCAAGACCGTCGGGATGCCCGCCGACCCGCGCATCCTCGAAGGGGGCCTTCACTACCTTCGGAACTTCCTGACCACCTGGCCGGTCCTGCTCGCGCTCGCATTGCTGCTGGTGGGATTCAGGCAGCCCAGGGCGCGCACCCCGCTCGCCTTCCTGCTGTTCTGTGTGTCCGGATACGCTGTCCTGGTCGTGAAGGCGGGCGGCGATCACATGGTGGACGCGCGTCTGCTGGCACCCCTCCTGCCCGTCATGCTCCTGGGAAGCGCCTATGGGCTGGTCGCCCTGCGTTGGACGTCCTGGAAGCATCAGGTGCTGGTGTCTGCGTTGGCGTTGAGCGCGATCGGGCTCCAGCCCCTGACGAGCACCGGCCACAAGCCGGATACGGCGGCGTACCTGGGCGAGAGCGTGGGAAAGCACCTGGCGCGCAGCTATCCACCCGGGACGCTGGTGGCGGCCAATTCCGCCGGCGCAACCGCCTACTTCGCACCGGGCCTTCGCTTCGTGGACATGCTCGGTCTCAACGATGCACACATCGCTCGCAGACGGATCGAGCGCTTCGAACTGGACTGGCAGGCGATACCCGGTCACGCCAAGGGCGATGGCGCCTACGTGCTGGAACGTCAGCCCGCGATCATCATCCTGGGCCCGGTGGATGGTCGTCCAGTCGAAGAGCCCTGGTTCCTGTCGGACCTGGAGCTGGGGAAGGATCCCGCGTTCGCCCGGCAATATTCCCACGAGACGGCTCGCATCGACGTGCGCGATCGCGCGTTCCACAACGCGTATGGGCGTTCCAGGACCGGCACGCTCACGCTGAACTACTACCGGCGCCGTCAGGCCTCGCCTCGCGCGGAGCCCGCGCGAGGCGACTCTCAGAACTGGAAGTAGATGAACCGGGTGCTCTCCGTTCCAACCAGATAGGCCGCGGCCGCGATCGCGGCGTAGCCGAGGCCGCGCAGGTCGGCGGCCCGCCCGTTCCAGGTGTCGCGCAGCGCGGCGGATGCACCGAGCCCGTGGGAGAGGAAGGCCAGCGCCAGTGCCGCCAGCACCTGCGGCTCGACGCCCACCAGCGGCTTCGAGAAGTCGCCGAGCTGGCGCAGCACGATCGCCGCGTCCGAGAGGGAGCCGGCCCGGAAGAACACCCAGCCCAGGCACACGCCGTGGAAGGTGAGCAGGACGGACAGCCACGGCGGGATCGTGAACAGCCGGCGATCCCGGAAGAGGGCGCGGTGCACCACCAGCCAGCCGCCGTGGTACGCACCCCAGATCACGAAGCCCCAGGCGGCGCCGTGCCAGAGCCCGCCGAGCAGCATCGTGATCATCAGGTTCCGCCAGGTGAACAGCCGCGATCCCCGCGATCCGCCGAGCGAGAGGTAGAGGTAGTCGCGCAGCCAGGTCGACAGGGTGATGTGCCAGCGCCGCCAGAAATCGGCCGGACCCTGGGCCAGATAGGGCAGGCGGAAGTTCACCGGGATGCGGAAGCCCAGCAGCCGCGCGCTGCCGATCGCGATGTCGCTGTAGCCGCTGAAGTCGAAGTAGATCTGGAAGGCGTAGGCGTAGAGCGCGAACCAGTGGCTCGCTGCGCCGAAGTCCTGGGGTGCCGCGTAGACGACGTCGACGTAGGTTCCGAGCGTGTCGGCGAGGATCACCTTCTTCGCCAGGCCGCGGAAGATCGGGTCGAGTCCGGCGAGCCGGTCCTCGGCGGTCGGCCTGCGCGGGTGCTCGAGCTGCGGAAGGAACTCGCTGGCGCGCACGATCGGGCCCGCCACCAGCTGCGGGAAGAAGGCGACGAAGAGCGCCAGATCGAGCAGTGAGCGCGCAGGGCGACGCGCCCGGCGGAACACGTCGATCGTGTAGCTCATCGACTGGAACGTGTAGAAGGAGATGCCCATCGGCAGGACCAGGTCGCGCAGCAGTCCCGGGTAGCGGGTCCCGGTCGGCAGCACACCCCACAGGCTCGACGCAAAGAAGTCGCCGTACTTGAACAAGCCGAGCACGCCCAGGTTCCCGGCGACGCTGGCCACGAGCCAGGCGACCCGGTGGCGCCGCGCATCCGTCGCGTCGATGCGGCGCGCGGCCCAGTGGTCGAGCAGGGTCGACCCGATCAGCAGCAGGACGAAGGGCGGGTTCCAGGCGATGTAGAAGACGTAGCTGGCGGCCAGCAGCAGCAGCCGGCGCGCGCGCCAGCGGCGTCCCGCCAGCGCGTCCGCGATCAGTACGATCGGCAGGAAGAACAGGTACTCGAGCGAGTTGAAGAGCATGCCTAGGAGCCGGTCTCGCGGGAGGCGAGCTCGGCGATCCGGCGTGCGATCCGCTCCGAGACCAGGCGCATGCCCCGCTGGTTGAGGTGTTCGGATGCGTCCGAGAACATCCAGCGCGGATTGCTTCCGGCGAGGTCGAGGAAGTGGACGCCGGGCGCGTGCGCGATCTCGCGCTCGATCGACGCGTAGAGCCCCCGGAGGTCGAGCCGGGTTCCGCTCTCCGCGATCGCCTCCAGGTTGGTCTGGACCGTGTAGTAGAGCACCTCGATGCCGTGGCTCGCCGCCAGCCGGTTGATCGCGCGGAAGTACGCGAGCATCGGGTGATCGGGCGCGATCGCATCCGGCCAGACCGGCGGTGATGGCGTCGGCAGCGGATGCAGCAGCCGGGCCGGGAACGTGTTCTCGGCGGCCAGCAGCAGCTCGGCGCGCAGGTGACGGCGCAGACCGCGCAGCAGCAGGGAGATGCGGCCCCCGGCCAGCGCCTCGTCGAGGCGCCGGATCAGCACGCGCTCCCAGCCGAGCTCGCGGCGCCCGACGGGCACGTCCGGCGCGGCCCACAGCTCGTCGATCCGCAGGTAGCGCTCGATCGGCGTGAACTCGTGGGTGGCGGACTCGATCCACTCCTGCCCGAAGCTGCGGAGGTTGACGGGAACGACGACGAGGTCCGGCCGGGCGTCGACGAGGCGGTTCACGAGCAGGTAGTAGTCGAAGGCGCTGAACGCCCGCGCGGCGACGCCGTAGATTTCGATCCGAGCGCGCTCGGACGGGCGCAGCGCCCGCTCGAGCGAGGGTCGCATGCAGTGCGCCGGGTCCAGCGACCAGAAGTGGCTCGAGTCGCCCAGGACCGCGACCGAGAAGCGCGGGTCGGCGCGCCGGGACGCGAGCGACTCGAGTCGAGACTCGAAGTCGTCCAGCTGAGCCCGCCTGGACACTTCGCCCCGATTGAGCGAGATCAGGATCGGGCCGGCGGAGTGGGCGATGCCCAGCAGCAAGACGAGGGTCGGGAGCACCGCGAAGGCCGACGTCGCGGCCAGTCGGGGCCGGGGCGCCAGCCGCCTTCGCACGAGCCAGCGGCGCCCGGACAGCAGCAGCCCGGCGACCGCGGCCAGGCCCAGGTAGCGCAGCGGGCCGAGCGGGGCCTCGCGCTGCAGCTCGAGCGCGAAGGTGCGCACCGAGAGGTGCGGTCCCTGGAGCTGTACGCGATGGCGGCCGCGCCGCAGATCGACGCCGGTGGCCAGGCGTTGGCGCTCGAAGTTCCGGTGCCGCGAGCCCGTATCGGCGTCGAAGGCGTGGTTGGAGATCTGCGCGTCGTCGATCCGCAGCACGAGCGGGGAGGAGCTCACGTGGCTCGAGATGCCATGGATGCTGTAGCGCCCGGCGCGATCCAGCTCGAACTCGAAGCTCCGGGAAGGCGCCTGCTGCTCGCGAAGGCTTCGCAGTGGCCGGGCAGCGATGCGCTCGTCCGGCAGCTCGAGCGCGTCGTCGGGATGGGGAGGGGTCAGGACGACCGCGATCGGCTCGCCCAGCGGGTGTGGCAGCAGCGAATTCCAGAGCGGTGGAAACAGCAGGCAGAGCGCGAGCGAGAGCCAGATCGCCGGGGGGAAGCGGGGGCGGCCTCGCGGTTCCATGTTGGGATCGGGGTGCCGCCGGGCGCGGATCAGTCGCTCGCGGCCGCAGCGGGCGGCGTCGCTTCCGCGTCGGGACCGGGAGCGAGGATCAGCCAGGTGCTGAGAGCGCCGCTCGCGAGCAGTGCGATCAGCACGACCACGGCCAGCCAGCGGGGAACCGAGGCGCCGGGCTGAGCGAGCGGTACCTGCTGCGGCGAGCGGCCGCGATGGCTCGGATCGGTCACGCGCGGCAGGGTAGCCCGCGCGGCCGACCCGGGCTCCGCTCTCGACGATTCGCGCGTTGCTGCCTGCGAGCGAGGAGCCACGCTTGCGGCCGGCACCGCTTCGGCCCTGATCCGGCTGTCGGATCGGGGCTATGCTGAACGACTGCGCCCGATCGGAGCCCCCTGTGATGCGGATCGCCCTCTCGCGAGCCTCCGTCGTTCTCCTCGCCTGCCTCGCCGGGTCCGCATTCGCGCAGCCGGCGACGGAGCCGCCTGACTGGAGCGAGGTCGCCTCGGTGGAGACGGTCGAGGTGGTGACCAGCGACGAGGACGGCAGTCCGCGCGAGACCACCGTCTGGCTCGCCGCGCTGGACGGAGAAGGCTACGTACGCACCGGCAGCACGCGCTGGGGCGGCAATCTCGAGCGCGACCCGCAGCTGCTGCTGCGGATCGGAGACCGCGAGTACGCGCTGCGCGCCCTGATGATCGAGGACGATGCCCTGCGCGAGCGCGTCGCCGCGGTGTTCCGCGAGAAGTACGGCTTCACGGACACCGCACTCGCCCTGTTCCGCGGCAGCCGTCCGAAGATCATGCGCCTGCTGCCGCGCTGACCCGCCCTCCACGGGGGAGCCCATGAGCGAGCCTCTCAACAAGTTCAGTCGACGCATCACGCAGCCCAAGAGTCAGGGGGCTTCACAGGCCCAGCTCTACGCCACGGGCCTCAGCGAGTCCGACCTGGACAAGGCCCAGGTCGGGATCGCCAGCGTCTGGTACGAGGGCAACTCCTGCAACATGCACCTGAACGACCTGGCGGCGAAGGTGAAGGAGGGCGTCGTTGCCGCCGGTCTCGTCGGCATGCGCTTCAACACCATCGGGGTGTCGGACGGCATGTCGATGGGCACCGAGGGGATGAGCTACTCGCTCCCCAGTCGCGATCTGATCGCCGACTCGATCGAGACGGTGATGTGCGCCCAGTGGTACGACGCGAACGTCTCCCTGCCGGGCTGCGACAAGAACATGCCCGGTGTGGTGATGGCGATGGGTCGGGTGAACCGCCCCTCGCTGATGGTCTACGGCGGGACGATCCGCGCGGGTCGGGGCCGGGGAGGCTGCCCCCTCGACATCGTGTCGGCCTTCCAGTCCTACGGCGAGTACATCGCCCGGCGCATCGACGAGGACGAGCGCCGCGACATCGTCCGTCACGCCTGTCCCGGGGCAGGGGCGTGCGGGGGGATGTACACCGCCAACACCATGGCGTCGGCGATCGAGGCGATGGGGATGAGCCTGCCCTACAGCTCCTCGACTCCCGCCGAGGACCCGGCGAAGCTCGACGAGTGCTTCCGCGCGGGTGCCGCCATCCGGCTGCTGCTCGAGCGCGACATCAAGCCCCGCGACATCATGACGCGCGAGGCGTTCGAGAACGCGATGGTCGTCATCATGGCGCTCGGCGGCTCGACGAATGCCGTGCTGCACCTGATCGCGATGGCAAAGTCGGTGGGCGTACCGCTCTCGATCGACGACTTCCAGACCGTGAGCGACCGGGTCCCGTACCTGGCCGATCTGAAGCCCAGCGGCCGGTACGTGATGGAGGACCTGCACGGCGTGGGAGGCATCCCCGCGGTGCTGAAGCTGCTGCTGGCCGAGGGCCTGCTCCACGGCGACTGCCTGACCGTCACGGGTCGCAGTCTGGCGGAGAACCTGGCGGACCTGCCCGGGCTCTCCGACGGTCAGCCGATCATCCGCCCGTTCTCGGATCCCATCAAGGAGACCGGTCACATCCAGATCCTGCGCGGCAGCCTCGCGCCGGACGGCGCGGTGGCGAAGATCACCGGCAAGGAGGGGCTCAGCTTCAGCGGCGTCGCGAAGCCCTTCGACCGGGAGGAGGACATGCTCGCGGCGCTCGAGCGCGGCGAGATCGAGCCCGGTCAGGTCGTGGTGATCCGCTACGAGGGTCCGAAGGGCGGGCCCGGCATGCCCGAGATGCTGACCCCCACCTCCGCGATCGCGGGCGCGGGACTCGCCGACGCGGTCGCACTGGTGACCGACGGCCGCTTCTCCGGCGGCTCGCACGGCTTCATCATCGGCCACGTGACACCCGAGGCGCAGGAGGGCGGTCCGATCGCACTGGTCGAGGCGGGTGACCGCATCCACATCGACGCCAAGCAGCGCCGCATCGAGCTCGACGTTCCGAGCGAGGAGCTCGCGCGGCGACGCGCAGCCTGGTCGCCCCCGCCGCCGGCGGCGACCTCGGGCACCCTGTTCCGATACATCCGGAGCGTGAAGTCCGCATCGCACGGCTGCGTGACGGACGAGGAGTAGCGATGTCCTGGCTGTTCCTGGCGGTCAGCGTGTGGGGGGCGTGGTTCACCTGGAACGCGCTGCGCCCGAGTCCGAACGACCCGCGCTTCGCGGTCGTGAGCTTCGCGGCCGGCTGGCTGACCTCGGAGCTGGCGCTGCACCACGTGGCCTGGCAGCTGATCGCGACGATCGCGTTCGGTTTCGCCGGCGCGTTCGAGGCCTGGCCCGGGCGCCTGGGCCTGCTGATCACGTTCGCGTCCTGGGCCGGGCTCGTCGCGTCGCAGCGGCGCGCGCACGAGGCCGAGGGCACGCTCGAGCAGGCACTCGTCGACGGCCTCGGCAGCGACTACCGGGAGCGCATCCTGCCCGAGCTGCGCGCGCAGCTCCAGTCCGGGATCGACTGGTCGCGCGTGGTACGGCCCTTCCCGATCCGCCGTCCCGACGTCGAGATCGTCAAGAACATCCGCTTCCACCGCGAGCGGGGGGTCGATCTGCACCTCGACGTCTATCGCAGCACGTCCAGACCCGAGCGCGCGCCGGTCCTCTTCCAGATCCACGGCGGTGGCTGGATGATCGGAACGAAGGACGAGCAGGCGCTGCCGCTGATGAACCAGATGGCCGGGGCCGGCTGGGTCTGCGTCACGACCAACTACCGCCTGAGCCCGCACGCGACCTTCCCGGAGCACCTGGTGGACTGCAAGCGCGCGCTGGGCTGGATCCGCGAGCACGTGGCCGAGTTCGGTGGCGACCCGGACTTCGTGGTGGTGACGGGCGGATCGGCGGGTGGGCACCTGGCCGCGCTGCTCGCGCTGTCCGCGAACGATCCGGAATACCAGCCCGGCTTCGAGAGCGCCGACACCAGCGTGCGCGGCTGCGTGCCCTTCTACGGCGTCTACGACTTCGCGAACCGCAACCGCACCTACGGCCACGACGGGCTGGTGCAGGTGCTCGAGGAGCGGATCATGAAGGGCAGCCGCGAGGAGATCCCGGAGGCGTGGGATCGCGCCTCACCGATCACGCGGGTCGGCGCCACGGCGCCTCCGTTCTTCGTGGTCCACGGGGACTGCGATACGCTGGTTCCGGTCGGCGAGGCGCGCGAGTTCGTAAAGGCACTGCACGAGAAGACGCGCGCTCCCCTCGCGTACGCCGAGCTGGGCGGCGCGCAGCATGCCTTCGAGCTCTTCCCCTCGGTGCGCACGCTGCACGCGATCAACGCCGTGCATCGCTTCCTCGCCTTCCTCTACAGCGACTACCTGCGCGAGCAGCGCGCGGGCACGCCCGACCGCGATCAGGCAGCCTGAGGCGCCCCGGACCGGGCCCGGGGCGCCTCGTCTCCCGGTCTACCGGGGCTGCGTCCCGAGGTCGAGGAGGAACCCTCCGGCCTCCGCGCCCAGCAGAGTGCGCGGCACGCTGCCGTCCCAGCGCTCCACCTGGTTGTAGCGGAGGAGCTCCGGCGTGATGGAGCGAGCGATCGCGGCGTTCGCCTCGGCGCGCGCCAGCGACTCGCTGCGGATGCGGTAGGCCTCGGCATCGGCCTGCGTGCGCTTGGCGTTCGCATCCGCGATCGCCGCCTGCTCGCGCGCCTGGGCCTGCTTCACCTGCTGCTGCGCCTGCTGCTCGACGATCTGCAGCTGCGCCTTCTCCCGCTCCAGCTGCTCCTGGCGCTCCTTGGTCTGGATCACCGCGTTGCGGACCACCTCCGGCAGCGTGATGTCCCGGAACAGGACCGCCTCGACGATCACGCCCTTCGGCCTCAGGTAGCGCACCAGGCCGGCCTCCATGTAGGCCTGGAGCTCCTGCTGCACCGACTCCCGGAAGAAGTCCTGTGACATCGGCACCGACTTGCCGGCCTCGCGCAGCAGCGAGCGGACCTTCGGGGTCACGTGCTTCTCGATCACGTCGTCCACGTTGCCCGTCTCCTGGAGGATGGTCGGAGTCGAGCTCCCGTCGATCCGGAACGTGAGCGACACGTCCATCGTGGTCTTGAGCTTGTCCTGAGCGGGCACCTCCACCTTCTGCCACGTGCGCGTCTGCTGTCGCAGGTCGAACGCGGTGAAGTCGAGCAACGGATTCACCAGGTGGAAGCCCTCGGGGTAGGGCGTCGGGCGGACCTCTCCGAACAGGGTCGCGACCTTGTTGTGACCGGGCGGTACGGTCGTGGTCGACTGCGCGACCATCACGAGTGCTGCGAGCACGACGGCGGCGACGATCCAGGGGCGCCGCCCGGTGATGGTGCCGGATGAGGTTCGAGTGCTCTGCTGCGCCATGGGCGTCTCCTTTCGTGGTTTGCGGGTCTAGCGGAGGTGACGCTGTCTCCTCCGCTAGACGAGCCCCCACGTGGGGTCGCCGGCTGGCGCGAATCACTGGCTCCATCGCAAGCTCCGTGCCCAGAGCGGCGAACGCGAGATCGCACACTTGGCGACGCGACTGCGCGTCTCGGATGCCGTCCCGGGAGGCGCCTGCCGCCCCCGGCTGCGGTCAGGTCGCCAAGGCGTCGGCGGTGCGCGAGACGAACTCGAGGAGTGCGTCGGCCGAGCGCCCGCGTGCCATCGGGACCAGGCGGTCGACTCCGAGGTCCTCGTAGCGCCGGACGACGTCGCGATCGAGCGCGACGCCCGGAGTGACACTGATCTCCAGGCGAGCCCGCCTTGGCGTCGCCGCGCGCTCCGCGCGCTCCAGGCCGCGCAGGCACTGGCGCGTCGCGTCCGGGTCGAGGGCGAAGCCGTACCAGCCGTCGCCCTGTGCGACCGCGCGCCGGAAGGCGGGCGGGCTGTGCCCCCCGACCACGATCGGCGGGTGCGGTCGCTGCACGGGACGCGGCAGGGTCTGGATGCCCGAGAAGGACCAGAAGCGGCCGTCGAAATGCGGGTTCTGCTGGGTCCACAGCGCGCGCACGACCTCGATCGCCTCGCTGGTGCGCGGGCCGCGATCCGAGAAAGGTGCGCCGAGCGCGTCGAACTCGGGCTGCAGGTAGCCCGCGCCGAGACCGAAGATCAGGCGACCGCCCGATACGACGTCGACACTGGCGAGCTCCTTCGCCAGCACCAGCGGGTTGCGCTGGGGAAGGATCACGATGCCGGTCGCCAGCCGCAGCGTGCGCGTCCGTCCCGCCAGGAACGCCAGCGCAACGGCGGGGTCGAGCATCGGGAAGTCGGGCGGGGCCGGGGACGGGGGAACCTGGGGATCGGGCAGCACGACGTGCTCGCCGGTCCAGACCGAGTCGAAGCCGGCGGACTCCGCCGCCACGGCCACCGCGGCGGCCACCTCCGGATCCGCGCAGGGCCCGGTGTTGATTCCGAAGATTCCGAACTTCATTCAGGGGTCCCCCGGAGGTCCGGTCATTCTACGCTCGTTTGCGCGCCGTGCAGCGCGGTATACGCTACCCGGGTGCCGACCGTCTCCGTGGTGATTCCCTGCTTCAACGAGGAGAAGACCATCGAGGCCATCGTCGACGCGGTGCTGGCGTCTCCGATCGCCGAGAAGGAGGTGATCGTCGTCGACGATGGATCCACGGACGGCACCCCCGACGTGATCCGCTCGGCCGTCGAGCCGAAGGTCGCCAAGGTGGTGTGGCACGCCGTCAATCGCGGCAAGGGCGCCGCACTGCGCAGCGGCTTCGAGGCGGCGAGCGGAGAGATCGTTCTGGTCCAGGACGCGGACCTCGAGTACGACCCCCGCGACTACGAGCGACTGCTGCAGCCGATCCTCGAGGGACGCGCCGACGTGGTCTTCGGCTCGCGCTTCACCGGCGGCGAATCCCACCGGGTGCTCTATTTCTGGCACTCGGTGACGAACAAGCTGCTGACGCTGCTTTCGAACATGCTCACCGACCTGAATCTGACCGACATGGAGGTCTGCTACAAGGCCTTCCGTCGCGAGATCCTCGACCAGGTCCGGATCGAGGAGGACCGCTTCGGATTCGAGCCGGAGATCACCGCGAAGGTGGCGAAGCTCCGCTGCCGGATCTTCGAGGTGGGCATCTCGTACTCCGGGCGCACCTATTCCGAGGGCAAGAAGATCGGCTGGCGGGATGGCATCCGCGCCGTCTGGTGCATCCTGAAGTACAACCTCTTCCGGTGAGCCAGCCGGCGAGGATACGCTTGCTGCGTCGGCTGCCCCAGGAGCGAGTCCTGGGCACGGCCTGCTAGCGAGCCCCCGCGTTCGCCATCTCCTCGAGCCGGCCGAGCGCGTCGTCGATGTCGTCCGCGGAGACGTCGAGGTGGGTCACCGCGCGGAAGCGGCCGGGCGAAACCGGGTTGATCAGCAGGTCGCGCTCACGCGAGCCCGCGATGAAACGCGCGCTGTCGCGCACCGTGAACACGACCATGTTGGTCTCGGGAGCGCGCGCGATCGGGAACCCGAGGCGCTCGAGTCCGACGGCCAGCCTCCGCGCGTTGGCGTGGTCTTCGGCCAGACGCTCCACATGGTGCTCGAGGGCGTGCAGGCCCGCAGCGGCGAGGATGCCCGCCTGACGCATGCCGCCCCCGAGCAGCTTGCGCGAGCGATGTAGCGTCGGCAGGAGATCGCGCGAGCCGCAGACGAGCGAGCCGACCGGGGCGCCGAGGCCCTTCGAGAGGCAGAACGAGACCGTGTCGAACAGACGCGCCCACTCGCGCGCCGGCGTCCCGGTTGCGACTTCGGCGTTGAAGATCCGCGCTCCGTCCAGGTGCAGCGCGAGCCCGGCGTCGCGCGCCGCGGCCGCGACGTCCTTCGCGAGATCGAGCGGGAACACGCGGCCGCCCGCGCGGTTGTGGGTGTTCTCGACGGCGACCAGGCGTGTGATCGGATAGTGAGGGTCGCGGGGGGTCACCGCGGCGCGCAGGTCGGTGCCGTCGAAGAGCCCGTCGCGGCCCAGGGTCTCGATCTGCAGGCCCGACAGCGCGGCCGCTCCGCCGGCCTCGTAGAGCAGCAGGTGTGCATTCTCGCTGGCGAGCACCAGGTCACCGGGGCGCGTGAGGCTTCGCAGCGCGACCTGGTTCGCCATGGTCCCCGACGGCACGAAGACCGCCGCCTCCATGCCCAGCCGCGCCGCGGCCGCCTGCTCGAGTCTGTGAACGCTGGGGTCCTCGCCGTAGACGTCGTCGCCGACCTCGGCTTCGGCGATCGCCCGCCGCATCGCCGCTGTCGGGCGGGTCACCGTATCGCTGCGCAGATCGATCGTCCGCAAGGGTCTCTCAGACGCGGGGCCAGTCGCCCGTCCAGGGTCGCGCGCGCTCGAAGGCGAAGGCCGCCTGGAGGACGAGGTCGTCGCGATGGCGCGGTCCCACGATCTGGAGACCGACCGGCAGACCGGCCCGCGAGAAGCCGGCGCGCACGGTCGCCGCCGGATGCCAGGACAGGTTGAACGGGATGGTGAAGCTCGCGACGCTTGCCATCGGCTGCGCGCGACCCTCGGTCTCGCTGGGGAAGGGGCCCTTCGCCGGCGGCGGGTCGTAGGGAACGGTCGGCGTGAGCAGCAGG
>Ga0209536_100008934_pt1 | contig 14944 bp, 29 predicted proteins | sample DeeMarSeWOR28_12_FD_187461 | JGI IMG/M metagenome (GOLD analysis project Ga0209536, IMG submission 187461) | Marine sediment microbial communities from White Oak River estuary, North Carolina - WOR-2-8_12 (SPAdes) (version 2) | ecosystem: Environmental > Aquatic > Marine > Intertidal zone >...
CATTGTAAAGATCAACTCAGTATTTGTTGAGTGTTCGGTCTGTCAGATAATCATATAGCAAGTGAGCAAACCCATGGTGAGGACGTGTGCCAGTTTCTAAAGCGCCACTGGTTGCCACTGTCCACATAATATCCAATTCTTTATTATTAGGTAAGGGTTTCATCTTCCAATTCAACTCCATCAGTAAGTTCTTTTATTCTATCAAAGAAATCCTCATCAAGTGGGATAAGTTTTTCTTTGCCAGTTTCGATATCATCAACCATTTGCATCAGATACTCCAGAAACTCTTGTGGATAGACATCATCTTCATTCAAAGATGCCCAAAACCATTCGATACATTCTGATTCTGGGTCATCCTCTTTCATGAGGGCATACCCATCATACCTTGACAGCATAAGATCTGTCCACATGCGAAAGTTCATTCGCATACTCTGCCATCCTGTCATCCAGCAGTGACCAATCCAGTATTCCCACCAATTCATCTTGGTTTTGTTGGGATATGTTCCTTTAAGTGGTGTGCTAAACATCTTTTACTCCCAATCAAATGCACTATCAAATTGATCCAAATCTCTGCGTTGATGTCCATGCATCTCACTATTATTTTGTAATGCTTGACGAATCCGTTTCAAAGTCAAAATATCCTCATTCAAAGAATCTTTTGTTTCCATCTCTTGAAAGATACGATCCGTCAACATATACTTGAGGACATCAATCTCATGTGTAGTCAGAAAAACTCGACGAAGCATAGTAATCACCCAATGACACGATAGCAAACAGTTGCATTACCCTTTCGTGTTGATTCGATGTGGGCAAATGCGGCATAGGAAAGATCAATGTCCGCATGAGAATACGGACCACGATCATTAATACGAACAATAACTTGTTTCATGTTGTCTTGATTCGTCACACGAATCTTCGTTCCCATAGGAAGGTAAGGATGAGCAGCAGTCCAACGGTAAGCATCAAATCGTTCACCATTTGCAGTAGTTTGACCGTGGAAACCATCACCCATTCCATAGAATGTAGCAATGCCACAGGTAAGACCAGCAACAATAGTTTCAATCATGATCAGTTGAAAAGGTTAAGGTGTGCCCAACGATCAATGTTGGAGTTGTAATACTTGTTGATTACATCTGTTGCACATTGACAACATTCAGAATCAGAGAATCCAAAGTCCCGAAACTTGTCGTTGTCATACAGTGCATCATAGATGCGTTTCTGTGCATGTGCAGGACTGTGTGTGGTATTCAAGATTTCAAGCACAATCTCATTGACTTCATCAATGACAGCATCGGGAGTGTCAATAAAGCAATCCCACTCGCTGCGTTTGATGACAAGTTGTTCTCTGGTGACGATCATGGGAACTCGGGTGGTGGGGTCATCGACTCCTCCATACTAGCAGATCCTTTGACGATGCTGCTGAAGGTCTCCTGCTGCTTGAAATAAAGTTTTACATAGCACTTGAGCATCTCACGAAGAGTCTCAATGTCGTCGCATGAGTCGATCTCTCGTCTCACACCCTCATAAGCAAATAGTTTTGCTGTGCTTTCTAAGTCTATGTCATCGGATCTCATGATCGTGGACAGTCTAATTACTGACACATTATATCATGGATTGCCAAGACCTGCAACCATAGGATATTCCCATTCCGTGACACTCTTATGCTTATCCGGTCCCCATGTTCCACCAAAGTATGGTTCTGGTGTGTTGTCTATTCTACAGTGCTCCCCTTGACATAATAAATCGTCAACAATTCTCCATGATTCTAATACTTCCTCAGAGTGAACAAAGTGCGACTGATCGCCATTGATTGCATCGTATAACAGTTTAACATACCCACCACCATTTGCATCAGCGGGGTAACAATGTGATAACAAGGCTGTCTCCACTGTATTCATGAGTCCTGGTGATTTGATGTCAATACTGATTGTCAGTGATGGATCTGGTTGGATGCGAATGATAATCTTATCAGCATATTGATGTCCTTCAAACAAATGCAATGGTGGTTGTTTGAGTTTCAATACAACTTCTGCACAACTATATGGCATCTTCTTACCAGTCAGAAAATAGAATGGCACACCTTCCCATCTCCAGTTGTCAATATACATGTCACCAGCACAATATGTTGGTGTTCTGGAGTGATCATAAACTCCCTCTTCATCACGATAACCAACATACTGTCCGTTGACAAGGGTATCACCCAACCTCGATGCTGCCAGAACTTTCACTTTTTCTCTTCTTATTTCTCTGGCATCCATTTTGCATGGTGGTTCCATAGCAATCAACGACAGTATTTGCAACATATGATTCTGCAACATGTCTCTTGTAGCACCAGCACCTTCATAGTATTGAGATCTACCTTCGCATCCTATTGTCTCAGTGGCAAAGATTTGCACTTCCTCTACATAATTCCTGTTCCATAATGGTTCAAGTAATATATTGCTAAACCGAGTGGCAAGGATATTATTAACAGTATCTTTGCCAAGATAATGGTCAATGCGATATACTTGTTTTTCGCGTAAATGTCGAGCCACGACAGACTGCAAATGATCAGCAGATTCAAGATCGTGCCCAAAGGGTTTCTCGATAACCACTCGTGATTTTTCTGGGTCATCTAATAGTCCTGCAACTTTAAGATTCACGACAGCATCAGCATATCTCTCAGGTGGTACAGAGAGAAAATATGTTGTGTCGTTGTCCCATGATAGTTTGGAGAGTGAATCCTCATCACTTAAGTTACATGAGATGTAATTAAGGATACTAACAAATTCTTTTGAATATCTACCACCTAAACTCTTTACCCATGACTCTACAGTGTGCTCAGTTCGTGATGCACCAACAATCTCAAAATCACTTGGAAGTAACTGTCTCTTATATAACTGATAGAGTGCTGGGATTAACTTTTTCTTACACAGGTCTCCTGTGGCACCGAAGATAACAATGGTCTTTTTCATATCATTTTCATTGCATTTAATAACTCTTGGTAGTGATGAACTTCATCATTCATAATTCTAGTCATATCTTCATCATCTGGATGAATAGCAACATACTTAGCATATGTCATCGTTGCATGTAACTCAACCTCTGCATTCAGATGATAAGCATCAACAGGATCAATAAGATAATAGGCAACCATAACCCAATAATACACAAGAACCAGATGACGAGCGATAAAACGATCAATCCAACGATTGCCTCCACCAAGAGATTCCATATACTCCAGATGTTCCGTTTCATTGATTGTTTGCTCGAAGTGTTCTCTCATCAAATAAAGATGCTCTGGTCCTCTCAATCCTAATGATTCTCTGAAATGCAATACACTCAAGAAAGAGAAATAGGGTGCCCGAGCAATCTCCTCAAGCACCCAAAATCTTTCTATTGGTAAATCTCTATAAAGAAAATCAAGTATTGCTACTGTGATATTTAAAACGAACGTATTTAACTTCTGCATGACCGATTCAACAAGGTCACTGAGTATTTATTCGCATTAATAGTATTTTAATAATCTATGTTATGGTTTCAAAATCTTATTATAGATATGAGTATTATGGTGTTAATACTAACTTTGAAGTATTTTATCCACATCTACATGTGCAAATAAATTTTTTCTACCTACAGGAGATAATAAAACCTCTTCTATTATACCATAGAAATTTTGTTTTCTGTCTATTGTTACGTTATGCTCATTTAGAACATCTAAAAATCCGTCAAAGTTATTATGAATCTTTTGAACAGAAGTAATGATGATTTTATCAGAAGTTAATGCAAGTTCATCCCAAAACTTATAATACTCCGTATAATCTTTAATTAATTCTTTGGAGTAAGTAAGAGCATTATATTCAGAAAACCAATTACAATGAACTCCCCAATTTAAAATGGATATTATCCATTTTTTAATGTCTTTTTTCATGACAATGTGGAACACATCATTATAATTGCAAATTTTGTTTATCTCATCTATTGAAGATGCACTAATAGTATTAGAATATTGATTAAAAATACAACTTGGTATGCTAGTTTTATCTTTTTGCCATCTAAAATGCTTATGTCTTGGGTTATTTCTTTCTGGTGCTGGATCTGGATACAATGGTCTTTGATTTAACTGAGATAAGCATTCATAAAGATAATTAGTCCCAGATCTTTGTATTCCATGGTGTATTATTTTTGCCATTAGTCCATCATACTATTCATGTTTTTGAGTTCCGGGTAATCTTTAACTACAAAGTCAGACAATTTACCTCGATAAATTCCATCATTAAACAATGTATTCATTTTATCTAAGTGATGTCTAAGATTGGCATTATAAATCTTTTCTTTGTATTCCTCAAACAAATTAAAGTCATTAGATGTTTCATCTAATATATTATTCTTCTTGACTGTTTTGTTTACCCAAGGAACATTATATGAATTTTTATGCTCTGGATTGATAACATCTAAAAGTTTAGTCATGGTTTTATTTGTCCACATAATAACTTCGACGTTTTCTAATCCAGTTACATCATTTTCAGACAGAGTGAAGTAATCTTCCATACTTCTCCATGCTTCGCATCCATTGAGACCATTTCCCTTTCTTGGACTATCACTTGGTAAATCTGTGCCATTTAGGACACAATCCATCATTGTATCCATGTAATTAACAATCCCCATTTTTTTGAGATTTTCATGTTCCCACCTCAAGGCATGTTCTGCAAGTGGAACTTCTGTGTAATATCTGTAATTGCTCTCCATCCAATCAATAGGATCCCTGAGTGGAATATAAATCTTCCAATTTTTCATTTTTTCAAGGGGATAATGTTTCCTTGAAACTCTTAAAGAATAATTTAACTTATAATGTCCAAAATAAGTATAACCAAATGGTCTAGTCATTTGGTATGAATTTTCTTCAAATAATTTTATCGTAGATCTTCCACCACATTTTGGAATGTGTATAAAAAGACCATGAACATCATTGTTCTTTTGTATTACAAACGTCATATATCACACTCTACTGATTGACTAATGTTATCTTTTAGAAATATTTTAAGAGTTCTCCCATCATTTTGAAGAGAGAACTCCACATCTTCTACATTCCAATTTGAATAAGATCTACCAAAACGATCTATTACTTCGACTCTATTTACATCCTTGAAATCATCAACCTTCTTCATCCAACCACTTTGCATTTTCCAATCCTCGACTTAGCATTTCGATCTTTTCGATATTTAGTGTAATTGTTTTTGAAGATTCATCATATGTAACAGCATCATCATCATCTGCCTCAATCATTCGTTGAATACCTAGACAAACAAATGTTTCAAATACTTTCCATCCCAATGCAAATCCAAAGACAATAGCAATAACAACTTGAAGTTGACTTGGCATACCTTCTCCTGAGGGATAGTAGTTATTTAGATCCGTCATTCAAATTCTCCAGTTTTTATGCTTGCTTTTCCCGTGTAGGTGAAATTCGTGACTTGTCATTAGCAAGTGAAGAGACCGTTGATGCTTTTTGCTCATGGGGGTGGTGATACGATATGGTCATAGACAGAAATGAAGTTTGCTTGTCCTTTCCATAATATACCACCGATCACCAACAAGTCAAGTAGCACAAGAATAAACAATGCTAATGTCAGATATAAGGTATCTTTATCACTTGGTTCCATTTTCTATTTCCTTTGATAGCATCAGAAGAGAATCAACACCATCCTCCATTACAATATCTGCTATCTTCTTCACAAGTGATGACAATACAAGTCGTTGTGCTCTTTCTCTGTCTTCTTCTTTTACATCTACATTACATTGGTTGCAGAACCAATCATATATCTTGTGGTCTTTCATCTAACACCCGCTATAATTATATTGCTATGGTAACCATAATCTCTAAATTCGTCTATCAAATTAAATCCATCAGAGATAAGTTTTTGTTTGAATTGCTGAACTACAGAATCTCCATGAAAAATTGTGTTATATGTGATATAAACAGATTTACTATTTTTAATTACTTTATCATAATATAAGTTTTGCGTTTCTAAATCACACTCAGAGAAAGCGTAATTACTGATGAATAAATCTATATCTTTAATCTGTTTTAGTTTATTACATGAAACATATTTTACCTTAGGTGAAATATCAAACATCTTGAGATATTTTTCTTGCAATTTCACAACACTAGGAAGATCTATTTGATAATATGTATCAAAATCACAACAAGAACTTATTGTTTTACATAATCCACCATAACCACCACCAACTTCTGCAATTCTAACTACATCTATATCTTTACACAGATAAGATATATCCAAAGTATTTTTTATATATCTAACGGTTGTTGGTGAAAGTAAATGATTCTCATAATTACATGGAGTTGGATTACCTTGAATGTCATTCTCAGTGAATTTATCATAAAACTGATCCATAAAATCCGAATCAGTATTTACAACATGTTTATAGTATTCTCTACCTAAATTTTCATCAACGTGTTCTAAGATTACTCGATAATCTTCAAGTGTTTTAAAGTTATTAAACACTTCTTCATCTTTAAAAGCATTTTCACATGCCTTTACATATTGTTCACAACATTCTTCCGGTGCTGCCCATCCATAAGTATTTGCCATAATATTCTCTCTTAATCGAAATTTATTTATAGTTTTTGATATCCATATTCCTCAAAGTCTGATCCATACAGATCATTTATTTGTTCTATATCTCCAGGTTTTAAATCTTCAAGATTTTTAATGGGATATTTAATTGCACCATTATGTTCGCTAGAAGGTCTTCGGAATCCTTCTTTTGGGAAATTGTCACGCATTTTAACTCCCAAAATAGACGAAATATCTTTTAAAGATTCATGATATTCTTCGTATTTGTATACTTTATCAACTCCTTGTGAAAGAATATTCTGATATATGCAATTTGGTTTTAATTCTTCTTTGTGATCATTTATATGAGATCCACCATGACAGGCAATGTCTTCATACTGTCCTTTTCTGATGGTCAATAATCTATCTGGATTATTCAAATCCAAATCTATATGTCTACTGTTAAACATTTCTTTAATGTATAACTCAGATAAGACTCTTTCATATGGATTTCTTACAAATGTAAATTTGAAGTAATCATCATAATATTCGGGGTATGCTCTTTCTTTTGCATAACTTGTAGTAATGTGTTTGTAGTTATGCTTTAAATTCCATTGATCTTCACCCTGTAACCATCTTTCTATTGTGGTTCCACCTGTTCTTTGAATGTGAATAAAAATACACTTGAATTTATGAGAAATCATATCAATCCTCCTATAATTAAATCTATCATTGGATTACGACTATTTTCGTTTGTTTTATCAACTTCTTCTATGGCATTGACATATTTGTAAACATAAGATCTACCCCTGTCTATCCAAGGTAGAGTGAACACATCGGTGAAGTTATCAACTACAATTTGAAATGCATCATCAATACGATCTCTGCCAAGAACATAAAAAATAGAAACTGATTGAGCATAAAACTCCATCAGTTTCTCATCATCACCATTCTTAAATCCAGCAATGTAAATATCCCTGGTTTCGTCTAAAACATCATGGATAGTCGGATCAAATCCGATTACCTCTCCATTTTTCAACGTAATCTTCTTGTTTTTAATGGCACTCATGGACAGTTTCATGCATTCGCGTGTCTGTTCCAATGTTAGATTGGTAACTCCATCACGATATGCATATTGAATACATCCATTGGTGCATTCGATTGCACGAATCAAAGCAGCATGTTGTTTGCCAGTCTCAGATTGCCTTCTCCAAATTGCTTCCCATTTCGCAACATATGCTTTAAACTTGTCGTCTCTGGAATAATCTGCCATGTATGGCACTTGTGCCAATTTTTCAAAGTTTATCATCTTTCACTCCATAACCTGCTTCAAATGCAGCATACAACCACTGTTTTATCATCTCAACATTGTTTGTTTCTGATGCATAAAACAAATCATCGATTGCTCTTTCTGACCTGAATGAAAAACCTTCAAGTTCATTAAACCATTGATCGAATTGTTCTTGCATATAATAATTACTCATTGTTGCGGAAACCCTCCAACCATTTTTAAAATACTTGTATTATTATATACTGTGATAGTTCCAGCAACACCAACTGCAGCACCAACAAAAAATGTGATGATTAGCAATTGACTCATAATGAACATTTTAATCATGCAAATCCCCCTTTACTGGACTTGGATTTCTTTTTGGGAATATCAATCACTTCAATGTAATCAACATACCTCTTATCATAATCCATCCATGCCTTTCTAACAAGATCATATTCTTCATACTTTTTCTTTTTTCCATTTGTATGATGAAGAATATAGTGATGCTTATCGTAAGGAGCATCAGATGTTACGGTAAAGAATTGAGTCATACTTCCTCAAAATAAGAAAAAGCATCGCTAAAAACTTCATCATCAGGACCAAGATTCATCCACCCTGCACACATTGAATCGGAGAATGCTTCCCAAGCACGAACAGCATCCTCATGAGAAATCTCATATCCACGATCCGCAAAGATCTTTACAATGCGCTCAATGTCACTGGTATATTCAAAGTGATGATTATAAGGATCTTTAAATTTAAGTTTTTTCATTTCACTTTACCTTTACTCTACCGTGAAGGGGACAATCAGCATTGACCCACTTGCGATCCTTTGGCATTTCTGCATTATCCATAATGGGACACTTACATCCTTTTTTAACTGCTTCATCTGAACCGGGAATCAAACCATTCCATGCAATCATTGGATTATTGGTGGTAATTTTAATAGTTTCATTGATTTCCTTCGGAATCCAAAATCCATCTGCTGTCATTTCATGCCCAGAAGCAATCATGTCATCATAAGTAGGAACCTTTTCCGCAGCATCACACATGGCATTGATTTCATCTTCAGTATATTGAAGTGCTTCCATGTCACTGTGTCCCCAAGGAGGCATACAATCATCCTTTAAAGTATTCTTCTTTAGTTCTTCATATTTCTTCTTAAGTTCTTCAAACTCCTCCTGAAGAGCATAATAATCGTCGTCAGTATGAATTTGCCTATCTTGCAACTCATACTCTTTCATGATTTTTTTCATGTCATCTTCATTATTACTATCATTGAAGGCAAGACGACATGCACCTTCCATGATGCTGTATTCTTGAAATCCTACACAACGAAGGAAAGACTTGAACAACTCATAGTATTGCCATATATTCAGATCTTGTGCCGGTGCTTCGATGTTCACCGTCATCTGATCCACAAGTTCAGGGAAGTGTTTGTTATAAGATGGTTCAGTATCGTTGACATACTGAAACTTCACAGATGCATTGTAAGCCATAATAAATTAACCGCAGAGTGATTTAGTTGCCAGAGCGTAAAATGAATCTACTTTAAGTTTTTCTTTGAGTTCTTCTTTAAACTTTTCAAAATCCTCCTGAGACATTGGGTCTGAAGGATCATCAAGTTTTCTACTCATTTCCGTAAGAGAACTTTGATAGAGAATTTCTACTCTAATCCATTTACGGATGATTTCCATTTGATTTGGTGTCATGGTCTTAAACGAAATTACCTTTTCTTTTATTGGGAGTGTAAGAATCTTCTGGAACTAAGTGCTCACGACATACAGCAAACCTACGAAATTCATCGTCGGTCACATTGTCAGTTCCATATTCAATGCCAACAACATAGGCACAAAACCTATCTACCATTTCCTGAGGAGATGGTGCTGCATTGGCAGAAATCATTGCTGCTGTCAATAAAAATGAGAACATCAGTTGAGAACCTCGTTGGTTTTGGTTTTGATCCTCTCCCAAAGTTTAGCACGATTTTCTGCCGTAAGCAAATTACGATAAGAAAATCTAATCGCAACAATCAAACCGATAAGTTGAAGTAATCCTGGGAGAACAGGAAAAATGCTAATTGTTACGATAATTGCATGAATAATCACCTGAGCAATAACGACGAAGAAGAAAATCAGTGCAACTAATCCAATTTTCTTCCAATTTACTCTATTAAAATAATCAGTAACTGTCTTAATCTGTAGTTCCAATTGTTCCATCCGTTTCTACCTCAAATAGCATACAGTCGATACATGATTGTAAGTTTAGCATATCATCTTTGGTAAGTCCATCCAAAGTGATAGCATGAGTTTCAAATCCAATTGACAATGAATACTCATCGTTTTCGTGATCCGAAGATCCACAGGTTTGAATAGTTCTCATAAATTTACCTTATTTATTCTACATTGCAGTCAGGGTGCCATCCTTTCATTTGCTGACATGCTTGCTCCTTTGGTGTCATATGTTCAGAATGATCCATAGTTGAGTGATGAACAACACTGGCAACAAGAAGTGCAATGGAAATGAAAATAACGAATCTCATTTTTTTGGTCTCCAATTAGATGGTGGTTTGTAATCTTTTGATGGTCTGTAAAGATTTGGCCAAGTATCTTTAATTATATTTGCCAACTTATCCGGTGTTTGTGTACTGATCACTGTCCTCAAGTTTTTTCTGTTTAAAATATAATTTATAATACCTTTTCTTCATGTCGTCAATGATGTCACGGTCATCATCAAATGCCATGTATTTAAGGTGAGAATAAACACCCTCCAGTTCCCCTATTAACAGAAGTAAATTAACCGCAGTTGGTTTACGACCTCCATGTTTATACTCTGAAATAGGTTTCACTTGAGTTTCTTACGGATGGCATCAATGTCTATTCTACCATCAGTTGCTCCTGGTGTCTTTATTTCAGACAACCATGTGTTCAATTCCTCAAGAATGTTGTCTGCTACAGGACCAGATAGCATCAGTTTAGACCTTAGGATCTCATAAAAAGATCTCTGAGCAGTTACAACTGATGCTCTACCTTTGTTAAATGCTTCTCGGAAGTAAGGCCATGCGAAGTCGGAATCAGTTGGCCAATTCCCATGCACCTTCTTCCACTCCTCTTCAGCAAGTGATCTCATGCGTCATACCCCTCTTCTTTCAGGATAGCACGACGACAGTCATATGCAATGAACTGATTGGGAAAGGATGCAACCTTTTGAAAGTCATCCCTCCGATAAATCGCCCATCGAGTGCTTCCGTACACTTGCCGGACGACGTAGGGATTCTCGGATCCGAGGGGATAGGGTTTCATGACGACTCTCCTTGGGAGTTTCATGTTGATATTCATAGTATAGGTTGTTAGTGAACCTGTTGCCACCCCAGGTGGACGGTTTAGGATCTGGCATAGTAAGTCAAATAAATTTTTAATATTTAGTTCTATTGATTTCCCACTAAAAAGTGAGGCATAGTGCGGAAACCAAGGGCATCAGAAATTTTTGAAATATTTTTATTTTTAGTTTCTTTTTCCATAATTTCTACTTCAGAAGAGTTTAAAAATATTTTACCACCTTTTTTAGTAATTAGTCCATATATTGTTAAAGAAATTCTTCTTTTATAAAAATCATTTATGTATGCATTATCAATCGTATAATTTCCATCTTTAGATTCTCCCTTTCCCTCAGTATAAAAATATAAAGCTTCTAATTTTGATGCTCTTTCTGCTTGATATTGAATTCTTGAATATAATTGCACTCTTTGCTTTTGATTTCTTGTTATATCTGGTCCAGGTTCCATTTTTTTTGGAGTTTTACCCACCCAACCAAACGTTTCCAATAAATCTTTTGGCAGTAATGATCTAATTTTTGCATGATCTGCAGTTTTTCCAAAATCCAACATCATTTTTTCAATTTTGCTCATTTCAGTTTTATCATCTCTACCATAAAGTAACTGACTATTCAATGCTATTAAATATTTTGCATAAGTATTTTTTGCCAAAGTTATTTGATTATATTGAGTTTTATCTTTATAATCTTGACTATGTTTCTTTAAATGATTTAATATAGATCGATAAATATATTCTCTATCAGATCTTGAATTTATAATTTGAGGCTTGTTTAAAATTCCTGGATAAGTTACGTTTTCTACACCAACACCAGAAGTATTCAATGCATAAGAAAATGCTTTTTTTCTACATTCGGTTATTTTACTAAACATATATTTTGTTTGTGGATATTTCTTCAATATTTGAGATACTTGAGTAAATCCAGCTCCTCCAGTATATGCTCCTATAGTTTTACCATTTTTATCGGTAGGCAACGCATTCCATGTCATTGATGCTGTTGTCAATTTATAAAATTCATCCGATAATTCAACTTTCTTTTTAATTTTTTTACTAATTTCATTTTCAAGATTAGAGTAATTTAATGAAAAATTAACATTAAATGTTTCCGTGGAGTGTTTATATTCCACAGATTTAACTTCTACGAATTTATTGATAATTTCTTGAAGATTGTCAGTTCTATTCACCAAAAGATCTATAGCTCTAGTATATGAATCTATAAGAGGTTCATGAATCTTCTTTGATCCATAAGTGGATCCTATAAACTTAACAGGTGGATTTTTAGATAATCCTTTTTTTAAGGATATTGGAAGGCATGATCCGTTTTTTATTTGATCTCTGATTACAGATAACAATGGAGTATGAGATATTTCAAAATTTGGATCATTATTATTGTTAATATAATTTTTAACCATCACATTATAATACTCTTTCATTATAGATCTCAGTTTAGATTTTTTCAGTAAATAAATGTCTGCTGGTTGAAACATATCGGACTGTAATGTATCAATTCCAAGCATTTCTGCAGAAACTCCCGCAATTACTGTTAATGGAACTTCTTTTATTTTTCTTGCAAACGGACTTGTTGAGTGAACAAAAATATAATCTTTGTATTCACCGTCCAATATTTTACCCAAAGATTCTGCTATCCAATATGCACTTTCAACCCAGGAAACTGCTGCTTTATTTTCAGAAGAAAATTGATATAACTTGTCTGCATATCTACCAAAAATACCAGTTCTTACATCAGATTTTACCCGTATAACCTCATTTAAAATTTTTTTTAATTCTTTAGGTTTATCTTTTATTATTTTAATTTTTTCGTCTCTTCTTCTTTTTAAAGCTTTATCAAATCTTGATAATCCTTTTTTCTTTCTTTGTGCCCCTTCCTTTCCAATTTTTTTAATTGCTTCTCTTGCTTCATTTACACTTTTATTCAATGCATTTAATTTATGATTAATCAAACTCGTAGAATCAAGTATAATTGGTCTTTCTGTTCCTTGAACTTTTGAATCTATTTTTGGAAGTGAAATATATTTAAAGTATTTGTCATAACTCAGTTCACATAAAGCATTTGTTAATCCTTCAATAGATCTTTCATTTTGTGGAGTAACTGCAAAATATGAAAGGGCAAAGCATTGCAAAACCTCTTGTGCAGGAGTGTCCTTTGATAACGAAAATTTACCGATATATCTTTGTCTAATAGGAGGAGACGCTGCCATAAAAAATTACCTTTTCTTTTTACTCAGTTAGCATAATTACCAGTATCCTGTGCCTTCTTACGAAGTGCCTGAATCATTGGACTATCCCCAGGAACTCCTGGTTTCTTCTTCAAATGCTCTCTTCTTTTCTTTTCAAATTCATGTTGCTTTGCAGCAGACCATTTTCTTTTTGGAACTGGTTGACCAGTCAGACCAATCTGACTCTTATCCCAGTCAATAGCTTCAAAGATCATTTCTTCCCATTCAGATCCAATGTTTTCTGCTATGAGTTCTGCTGCTTCAATGGTATCAGCATATCCGTTAACATACAGATATTCAATAACTTCTTCAAAAACAGGCTTACCATTTTTTGTAGGGACTTTTCCCTTTGCTTTCAGTCTTGCCCTCGCTCCTGCTCTTCTTTCTGCCTGAACTCTGGGGTTCCTTGCAATTTCATCAGATTGACGAAGTTGTTCTGCTTCATCTGGTTCGTCTCTCATTACTCTTCTGCCTGATGCAGTAGTTCTATAACCAGAACTTCCACTATACCATGCTTCTGACATTTCACTTATTGCCTCAGCAATTGTCATGAACTCTTGGAATGACAATCCTTCGTTCTTTGGTGCAGATGTAATGTATCTCTCTCCAGTCTCTCTTGCTCTATCTGCCTTTGACCAAGATCTGGTCTTTCCCTTCTCAATATCTTTTTTCATTGCATACATTCTCAATCCAGGAGCAAGTCTTGGCACACGTTTTGCGATTGCTCTTGCAATCTGTGCTCTTCTACTTGTTGGGATTTTCCTTTCAATGAGATCAATAATATCCTCTTCGGTAAGAGTTGTGACATCAAGATCTTCAAAGAGGTAATCGAATTCTTCTGACATTTTCTTTTCTGGTAGTTTCTTATGCTTAGTGGATGCAAAGTCTTTCACTGCACTTTTTTTCATGCTCGATGCTGCTTGTGCCACTTCTGGAGAGGGACTGTCCATTTCCCCCTTCTGTGCAGCACGAACCATACCAAAAAATCTCTGCTGTGCTCTACTCTTTGCTGGCATCTTGATAAAAAACTCTTCTGAATATTTATACAGAAAAGGGGGGCAATGCCCCCCCTCATATCAATCTTGAATAAACTCTGGATTATTATCACCATTCAACATATTCAGAATTACATCACACTTTCGTTTTTGTTTTGCAAAGTAATCACGATTTTCAGTCAGAGCATGTTTCAGATCTTCATAAAAATCAATTACTGTTTTATCATCATCATTGAGATAATCATCAACAACATCAGTCAAACGATCTCTTCGTTGTTGGTCGTATGTAGTTTTCATATAGTTATGGGGATAAGTGTTTTTTGAAGGGTCAATTTCTTCTGGAGTATTGATGGATGCTGTGAAGTGACCTATGAAACCCTCAACCGCTTCAACAGTAGACGAGGTATAGATATAGATATTCTCCTCAGCCTCTACCTCCTTGATCATCTTTTCCAGAAGTTCCCCTGCACTCTGATCAGTAGGCAGAAGAGCATGAAGCTCAGACAACAATCCACCGAGTTGAGGCTCCATCTCAACAAGATAAACAGGG
>Ga0209536_100008935_pt1 | contig 14944 bp, 10 predicted proteins | sample DeeMarSeWOR28_12_FD_187461 | JGI IMG/M metagenome (GOLD analysis project Ga0209536, IMG submission 187461) | Marine sediment microbial communities from White Oak River estuary, North Carolina - WOR-2-8_12 (SPAdes) (version 2) | ecosystem: Environmental > Aquatic > Marine > Intertidal zone >...
CGAACCTTCCGAGGGGTCCGTTGATGCTCCCTTCTATCCGTTCAATGGTCCCGTCCTCCAGGTAGGGAATCAGATGTGCATGACAGGGGAACGAAGCTGAGGGAAACCAGCGTAATCCCTTCACTCCCATCTCATGTGCCGTATCAAACACCATGTTGGCCAGTAAATCCCCGTTCCGGAAGTGGTGATGGGTGGAAATGGTCATCCCGTCCTTTAATCCAGCATGTTCAAGGGCCTCGCGCAGATCCTTTACACGTTTGTCACCGTGGTCGGGATAATCGGCACAGGTTCGGATGGCCGGTGCATGTTTTCGTCCGTCGGGCTTGTATTTTCCTACTCCCATATATGGAACAGCGTCCTCTCCGTTCAACCTGGCCACCACTTTCCGGCCAGCTGCATTGGTATGATAGGTCATGATCGGTTGGAGTTAATTCTTTCTGCAATCTCAAGGATTTGAATGGCCCTTCTGACGACGGGCGGATCGATCATCTTTGAACCCAGTGTGGTGACGCCGAGACCTTTGGCCTCTGCCTCCCGGAATGCTTCCACGATGCGCCTGGCTTTTTCGATCTCCTCCCGGTCCGGTTGAAATCCTTCATGGATGACCCTGATCTGTCTGGGATGGATGCATCCCATTCCCTCAAATCCCATGGCCCTGGATCTCTTTGCATTTTCCAGCAAGGCGTCCATATGTTCGATATCGGAAAATACAGAATCGATGGGTTGAATACCGGCAGCTTTGCAGGCATTGATCAATCTTCTGCGGGCGTAGAGGGATTCTTCACCTCCATCGGTCCGTTTTACCCCGAGGTCGGCTGTATAATCCTCCAGTCCGATCGCCATGGCGGCTACCAGATCCGAAGCTGTGGCGATCTGAAAGGCATTTTCGATGCCGAGGGCAGATTCCAGGATCGGCATCAGGAAGATATTCCTTTCCCGGCCCTCATCTTTCAGGATCGATCCGATCCCTTCGGCCACCTGCTCCACCTCACTTCCATGTTCACATTTTGGTATGAGGATCACATGTACATGATGTGGCACAACTTCCTGCAGGTCTTCCAGTCCGTCAGGCAGCTGGTTGATCCTGACCATCCTTTCCGCCCCGTAAAAGTCCACCTGCCGGAGTGCATTTCTGACCAGGATCCTCGCCTCTGCTTTTCTTTCCGGGGCCACGGAGTCCTCCAGGTCCAGGATGACACCATCGGGCCTGTGAATACCTGCATTCAGCATCAGGTGAGGAGTGTTTCCAGGCAGATAGAGCCTGGAGACGCGGTACCTTTCCTTTTGGGTCTCATCCAGGTTGGAGGGGATCATTTCAGGAAGCGCGGAACGGTCCGTTTTCCCGCATGCCCTGGCAGCGGCTTCCACCCGGGCTGCAATAACGAACGGAAGGGCGCCCGAATCCTCGATATGAATGCGGGCATTGACGATTCCCAGCTCTTTCAGGATCCCTGATACCTGTGACCTGATCTGGTTTCCGAACAGGGTGTATACCTTGCTTTGAAGGTCGATATGGATACCTCCTTCTGTAGTGACTTCCAGATCCACAAAACAGTCGGATCTTACTCCTTCACCCCTGTTTCCGGCAAAGCCCTGATGACTCATAAGATTCGATATTGGTACATCAACAAAAATAGTCACCTGCGGCACCTGAGTTCAAGTACGGACTATGTTTCACAGCAATGAACCGGCTTTGTGCCTGGTTTCCGCGGATCAGGGTGTTTCGCCGCAAAGCTCCAGGAGAACCCCGTGTGTGGATTTCGGATGAATGAACCCGATATGCAGCCCTTCTGCACCGCTCCTCGGTTCCTCGTCAATCAGTTTGATGCCCAGTCCGGAGGCTTGACTCAGCGCATCCTTCACATGGTCCACGGCAAGTGCAATGTGGTGGATCCCCTCACCCCTCTTTTCTATAAATCTGGCTACAGGACCATCAGGATCCGTGCTCTCCAGCAATTCGATTTTGGTCTCCCCCACCTTGAAAAAAGCGGTCCTTACACGCTGGTCCACCACTTCCTCAATGGCATAACATTTCTGGCCCAGCAACTTTTCATAGAGCTCCACGGCAGCGTCCAGATCTCTGACCGCGATTCCGATGTGTTCGATGTGCGAAGGTTTCATGGAGTATGCTGATTTACCTCTTCCCCGATCGCGTTGTAGATCACCTGTTGTAAAGCGGTCCGGGTATTCATTTCAATGATTTTATTGTTCCCCTGGTTGGGATGGACCCTGTTGGAAAGGAAGATATAAACCAGGTCATAGGCAGGATCCACCCATGCAAATGTACCCGTAAATCCTGAATGTCCAAAGCTTTCAGGGGATGCGCTGTTGCAGGCGGGTCCTTCATCGGGTACATCCACCACCGGACGGTCGAAACCGAGGCCACGGCGATTTCTTTTCTCATTCGGGTGGTAACAGGCGGTATACCTGGCCAGGGTGGATTCCTCTATGTACCGGCGATCGCCGTACCAGCCACCGTTGAGGTACATCTGCATCAGTTTAGCCAGATCGTTGGCATTGCTGAACAGCCCGGCATTTCCCGAAACCCCTCCCAGCATGGCAGCCCCCATATCATGTACGTATCCCCTGAGCAGCTGTCGCCTGAAAAAAAGATCATTTTCCGTCGGGACAATCCTGCTTTCCGGGAAACGGCTCAGGGGCAGGTATCCGAGTGTGGTGGCCCCCAGGGGAGCATAAAAATTGTACCACATGTATGGAAAAAGGGTTGTATCTGCCAGAGATTCAATTATCTGGTGAAACATATAAAACCCTAGTCCGCTGTACCTGTACTCCCTGTTGCGAAGTTCAGATTCGTATATCCACCTGAACACCGAGTCCTTCATCGTATTCCGCATGAACAGGTTCTCAGCCACCTGGAAAGAATACTCTGGTGATAAGGATGGTTGATAGGTGCCATCCCTGTAACACACATTCCTGTTGGCATAGACTCCCGGAGAGAGCCTGAAGGGATAATTGTAGGAGATCCTGCTGCTGATCAGATGCTGAGAGGTATCCAGCGGTTCCAGGGTCTTGTAGTAGAATGGGATCCAGGCTTCCAGTCCGGACTGGTGGCTCAGCACATCAGCAACCAGGAGCCTGGCTTTATTGCTGTTGCCGGGGATGGGATCATAATGGCCCAGCAGGGAATCCTCATGAAATTTGCCCTGATCCCTCAACCGCATCAGGGCGGTGGTTGTAGATGCAATTTTCGTGATGGATGCCAGATCATAGATATCGGTCAGGCGTACAGGTTGTCTTTTCCGGTAGGTGTGGTATCCGTAAGCTTTATGCCACACTACTTTTCCATTTCGGGCTACCAGGACCTGGCATCCTGGCATGGCCTTGCTCCGGATGGCCTTGCGGATGATATGCTCCATTTCAAGCAGGGTATCGCGGTCAAGCCCCACATCTTCCGGTTCGCCGTACCCCAGCCTGGTTGGAGAAGCCGTGGAAACACCTGTTCCCGCCCCGGCAATTTCACCAGCTGAAACCGGGATGGCACCTGTAAAAGAGATCCCCCCAAAGATCCCCTGAATGACCTTCTGCTGGTAGAGCGGATCATCGCTGTTGGAGACGATCACCGCATCCACATGATCCAGGCCAGAGAACCTGGTTAGTGCGTATGGCAAACCGGCCACATTGAGGATCAGGGACATGGATGGATCCAGCTTTTCTACAAAATGAACAGTTTCATCACTGATACCATATCCGTTCCTGGCCCGGGAACCTGTGTTAAGGATATGTACCATCACCGTATTGTACCGTTGTAATTCGCCCAGCACCTCCGTGTACGCTTCCTTGCCTGCATCAGGCGAAAGTACAAAATGGTCCCCTTCAAGGTAGAGGTCGGACCACTCCCCCATTCCGACTTCAGGATCAGTGGTGATGGTGACAGTGGCGATCTTTAATCTGTCCAGGCTGTTCAAAGGGATCAGTTTGTCGATGTTCTTCACCAGGGTCAGGGAATGTTCGATCAAAGAACTTTTCAGGGTTCTGTATGAGGTTTGGTTCAGATCCTTCATCAGCGATCCGGTCTCCACAGGAGTGAATTCAGCAAGTCCTGTCCAGTATTTCGAAAGAAGGATTTTCCGGCAACTTTGCCTGATCTGCTCCTCGGTTATCTCCCCCTGCCTGACCGCTTTTTTTATTGCCTGTATGGCCGTTCCGACATCGGAAGGCATCAATAGTATGTCATTCCCTGCTTTGACCGCTTCCACTTCGCAGAAGCCCGGTTCGAAGAAGTTGGTGATGCCTTTCATGTTCAGGGCATCTGTGATAACCAGCCCCCGGAAATTCATTCGTTCCCTGAGCAAAGAGGTAATGGCAGGTCCGGAAAGGGTGGTGGGCCTGTTGTCCCGGGGATCGATGGCCGGCACCTGTAAATGGGCCACCATGATTCCGGTGAGCCCACGGTCAATGGCTTCCTGAAATGGATGAAGTTCCATGGAATCAAGCCGCTCCATCCCATAGGGAACCACCGGGAGTGTGCGGTGCGAATCGCTGCCGGTATCTCCGTGACCCGGAAAATGTTTGGCAGCCACGAGCAGCTTCTGATCCTGCATTCCATTCATATAAGCCACCACTTTTCGGGCCACATTCCTGCGCTCCTCTCCAAAAGAGCGGGTCCCGATGACCGGATTGGCAGGATTGTTATTGATATCGGCTACAGGTGCAAAATTCATGTGAACACCCAGCCGCCTGAACTGCGTCGCCACATCCCTTCCCATCTGATAGATCAGGTTGTTATCTGTGATGGCCCCAAGGGTCATCATGGATGGATAGGTGATTGTATTCTGCAGTCTCATTCCCAGACCGTTCTCCCCGTCCATGGCTATAAGGAGCGGGACCTGGGAAGCCTCCTGGTAGCGGTTGGTGAGCCGGGCCTGTTTCAGCGGTTCACCCTGGAAAAAAAGTATACCCCCTACCTTGTAGCGTGAAATATGGCGGAGTACCGATTGTTCATGCGCGGTACCCTGATTGGAGTAGCCCCAGATCATGATCATCTGGGCGATCTGTTCTTCCAGCGAGAGCGTTTGCAGAACACTGTCCACCCATTCATTTTCGGATTTAATAAACGGGGGATCCAGGGGTAACCCGGCGTTGAATTGACCGTTATTCAGAAAACGACCTGCATGTGATCCGTTAAAGGCCAGAAAGAGAAAAGAGAGGATGGTGATCTGCAGCAGGTTTTTTCTCATGTTTCCGGTATGGCTACGGGTATAAGGATGCATACGTAAACAATGCAGGAGGGTTGCAATGAAAATAAAATAGATTGGTTATATCAAACCGTAATTAAAGAATTTACTTAATTTGGATCGTTTCTATTCACATAAAGGGGCTTATGGAATGTAATAAAGATAGAAATCTGACCCGGTGCAACTGCAGTTATCCATGCAGTAAGAAAGGAATCTGTTGTGATTGCATCGCTTCACACAGGCGGGCAGGGGAACTTCCTGCCTGTTATTTTCCGGACGACATGGAATCGGGATACGACCGCTCAGTGGATCATTTTATACGTATCTACAGGGAGCGCGGAATCTGCTGGAATTAGATCAAAGCGATACCCTGTTCAGGAATTCATGAACATGCTCGGCATAGGTCCTGGAGACAGGTATACGGATCTCATCCGCGAAGTCCAGGTAGATGTAGAGATTGGTACTGATCAGTTTGACCAGTTTAATGTTTTCAAAATTTACCATGTATGATCGGTGGCACCTCTGTATCAGTGTCCCTTCGAGCTCCTTTTCAAGCCTTTTCATGGTATTACGCAGCATGATCTTTTTCAGCTTGCCTTTCTCGTTGGTGTGGACGGTTACATAGTTGTCCGTGGATTCCACGAAAAGGATATCCTGCGATTTGATGGAGAAGCGCAGTTTTTCCATTTCGTCCCTGAAAGTAATCATCTTTTTTTCCCTGAACTCAAGAGATGTATCGGCAGTGAGGGACTCCAGTTTGGTGCGTTTGTCCTTCAGGGAAAGCCACATCCAGGAGATGGAATAGGGTATGGCCAGGACAAGGAGGGTGATGAACAGAAGGCCGGTGAATCTTTCCACCAGTTCTGCATTCGATTTCAGGAGCACCAGATCAACCACCAGGTAGGCAGCTGCAAGCAGGATGATCTCCATCAGGTTCCAGGCTGCAAAATGCAGGTATGTGAAACGGATGCGCCTGACGAGCACTACAAACACCAGTTTGCTGAGGACAATGATCAGCATCCCGGAAAGGATCAGCGCACTGGAGTAGAAAAAAAACTCAATCCTGCCCACTTCGAACCAGGAGGAGGCATTGAAGGGTGAATAGATGTTGATAAAAACCAGGGCAAAGACGGAGACAAACATCACCTGCGTGATGATGGTTGACTTATCCTTTAAATAGTCCGGAAGTTCCCGCAGTAATATTTTAAGTTTTCCCATCAATGCTCACAAAGATAATCTTTAATTGACAGAGATTTTGAGGATTTTTAATTCGGTCCTGCGGTTCTTTGCCCTTCCCTGCTCGGTTTCATTATCACCCACGGGCAGGGTATCTCCGTATCCGATGGCTCTGAGATTTTCAGGAGGAACCCCCTGGCCGGTCAGATAGGTGGTTACTGCAATGGCTCGTTTCTCCGAAAGCATCCTGTTGTGGGAAGCAGATCCGGTGCTATCGGTATGACCTCCGATTTCAACCACCAGCTCCGGATGCGCCAGCAGGAAAGCTGCCACCTTGTTGAGCTCGCTCCTCGAGACCTCTCTTAATGAATGGGAATCCACATCGAAGAAGATATTATTCATTACCACCGTGCTGCCTTCCGTGATCCGCTCCATGGGAATATCTCTTCTGAAGGGATCGATCTTTTCGTAGATACCGGAAAATGCAAAATGTTCGGAATGAAAGAGGTATCCTTCAGCGGTCACATTGAGCATGTAAGTTCGTTCTGTGGGGAGTGACATGAGAAATTCTCCTTCGGGCCGCGAGGTGCCCAGCTCCATAACCAATTCACCGCTCTCCAGATCAATGAGCTGCATCCGCGCTTCCAATCCGATCCTGCTCCTGGAATCACATACCCTGCCGGTCATATAGGATACGGGGACCGGTCTGGCTGCAACCGGCAGTTCAAATGTGAACAGATCGGTATCGGTACCCGAGTCCCTGTCAGATGCGAAATAGGCACGGTCACCGCTGGCAGTGACAGATAAGCCGATTTCATCGTTGTGGGTATTGACAGGGTATCCCAGGTTTTCCGGTTCTGACCATTGCCCGGTGGGTCCCAGTCTGCTCACAAAGAGATCCCCCTGCCCCATTCCCGGCCATCCGCTGGACGAAAAATAGAGGCTCTGCTGATCCGGGTGAATGTAAGGGGATTGTTCCATCCAGGCAGTATTGATGGAATCCCCCAGGTTCTGAGGCTCTCCCCACCGGTCCCCGGACCAGGTGGAAACCCAGATATCGAAGGAACCCATTCCTCCCGGACGGTCGGAAGTGAAATAGAGTTTCCGTCCGTCTGCCGAAACTGCGGGATGTTTTTCACTGTATCCCGAATTGACCGGTCCCCCGATATTTACCGGAGTACCCCACCGGTCCCCCACTCTTTCGGACCGGTAGATATCGCACCGGCCCTTTCCATCCCTGCGGTTACAGGCAGTAAAATAGAGGACCCGGCCATCGGCTGTCATGGTGTGGGCTCCCTCATTGTCAGGTGTGTTCAGGGGTGATCCGGCGTTTATACGTTTCCTCCAACCGCCACCTGATCGCAGCGAATAATAAAAGTCCTCCTGCACGCGTCTCCCTGTTGGACCGGATCCGGCCGGATCCATGACAGTGAACATGAGCAGGGATTCATCCACTGACAAACAGGGCCAGTATTCGTTGTAATCAGAATTCACCGAATCGCCCAGGCTCTCGGGATGGAACGGAACCGGATGCTGAATTGCACTGAGTGCGAAATGGCAATTGCGCTGGATCAACAGGCCCTCCTGCCGGTTCCTCACCTGCTCCGGAGGAAAACTCAGAAAGGTTTCAATATGTTCCAGGGTTCGCCGGTAATCTCCGGTTTGCAGGGTCAGGGCGGCCAGCAACCTGTACCCATCGGGATTCTCACCGGGTGACAGTTCCAGGGATCGCTCATAATGCATGACGGCCTCATCGATCTTCCCCTGGTCGTAGGAGACCTGGGCAAGCAGCTGTAATGCCTCCCTGAATTCCGGATCCGACCTGATGGATCTGAGCAACTGTTCCCTCGCGCACTCAAGATCCAGCATTTCATAACAGTTCCTGGCTTTTTCAAACCGTTTAACGGCACTTTTTGACCGGGTCGAGTAGGACTGGGCCAGGGATCCTGCGCCGGCAAGTAAAAACATGGTCACCAAGAAGATCTGCTTCATGCCTCGGATTTATGGGATCCTCATGTATTTATGCGATTGCAGGGAGATCATCCACTCCGGGTTCCTTTTCACATAAGATATGATCACCGGCAGGATGGCTTCCCTGCGGCTCCACTCAGGTTGGAGATAACGTATGCATTCACTCCCGATCCTGGATGCATTCAATTCAGCCCACTCCAGATCTCCTTCCGAAGCAACGATCACCTTCAGTTCATGGGCAGCGTGAAAGTGTTCTTCCAGCGGGGGTGCATTCTTTTTTGGTGAAAGGCAGATCCAATCCCAGGTTCCGGTCAGGGGATATGCCCCACTGGTCTCAAGAAAGGTCTCAATGCCCTTTTCCTTCAACCGGGTCGTGAGGTAATCCATGTTCACCATCAGTGGTTCCCCACCCGTAATTACCACAGCTGCAGCGGGATATCGCACTACATTCTCAACGATCCGGTCCGCCGCCACAACGGGATGCAGGGAAGGATCCCAGGAAAATTTGGTGTCGCACCAGCTGCAACCCACATCGCAGCCACCGATCCGGACGAAATAGGCTGCCTTGCCGGTATGGTATCCCTCCCCCTGAATGGTATAGAACTCTTCCACCAGAGGCAGTTTCCTGCCCTCATCAAACATCTGCGTACCGGTTGAAGTCATCTGCGCTATTTTTTTTTCCGGGCCGGGGTCATTTCCTGAACCACAGCCTGGCGATCACCAGATAAATGATTCTGAGAATGAGTACCGCCCCATAGATCACAAAGGCCACCAGCAATGCCCCGGGCACCTGTGTTAAAAGTCCGGATGCCGGAGATTGCTGCTGAATGATCCCTGCAATAACAAAGAGATAAGCGCCTGCAAAGCAACATAAAAAAATGATGGGTTCTCTCTTTTTAAAATCCAGATTCATCGAGGTGCCATTCAGCATGATCTCTGAGCAATATGGACCGAATTTCAGAACTTTTTTTTGTTATTCAAAGAATTTCAGGCGGCCCGGGGCCATCTCCGCGATCGCCTTTTTTTATAAATTGCCTCCTCAATGGATCTCATGCAACCAATTAACGTAGCCATCACCTCGTACGGTATGTCGGGGATGGTATTTCACGGGCCTTTGCTGGAGGCACACCCGGGCTACCGGATCCTCAGCATCCTGGAAAGGAACCGGAGCGATTCATCGGGAAAACATCCGGAATCGACCATCGTCAGGAGCTACGATAAGATCCTGAACGATCCGGATGTGGAACTCGTGGTGGTCAATACGCCCGACCACCTCCATTATGATATGGCCCGCAAAGCGATTCTATCCGGAAAGCACGTGGTGATTGAAAAACCGGTGACACTCCGGTCTGATCAGGCCGGGGAACTGGATCTGCTTGGACAGGAGAAGGGTGTGGTGGTTTCAGTGTTTCACAACCGGCGCTGGGATGGCGATTTTCAAACCGTGCAGGAGGTGATCAGGTCGGAAAAACTTGGGCGCCTGGTCGATTTTGAGTCTCATTTTGACCGCTACCGGAAAACCATCAAGGAGAGCTGGAAGGATCAGTCCAATGGGACCGGAACACTCTACAACCTGGGATCTCATCTGATAGATCAGGCCCTGCTGCTTTTTGGTATGCCCGGGAAACTCTATTGCGACGTCCGGCGGTTAAGGGACGGAGCCAAGACCGACGACAGCTTTGATCTCTTCCTGATCTATGACGCATTCAAGTGCCTGCTCCGCAGCAGTTACCTGGTCCGGGAACCGGGGCCGCGATTCATCCTGCACGGAACAGAGGGAAGCCTTGTGGTCTGGGGAACCGATCCGCAGGAAGAGGCGCTCAAGGCAGGTACGAAACCGGGTATTCCGGGTTGGGGATCAGATCATTCCTCCTCCCGGGCAAAGATCAATACGGTGGTTCAGCAACGGGAAACGGTGGGTGAATACCGGGTTCTGCCGGGAAATTACATGGCCTTTTATGACAATCTCCTGAAGGCGATCCGGCAGGGTGCACCCCCGGATGTTACCTGCTTGCAGGCTGCCAATGTGATCCGCATCATAGAAGCCGCCTACCTGAGCGGCCGGGAAAAACGGGTGGTCACTCCTGGACAAACTGGACGCGGTTGATCTCGATCTCCTCATCTGACAGCTCCCGCGAGGCTACCAGCAGCCGGTGACGGAAAGTAACCGATTCCCCCCTTTCAAGTGCCAGCATGAAGGGTTCCAGTTCGGGATCGAATACATTTGCTCCCAGGTTATTCACCGAGAAAAGCCCATATCCCCTGGCGTGCCAGCATGACGGATAGCCCGGATTTTCAGGATGATCCAGAATGACCACGGACCAGGTGCCATCCGGAGTGTCAGAGGTGAGTTTCACCCAATCGGCTTTTTCCCCCCATACCGCGGCTCCCTCTTCACCCAGGCTGTTCCGGTACCATCCGTGAGCCCCCTCATTGTCCACCTCCTCCCTTTGTGAAGGAATCCCCTGCTCATCCGTCAGGCGCACCGGGTCCTCGGATGGGAGTTCAAAAGAGCGGTCCATCCTGATGGCAAACAAACCCTCCTTGTTATCTGTAAAAACAACCCCCTCGCTCACCGCGGTCAGGGTGGTGATCCGGTCTACTATCCTGAGGGCACCACGCTCCTGGAACACAAACATGGTCTGTTCCTCCAGCAGGACCTTAGCCTGCTGGTTATCAGGAGCCAACCATTCCATCTGCACTTCAAGGATTCCCTTTCGTCCCAGCACCCTGCTTGCTGTCACCGCCCGGTGGACGATCCTTCCAAATTCCCCCCTCCGGTCACCGGAAACTGAAGGGGAGTTGTTCCAGAAATCATACCCGTTCACGTCGCCAAAGTTGAACCAGCACCCCACATGATGCGGATGATCTGCCCGCTCTCCTGCCCTCGGCTCCAGCGGGTATCCGCGGGTGACCACTTTTCCGCCCGGAGCAACCATAGGATAGAGCACCGGCTTTTCCAGTTCCGGTTCATAACGGTAAGAGGTAAAAAATTTGTCTCCGAATTGAATATCCACCCGTTGAAGCTCTTCCCTGTGACGGAAGGAGATCCGGTCCTCGTCCCTCAGGCCTGCCCTCTTCAGTGTAAATACATACCCATCTTTTTCGTAGAGGATCTCAAGGGAGGGATACCTCTGGAGATATTGCTCCTTTTTGTCACTCTTCATTACAAAATAGGCATCCTTGCTGAGATCATCCCTCATCAACCGCTCCACACTTTCATCTTCTTCCGAGAGGGGTTTGTCGAAATAGAAAAGGTGGGCAAAGCTTTTATATCCCAGTGCTTTAACGTATACATCCTGGCCCTTGAGGCCCAGATAGAATTTGATGGCCGATCGCTGGGAATACCCTTCGATCCGTTCGGTGAAAGTGTAGATGGAGGCGGTGGAAAAGAGCAACACCACCACATGGAGAATGAATACTCCGTTCAAATTTCTACGCAGGATCCGGATGGATGCCACAATCACCCCGAGCATCATGAAGAGTCCGATCAGCCATTCATAACCGCTCCAGTGGACATCGCGCTGAATCGCCTCTCTGGTGAATTCATCGAGAAAGGAATAGTTCCTGGCCAGGAGCCATTCGTAATGATCGGTAACAAGCGGAAAAAGTATGGCGGCAGCTGAATAAATCAGGGCGATCAGTAAGATCAGTCCCACCTGCCATCCGCCTATCTCCAGTTTCCGGTCGATCCATTTATCCCACACCCAGGCCGCAAGAAAGGTTACCGGAAAATATGCCAGCGAACTGTAGTGCAGCAGTTTGGTTTTGGCCAGAGAGAACAGAAGAATAACGGTCCATAACAACAGGTACATCCATTGCCTGAATATCCGCTGCCTTTCAGTGGCTTCCGCTTTCTTGGTGAAACTCTTGAGAGCCAGGACCGATGCCGGGAAAACCCCAAGCAGCAGTACCACGAGGTGATACCCGAAAAATCCCTTGTGGAACTCCTGATCAGCGGAAAAGAGCCGGACGTGGTACTGAAGGAAATCCTGAAGGAACCCGATGTTCCCCTGCAACAGTTGATAAAAATACCAGCTTCCCCCGGTAGCGGTTAAAACCGTGATGAAAACTGCAACATGTGCCAGGCTGGTCTTCAGCTTGAATCTTTTGAAGATGACGAAAGCGGCGAAGCATATCAGAAAAACCAGCGCTGCCACCGGTCCTTTGGTAAGTACGGCCAGCCCCAGAAAAAGGGCCGACAGGATCAGTTTCGGCAGCCTGTTTCTGCCCTCTACGGGATCCAGATAGAAAATGAAAAGTGAAATGCCGAGGAAAGTGAACAGATTGAACCAGGGATCGATGATCCCCGATTTGAAGTAGAAAAAGGGAAGGATCGCCGCCCCGTAGGAGAGGATCCAGAGCAAACCAAAACGGTGACTGTATAAACGGCTGCCGAACATGTAGAGGACCACCAGTGATAAAATTCCGCAGAGTACATTGGGGAAGCGTGCAGCGAATTCACCCATTCCAAACAGCTTCATGGAGAGCACCTGCAACCAGAAAAAAAGTGGCGGCTTCTCGGGAAATGGTTCAAAATCAATCTGCACGGTCATATAGTCGCCGGTAACGATCATTTCGCGCGCAGATTCGGCATAATTGATCTCGTCGCTGTCAAACAGGTTTACGGAGCCCAGGAACGGGAGCAGGAACATCGCGGAGAATGCCACGATTCCTGCATATACCAACATTTTTTTTCGAGAGACTGCAAGTGCCATAGGGGATCCACTGCTTAAATGTAGTAAAATTGGGAATGAGAAAAGGGATCAGATTATTTTTTCTACTTTTGGTTCTCCATTGAATTGCTGTACCATGAACAAAGAGGAAATCAAGGAATCATTCCACAGCCTTTACGGTGAGAATGAACAGGAGTCACACCTGTTTTTCTCACCCGGGCGTGTCAACCTGATTGGTGAGCATACCGATTATAACGGCGGCTATGTCTTTCCGTGCGCACTCTCATTCGGTACTTACCTGATGGTGCGTGAGAACGGGCTGAGACAGGCGCGGTTCGCCACCACCAACTTCGATCACCGCGGCATGGTCGATCTGGATCAACCCTTTGTTCCGGAAGGGAAATCATGGATCAACTATCCGGTGGGGGTATTGAATGAATTCCGAAAAAGAGCCAGGGAGATCAGGGGGGTGGATTTGCTTTATTCGGGTGATATTCCCAATGGCGCCGGACTCTCCTCTTCTGCTTCCATCGAAATGGTCACTGCATTCGCCATGAATCAGTTGTTCGGTTTCGGATTTGAGCGGATGGAGCTGGTGGAACTTTCTCAAAAAGCTGAAAATCTTTTTGTGGGAGTGAATTGCGGGATCATGGATCAGTTCGCATCAGGCATGGGAGAAGTCGATCATGCCCTCTTCCTCAACTGCGATACCCTCGAATATGAAAAGGTGCCGCTGGAACTGAAAGAGATGAAGATCATCATTGCCAATACCAACAAGAGAAGGGGGCTTGCAGATTCCAAGTATAATGAGCGCAGGGCCGAATGCGAGGCAGTTGTAGAAGCCATCCAGAAAGAGCACCCCATCCGCCACCTGAGTGAACTTACCCCCGAAGAGTTCGACAGGCATGCACATCTGGTTGAGAATGAGGTCCAGAAAAAAAGGGCAAAACATGTGATCACGGAAAACCACCGGACACTGCAGGCCGTTCAGGCACTTCATGCGGGAGACATCGCCGCTTTTGGAAAGCTGATGAACGAATCACACGATTCGCTGAAAGATGATTACGAAGTAACCGGCAAGGAGCTGGATACACTGGTGACCGAGGCCCGGAAGATGAAGGGAACCGTCGGTAGCAGGATGACAGGGGCAGGATTCGGAGGATGCACGGTAAACATTGTCCGGGAGGATGAGGTAGAGACATTCATCCGTGAAGTGGGTAAGGGCTACGCGGAAAAAACCGGGCTCACCGCCGATTTTTACGTGGCAGAAGTAGGAGGCGGTTCCCGGCAGCTCTTCTGACAGGTTATCTGATCCTGATCTCCTTCATCAGGAGACCGGAGGCGTCGGATGAGGGTCCCACCATGATCTCGAAAATCCCCGGTTCAACCTGGTAATACCCTTTCTGAACATCGTAGGTGGCCAGTTCCCTGCTATCCAGTATGAGGGAAACCGCAAGTGTCTGCCCTGCCTTAACGGGGACCCGTTTAAATCCTTTGAGCTCCCGGAGCGGTCTGTTTTCATTTGATTCCGGATCTCGCACGTAAAGCTGTACCACCTCCTCCCCGTCCCTTTGCCCGGTATTGGTAACCTCCACACTTACCACCACGGATTCACCTTCTGCGACCTCCTCTTTATCCAGGATCAGGTTATCGTAAGGGAATTCGGTATAGCTCAATCCATATCCGAACGGGAAGAGTACGTCACCTGTGAAATAGCGGTAGGTCCTCCCTTCCATCCTGTAATCCTCAAACGGTGGCAGGTCCTCGACCGATCTGTAAAAAGTAACAGGCAGCCTGCCGGCAGGATTATAGTCCCCGAACAACACGTCTGCCACCGCTTTACCCGCTGCCTCACCTCCATACCAGGCCTGCAGTATGGATGGGACCATTTGATGCTCCCTGTGAATAGAAACTGCCGATCCTGTC
>Ga0209536_100008936_pt1 | contig 14943 bp, 9 predicted proteins | sample DeeMarSeWOR28_12_FD_187461 | JGI IMG/M metagenome (GOLD analysis project Ga0209536, IMG submission 187461) | Marine sediment microbial communities from White Oak River estuary, North Carolina - WOR-2-8_12 (SPAdes) (version 2) | ecosystem: Environmental > Aquatic > Marine > Intertidal zone >...
TTCTCCGGTCTGTGCGGAGTGAAGCGCCAAGGCGATCGATGTCTTCCCGTTCCCGGGTTCGCCGAACATGAAAAGAGTGCGTCGGGACTTGGCTACCAACCCTATGGTCTGCAAGGTCATCTCAGGCAGAACAAGGTTGGATAGAGCATTGTTTACAAATTCCGGCAATACCGGTTCCCGGTCCTTACTCTGTTGAGAAACCATTTCAGTATAGGATTGAAGGGAAACCGGGGCCGGTCCGATGTAGCTGCTGAGGTCTAATAGTCGATTCGCCCGTTGCCACCCTCGTTCTAGTATACCGTAGCGATAGTCCATGTGGCTGATCTGACCGCGAATTTCGATCAGCTTCTCGTTGTATAGGTGCTCAAGCAGTAACCTGGCTATTGGTGCCGGTAGGCACAGTTGCTTGGCGATCCGTGTTGTAGAACAGTTGGCATCCGCATACGCGGTCTTTAATGCCAAGTCCACAAGGAAGCTAAAGTCTAGTTGGGTTTCTTCCACGGTTTTGGGTGGGATGGGGATGAAATTCCTGTTTGGAACTTTAACGTACAAATCGTCCATTGAACTGACATTTTCCATATGACCTTCCCGACAACAGCGCCGGGCTCCTGACTAAACCCGAAGGCAAAAAAGCACTGACTTTCATGCGTTTCTGTTCATGCAAAACTTAGCGGTTTCGGTAGGAACGCCAAAAGATCAGTACACATTCACTTGTCATTCTGGATTATAGGTAGCGCCCCCCTGCCAAGCAAGGGAAAAACGCGGCTATTTTTACCTTTTCGACCACTTTTTATATAACCGGGATTTCCCATATATCTTCATAAACGGCAATCCGTCACGCTACAACACATTATTCTATCCGAATTATTCGGATCATTTCAACATCCTTGGAGGTTCGGTTGTTACACAACTCTGAATCAATCATAGTGGTTAGACCAAGTGCACCATCAAGCTATCGATAGGCAAGTAAACCTGCATCACTGGTCACTTTAATCCCGCGAAATTCGAGTATCAATCTGCGGTCAAAATCAGCTTAAGAGCGTCCTTGTGTGCTTCACCCATTGGATTCTCCCGTATAAGATGGTCGAAACTGGCTTCAATGGTCTCCATAAGATCTATACTATCAAAATAACACCGATTTGTCACGAAATATTTAGTAAATCTGGGTTTATAATTTTTAGATAAATGGGTTTGCGTATAGTTCGCGCTTTGATAAAATGCTCCCATTATGATGAGAAAGAACTAAACGACCGACTATAAATGGGAGGATTACAACAATGTTGAAAATTGGTATCGTAGGCTTCGGATTCATGGGGCAAACGCACTATAAGTGCTGGAAAAATGTCGAAGGCGCTAAAGTCGTAGCGATATGCGACGTGAATACGAACATTGAAGAAGATACAAAAAGAGCGGTAGGCAATATCGGAGATGGCGCCGAAGAGGTAGATTTCAGCAGTCTGAATGTATATACTGATTTCGACAAGATGCTGTCGAAAGAGAAACTCGATGCGGTCTCGATAACGCTGCCGACCTATCTGCATCCGGACACTTCCATAAAAGCTCTGGCGGCGGGAGTGAATGTAATGTGCGAAAAGCCGATGGCGCTGACTGCCAAAGACTGCGAGGGGATGATAGCCGAGGCCAAGAGCAGCGGAAAAGTTCTGCAGATAGGACACTGTGTCCGGTTCTGGCCCGAATACGCCAAAGCCAAAGAAATAATCGACTCAGGCCAGTACGGCAAAGTTATTGCAGGGACGTTTCAACGCCTTGGTGCGGCTCCGACCTGGAGCATCGATAACTGGTTCCTCGACGAGAAGCGCAGCGGAGGAGTCGCCCTTGACCTGCACATTCACGACACGGACTACGTCCAGTATCTTTTCGGAATGCCGAAGGCCGTTTGCAGTGTCGGAGCAAAAGCTCCCGGCGGCGGCCTGCTGCATATTTCAACACAATATCTTTATGATAACGATACGGCAATAACCGCAGAGGGCGGCTGGGGCATGATGCCGACATTCGGTTTCGAAATGAGCTTTAATATCGTGCTGGAAAAGGCAACGCTTGTTTACGACCTGACGCGGGATCCGGCTTTCCGGGTTTGCCCCGCCGAGGGAGAGGCATTCACGCCGGACGTGGAAAAATCGGACGGCTGGTTCCTGCAAATCGCACATTTCACCAAAGCTGTCCGTGGAGAAAAGGTCGAAGAGATAACAACGCTGGAGCAGTCGATGAATTCGGTAAAAATCGTCGAGGCGGAAAAGCAGTCGGCGAGCAAGGGGAAAATGGTTACGATTAGTTAAGTAAAGATAAGGATTTGAATTGGAGAATCATACAATGAAATGTAAAAATTGGCCGATAGGAGTATGCAGTTGGTCGCTACGAACGGATGTCAACGGAGTGGCTGATGCGATGAACAAAATCGGAATCGATCACGTGCACCTGGGAGTCAGGGCCGCCATGGGGCAAGGAGGTAAAGATTTCCTCGCAGCAGTGCAGAATCAAAAATGGACCATCAGCGCGACAATGATCGATTTTCCACAGGAGGATTATACAACGCTTGACAGCATCAAACTCACCGGCGGCGTTGGGCCGGACGAATACTGGGAACAGAACCAGGAGCTGTTTCTGGGCGCCACCGACGTAACAGAGAAGCTCGGTGTAAAATACCTCTCAATGCACGCCGGCTTTATCGATGAAAGTGATGTGTCATACTCGGAGAAATTTTACGAACGAATCACATCTCTGGCAGACGCAGCGGAAGAAAGTAATATTATGTTGCTTTTAGAGACGGGCCAGGAGACTGCCGAAGAGCTGCAGAACTTCCTCAAAGAACTGGACCATCCGGCCATCGGCGTCAATTTCGATCCGGCCAATATGATTCTCTACGATAAGGGCAATCCAATCGAAGCAGTGAAGATACTGGCGCCCTGGGTAAAGCATATTCATATTAAGGACGCAAACAGGACAATGCAGCCGGGCACATGGGGCGCCGAAGTTCCCTGGGGCGATGGGCAGGTGCAAACCGAGGCCTTTTTAAACGCGCTTGAAGAAATCGGATTCGACGGCACCCTCGCAATCGAGCGAGAAGCAGGCGACGACCGGTTTGGTGACGTAAAACTGGCAGCTGAAAGGCTTAGCAGTCACGGTCAATAAAAAAGCAAAAACAGGTTAAGGAGAACAATATGGACAAGGCCACAATGAATATCAGAATTCGTCTGAGCATTATGATGTTCCTGCAGTACATGATGTTTGCCGTCTGGTGGGTGCCGATGGCGGCCTATCTCAAGAACGCAGGGATTGAGGGAACCTACAAGGCCTGGATACTGAGCGTAATGCCACTGGGTTGCCTGGTGGCCCCTATCCTCTGCATGATTGCCGACCGTCATTTCGCCAGCCAGAAGGTGCTAACGGTGCTGAACTTCGCTTGCGCTATCCTGTTCTTCATTGGGGCAAGGCAGACAAGTCCAGCGGTGCTGTTTGTGGTCCTGCTGCTGGGAATGTTCTGCTACATGCCGACGTGGAGCCTGACTAACGCTATAGCCATGGCAAACTTCCCATCCGATAAGTTCCCGCAGATACGTGTCTTCGGCTCAATTGGCTGGGTTGCCTCTGCGGTCTTTAGTCTCATCGCCGCCATGAGCCTGTTCGGAAACAAGGTAATCGACGGTACAGCGATTCCTCTCTATTGCGGAGCCGCTACAGCCCTTGTCGCGGCGATGTTGAACCTGACACTGCCCAACACACCGCCACCGGCCAAGGGAAAAGAAGCATCAATTGTGGACGCACTCGGTTTGCGAGCGATGACTTTGCTCAAAGACCGCAATTTCTTGCTGTTCATAATCATTTCGCTGCTTGTCATGATTCCATTTACCATGTACTTCTCGCTGGGTTCGCAATTCTTCGATAGCCAGGGATTCAAGCAGGTCACTGCCACCATGAATCTCGGTCAGTTCGTTGAGATATTCCTGATGCTCCTGGTGCCGTTGGCTTTGAAGCGGCTCGGCGTTAAATGGACGATGGTGGCAGGACTAGTTGCACTGGCAATACGTTATCTCACTCTATGGGGTGGAGTGGCGGCCGATCAAACCTATCTATATTACATCGCAATCCTCGTGCATGGCATCATTTTCGGCTTCTTCTTCGTCGGTGGCCAGGTTTACGTAGATAAAAAAGCCCCGCCGGAAATACGAGCCCAGGCACAGGGATTGATCGTCCTGATTTGTTTCGGAATCGGCATGTTGATCGGCACTTTCCTCAACGTTGAGTTGATCGAACGCTACACCACCGACGGTGTGTGTAAATGGAATCCAGTCTTTGTGATTAATGCCCTCGTCTCAATCGCTCTGGTGGCGGCTCTTAGTGCCCTCTTCCGCGATGACGTCACGAAAGCTTCGGAGCCAGTATCCGAGAATAAGGAGCAGCAGGCCTGATCAGACTTTAGTTTAAGGAGAACGAAATGGAATGGAAACTGTACTTCGCCCTGAGCTTCGCAATGTTTATGGAATACGCGATCTGGGGCGCCTGGATGCCGGTGCTCGCGGCACGACTTCTGGGCCCTCTTAAAATGACCGGCAAACAAACCGGCTGGATTTACGCCACCCTGCCGCTTGCCTGTATCTTCATGCCATTAGTGTCCGGCCAGCTCGCCGACAAATATATCAATACAGAAATTATCCTCGCTGTTGCACACATCGTCGGCGCGGTTCTAATGTTCGTTGCTGTGCGTAAAACTACTTTCAAAAGCCTTTTTATAGTTATGTTTCTTTATTGCATATGTTTTGCTGCAACATTACCTCTCGTTAATTCCCTGATGTTCAGTCACTTAGCTAAAAACAATCTGGATCCTGCAGTTCACTCAAAATGGATCTTCTTCTGGGCACCGGTATCCTGGGCGCTCATAGGATATGGTCTCACTGCCTGGCGGTGGAAATTTAAAACCGGCGAACAGGGCCGCGACTGTCTTTACCTGGCAGCTATCCTTTCAGTGATTATGGGTGTAGGATGTTTCTTCATGCCTGATACACCTCCTGCCGAAGCCGGTACCGCTCCGATACTTCAGGCTATGAGTATGTTCTCAGATCCCAATTTCCTAATCTTCATAATCGTCTCAATGGTTTTCTTCGGGCTTATGCAGTTTTATTTTCTTGGTACTGCGCAGTTTATGCAGGATATGGGAATTCCCGCTAAAAATGTTCCTGCATCTATGGCCATCGCTCAAGGTGTACAGGCCATAGCGACTTTATTGTTGATGTCCTTATTATACACAAATCTTGGAGCGAAATGGACATTAGTTATAGGAGCTACATTCTGGTTATTGTTGTACATCGTTTACATTAATGAAAAACCGCGATGGCTGATTGTTTGCTCTCAATCGTTCCACGGCCTGGCATATGTGCTCTTTGTTATTGTAGGCCAGCAATTTGCAGACACCGCGGCAACAGTTGAAACACGAGCTTCCGTGCAGTCTCTGTTATTTGCCGCCACTACCGGCGTCGGACTGTTTCTCGGCACACAGTTCGCCGGCGTAATAATGGACAAGTTCAGAAAAGACGACAAGTTCCAGTGGCGTTCCATTTTCATAGTGCCCTGCGCGATTGCATTCACCGCTATCCTCGTGCTTATAATATTCCTTAAGGGATAAGGATGGCGCTCAGTAAGTCTGCTAATCCGTTAGCGAAAAAGCAAGACCTCATCAATCTTGCGATTTTATTAGTAATCGCTCTCGCAATAGGTGTTTACCTTATTGCCACAACCGTCGTAATTACCAAGGACGGTGTATGGTATATCCAGCAGGCAAAGATGTTATCGCTTAATCCACAATTTGTCATAAAACGTAAATCCTTAGGATTTCCGCTGCTGATTCTTATAACCCATAAACTTATTGCCTTATTCAGCGGCAGTCCATCGTTGTTTACGTGGATATATTCGGCTCAAAGTATCACATTGTTGTGCCGGCTACTTTCATTAATCCCTTTGTATTTCATCGGAAAGCTTCTGGTCGGAAGCAAGAAGAGTTTTTGGGCGATACTCATCCTGATAATTCTGCCTTATCCCGCACAGTTTGTAAGTGAAGTTTTGAGGGAATGGCCGCATATCCTTTTTTTAGCATCGGGCTTTCTGTTTCTGCTGTGGGCAGCAAAACAGGACAAATGGTGGTTATTCGGAGCGACCGGTTTTGTTGCCGGGCTCGGGCATATAATCCGGCCCGAATGCGCACAATTAATTATTTACGGAGCCTTGTGGATATATATCAGGCTCATTTCGCCTATACCGGGCATGAGCAGAAAAAGATTACTCTGTGCATTGTTTGTCCTTCTAATCGGTTTTGCAATCCCCGCCGCTCCATATATGACGGCAAGAGGTGAATTCCTGCCGAAAAAATTGAAGTCGCTCATCAGCTTTGTCAATCCAGACGAATCGAAAAAATTCCGGGAACCTGAAATTGACAGCGATAATTACATACATACAGCCTCCGGCATGCCGGGCAAGATAGCAAAAGCAATCGTGGAACTTGCCGAGTCAATTAGCGAGAACCTGATGTACTACTTTGTGCCGGCTTTGCTGATCGGCATTTATTTTCGTTTTCCTATAAGGGATGGCTTACGCCACAGAAAGAAATGTTCTGCAACAGATATAGAGAGATTTTTCATGCCGGCATTTGTAGCACTCAATGTCGTTATGCTGATTGTATTATATAAGTCATGGGAGTATATCAGCAAAAGGCACTGCCTGCCGTTGGTCGTCTTCACTATTTTTTATGTGCCCATCGGCCTGAATGTATTAGCCGATTGGTTCGCAAGTCGATTTATAAAAAGCCGGCCGGTTTCTGACAAAGACTGCCGGCGGTGGTTTTTAATCCTGCTGATAATCGGCATAATAATCTGCCTGCCCAAACTGTTAGAACGTACCGGCTCGGACAAGCCGGGCTTCAGGGCCGCCGCCGCATGGCTAAAGCAAAACACCGCCCCCGACGAGATGATCGCCACGCCCGACTGGCGGATAACTTTCTATGCCGAACGAAAATCACTTATATACGAAACCGCCCTTTCCGGCAAAGCCGATTACATCGTGACCATTGTAAAAGACGAAGACGAAGCACCTGACCTTCCCGCCAATGCAACGGAGCAATATTCTACATGGGAAAATGAACGCAAAAAAAACAAGAAAATCGCAATCTACAAAATGCCCCCATAAAAGCCCCTGAGAGCAGAAAACCCTTTAATCGACGCCACAAAAGCATACGATAACGCTGCAAAAAAATACTACGGCGAGTTTGCAATCCTTAACTTTCCGTAAGTTCTTAGTGCAGCACCCCTGTTGCAATGTATAAGAAAGGCTGGTAGTACTGTAAACTCCTAAGGGATGCCTTCCGGTAATGGTGCCACCCTCTTATAACAAGCGAACTAATTTTTTAATAAATCTTGTCCGGGGAGGCTCTTGTTTTTATTAGTATGGCCGATATACCGGGGGCGGAGAATAAGGCCATATCGATTTTATCGCCGGCAAACAAGTACACCTCGTGTTCCGGGTACCGCGATATCAATTCCTCAAATTCTTCGCTATTTTCGAGGATAATATTGTCCGTTAACTCGCTATTACTGCCTGGACAGTATCCGTACATCTGTAAATCTCCATGTTCACAATCTTATTTTCATATAACAAAGCGAATCTCAAGGCAAAATGTTGATAAGAAAATTGGAAAAATTAAAAAAAATTTTAAAAATCCGCATTCCACAGCAAAAAAGAAGAAAATTGAAATATATTTTAGCCCGCTCTGCTATGGTGGGTATACGCAACACGGCTGCAGCGTGTCTATCTCCTTTACGCCCTAAATCCTGTCTTTTTGCTTCAGAATGAGTGTTGTTTAGCTATGAGCACAAAAAGGCCCGGCAGCACTGCAGGTTGCCGGACCTTTAAATATTCAGGAATTTTGTTTCTTTCTAAGGTGGCCTATCGTGCTAAGGCTGCAACTTCCTCTGCGGACAAAGCGATGTTGTAAATACGGACATCGTCAATCAGGCCAGAGAAGAAAGTTCCCGTATCGTGAGTCTTGCCGGTACCAATTTGGAGATCACCATTTGCAGACAGTGCGACTAAATCACTTTCATCAGAAGCATCTTTTTGACCATCTAAATATAAGCTTCTTCGAGATCCGTTCCAGACAAGCCCTACATGATGCCATTGATCATCGGAGATTATTGTTTCGGATGCCAATTCAAAAAAACATAAATTGGTAAGAAGCTTTCCACTCTTAGCATCCAAACCAAGCCACGTGCTTCCGAATCCTGTACCATCTGATTGTGATACTACCACTTGCCCGGTGGCACCTCCTTTAATCCAGGCACAAACCGTGAATTCACCATCTACCGGATTTAAAACAAAAGGAATGTCTATATAATCATCAGAACCATCGAACTCAAGTGTGCCGTTTCTTTTGCCTTCGTTGGGCCGCCATACCGGATTGCCAAAAAGTAAGCCGACATTGTCTCCAGCACTATCGTAGGCAATTTCACCATTTTCTTCATCAAGCTTCCAGTATGCAACTAATTCGACTGGCAGGGGTACTTCCTCAAACAAACGTTCAGCGAGTATGGTCATATCCTGAACATCAACTATACCATCACCCCAGGGCATTGGGCCGATGTCGCATAAAGGCTCGTCCGTATTCCAGTGATCTACCATAACGCAAATATCTGTAGAATCGACAATTCCATCGGCGTTGAAATCAACAATTGGATCTATCTGCGTTTGCCACAAATCGTAACCTCCACCTCCTGAGCGAATCGAGTAAAAATAAAGCATTTTCATATCTGCAGATATTGTCCCCATGAGATTATCCGTACCGCTGTTTATGATGGAGCCGAGATTGATGACTTGATCCCATGGATCTTGAGGATTTTTGCGCAAGCTCATCCAGAGATCGCTACTACCAAAACTAGTGGATCGGCCGGAATCGAAGAAAAGGACGAATCCATCCGGTGCCAGGCTGCAGCGATATTGGTCAGTCTCCGTGTTAATATTACCCTCCAGACGTATAGGTGAACTCCACGGAGCCTGAACATCTGTACGTGTGGACATCCACAGGTCATAAGTTGGACCTCCTACACGCGATGAGGCGAAAAATAAAACCAGGTCATTGCCGGCAATCATCGGACTCATTTCATGTAAAGGAGTATTGATCGGATCTCCTATATTCACAGGTGTAGTCCAAGGAGCAGTTCGGCTGGTACGTGTGGACATCCAGATATCATGACCGCCCATACCACCAGCTCTATCTGAGGCGCCAAAGCCATTCAAATAATCGCTGAAATATAGTCTAAGACCGTCAGCGGAGAGGCTTGGATAGACCTCGTTATATTGGCTGTTGACAGGAATTCCGAGGTTAGTAGGAGCTTCCCACGGAGCTTGAATATTCAAACGTGTGCTAACCCAGATATCAAAGTTACCTTGACCACCCGGACGGTCTGAAGCAAAATAAAGTTCCAGACCATCTGTCGAGATACAGCACATTCCATCGGACGAAACAGTGTTGATCACCGGGCCCATATTCTGTGGCTCACCGAAAACAAAATCTGCCTTAGTTTGCTCTGTAATTATGCTCAATGCAAAAACAAATATAAGTAAAATTGTCTTTTTCATCTTACTACCTTTTCAAAAGAGCAGTCTATTGTTCTAATTCTGAATAGGTTGTTGATTATTCGATTCAGATCATTTTCGTGATGGATCCGGCGCCCCAGAAGGTGTATGTTAATTTTGTCGGATTACCAGCTTCGTTTGCCTCTGAAGTTATTATTGTGTAATCAAAGTCAAACTGGCCGGTTACATTTTCATACGGGCCTGTACCACCCGTAAATGTGATAACTGTATGTTGTGTACCAAACACTTCGGATGAATCCCAGCTTATGGTGTCTCCATTAAGGTCGGTACATGCCCCACTACCTTCAGAAGTAAAGGTGTCGAGGTAAATAACACCTTCTCCCCGGTTCTCAGCCCACCCCTCAGTACTCACCTGTGATGCGGTCATGATCCAGGGCACAATTGGTCGGCCGTCGGCATCGAGGCCCTGGTTTTCCCAGTCAATGATAACCTTGGCTTCGCTGTGGATCCTGAAGGGCCGTTCCACTGGTATCGCTCCGTTGCCGGCAACAATACTCCCTTCTTTAGCGATCAATAATGCAGATACACAAATTAATGCTGCAACCATAAGTTTCTTTTCTGTAGACATGATTTTGCTCCTTTCATAGATTACATATTACCTTTACATTAACTCTTGCAACTCTCACTCTGAAAGCCGGCGTTCACCATGTACTCCGCAGAAAATCCCCGAATTTTGCAGACTTTGTATTTTTTAAATACGAGAATAGTTTTTCAGCAGGAAAAGCCGATTTTGATTGAAAAATGATGTCGAAGAAGTAAAATAAATAATACAGGATATTTTACCCATCTGTGAGCTATAATCCGGAACTATGAAGCATAAAGACCAGACAGACATGGGGGGGCCAAGAGATACATTCTTAACGACACACTGGTCTTTAATTGAGAATATCCAGCAAGAAACCGACAAAGACCGGTCTCTAATAGGATTACTCCTGGAACGCTACTGGAAACCTGTCTACTGTTACCTTCGGCGCAAAGGCTACCAAAATGAAGAAGCCAAGGATCTGACCCAGGGATTTTTTCACGAAATTGTGCTTAATCGTGGCCTGGTGGATCGTGCAGATTCATCAAAGGGACGATTTCGGTCTTTTTTACTGCATGCTCTGGATCAGTTTCTCATTGATCGAATACGTCGTGAGTCTACTCAGAGCCATATCCCCAAAGAAAAACTCGTCCCCTTTGATATCACTGATCCACCGGAATTACCGGATACCTTTACTGACAGCAGTCCTGAAGATTGCTTTGTTTATACGTGGAAATCCGAGCTTTTGGAGCGAACCCTAACACAACTACAGGCCGACTGTGAAAAACAGGGTTTGGAACAGCATTGGTGCCTCTTCCGCGAAAAGATCCTTGAACCAATCCTTAACATGAAAGAATCAGAACCTATGAAGGTAATTGCTGCCCGGCACGGGATAACGAGTGAATCAACCGCCTTCAACATGCTGCTTACTGTTAAACGCCGTTTCAAAGACACACTGAAAACAAATCTGCGTATTACGGTACTCTCTGAAGATGACATTGACGAGGAATGGAAGGAAATGTTGAATTTTTTTGGAAAAACCAGGCAAAAAACTGAATAAAACTGCGGAGTATAGAGGACAGGACTTTTTAAGAAACGGAATATGTGCCAAATTTGAGTAAAAGATTATAACAGAATGAATGATAGTTCCTCTATATTCGGTTCAGATCCGGAGCAAATAGACAAGCTGCTCGCCTGGCCATTGGATGATGGTTCGGAAGATGAACGGCCTACACTGCTGGAACAGTTTATTGAAACACCCGGAGTACAGATCGGGCGTTTCAAGCTTTTACGTGTACTGGGCGAAGGTGGTATGGGTATCGTCTATCTTGCCGAGCAGCAACATCCGATCCGACGAGAGGTCGCCCTGAAAGTAATAAAACCCGGCATGGATTCAAAACGTGTGATCGCTCGTTTCGAAACCGAGCAGCAGGCGCTGGCGAGAATGGAACATCCCCACATAGCCCGTGTGTACGATGCAGGAATGGCCCCAAGCGGCAGGCCCTATTTCGTCATGGAATATGTCAAGGGCATCCCCATCACCGAACATTGCGACAAGTACCGGTTGACAATAGAGCAACGACTACATCTGTTCCTGCACATCTGCGAGGCTATCCAGCATGCTCACCAGAAGGGTATCATACATCGGGATATCAAACCCTCGAACATCCTTGTGCTGATTCAGGACCAGGAGATGATCCCGAAAGTCATCGACTTTGGCGTAGCCCGAGCGATTAGTCAGCCTCTGACCGAACGAACTGTCTATACCGAGCAGGGCCAGATAATCGGAACTCCAGAATACATGAGCCCCGAACAGGTGGACCTGGATAACAGCGATATCGATACAAGGACGGATATCTATTCTCTCGGTGTGCTTCTTTATGAGTTGCTGACCGGAATTTTACCCTTCGATCGTCAGATTATTCGTGAAGGGGGCATCGAGCACATGCGGAAAGTTATCTGTGAACGAGACCCTAAAACACCCAGCACAAGATTGAGCAGAACATCCACAGAAGAAACAATCCAATTGGCTCAAAAACGTCGATCCGAAGTGCGAACGCTAAAACACATCCTCCGTGGCGACCTGGATTGGATCACCTTAAAGGCGATGGAAAAAGACCGCGCGCGGCGTTACACCGGTGTTGATACAATGGCGATGGACATCCGCAATCACCTGAACAACCAGCCGATAATGGCGGCTCCGCCCAGCATCTGGTATCGGCTCAGAAAATTCAGTCGGCGCCATCGACAGACGATAGCCGCTGGTGTAACGGTTCTGATGGTGCTCGCAGTTGTAGCCTGGGCCTTTCTGACCTCCATACAGGCTGATCGTCAGCAAAGATATGCCCAAGCCTTGGAGCACGAGCGCTTCCTAGCAGAGGCACAGGAAGCGTTCGACACCAGAGATTTCTTTTCGGCACAGCAAACAATTGTTCCAGTGTTGAATAGTCCACAAGTAGGATTGAAGGCAAAACTACTCAATGCCCAACTTCTCCTGGAAAGACAGGAATCCAACGCAGCCATTCAAGAGCTTGAGAGCCTACTCAATGCCCCGGCCGATATCTCTGGGCAAGCGCATTCTATTCTGGCGACCATCTATTACCATGAGGCGGCCTCATCACCGACAAAGGCGACGGAGACCCTTCAGAAATGGAATTACCATCGGATGGAAGCCGAAAACGAATCGGTGGAACGGCGCAAGACTATTTTCTCAAGGCATGTGCCACATCCATAGTCAGGGATAAGCTCGATTTACTCAATAAGGCTCTGGCGCAGAACAAGAGCCACTACGCTTCATTGCGCGAGAGGGCCTATATCCACCTGGCTCAACATGAACATGAGAGCACACTTCGCGATGCGATCCTCATGATGGGTATGCGACCAGACGATCCCCAAGGGTATTTCCTAAGCGCTACGACACTGCAGGAGTTGGGCCGTTTCGAAGAGGCACTGGCGGATCTTGATACAGCTATCGGTCTCGAATCGAATGATATTAAACTCTACCTAACCCGCTGGCAGACGTACACGCGTATGGGTCGACACGAGGCGGCGCTAACCGACATACGCAGGTGCGTCGAACTGGAACCCCAGGATTTGCTAAACCCGGTCAGACTTTGCGCTACGCTGACCGCATTGGGACGATATGATGAAACGGACACGGTCTACAAACAGTATCTTGATCGGTCGGATCTGGGTGCGGGATTCGGTACCAGTGTCATCGGCTTGGTCAGCAAGACCCTTTTCGACATGCAGATCGCCAAACTAACGTACGATATGCTGGCATCCGGTGTCGATCCATTCCCATCTGCACATCCGCCAGTCGGCCCTGCATACAAAGATGTGTATTTTAGCCAACAGCTCTTCCACGAATTCGGTCAGCAAGGCCGGCGCGTGGTTGCGCAAGGATTCCATCCCTCCTGGTCTCCGGACGGCACCAAACTTCTGTACGCCATGGGTTTCTCCAAAATCAACGCTGTGGCTATGCTTGATCTGCAAACCGGTCATACTGAATTACTGACTATTCCCGGTAAAGATCCCGAATGGTCACCTGATGGCAAGTACATTGTTTTTGTCAGGGCTCGTACGCTCATGCCGCCACAGCGTCTATCCGGTCTGGGTGTGGAAACCTTTCGATCAGGATACGGTCCTGTCAACACTGCCGATGACGAAGTGTGGATCATGAATACAGAAAACCGGTCGCTGCGACGTATTGCCGATGGCGGCTGTCCCCATTGGGGACAGCAGTCAGGTCGTCTCTACTACACTTCGCGCCGCGATCAGACGCTCTACTCGATTGCCATCGATGAGCTGGATGCCCAGGCACAGGTCGTGTTGCGTGACTGCAGTGCCTTTCCAGTCATCTCTCCGAATGAACGCTTTGTGGCCGACCACGAGTTCCACGAACTCAGGATCACCGACCTGGCCAGTGCCGAGATCGTGCGACGGTGGTTGATCCCTCCGAGGCCCCGTGTCGGACTATTCGTCAACTGGTCTCCGGATGGACGCGAATTGAGTGTATGTGGTTGGGATGGCTCAGAAACAGGTCTCTGGATTTATGATATGGATACGGAAAGCGCCAGCAAAGTCGTGGGACTGCCGGCCACTACGGCACGCTGGTCGGGCGGAGCGCATCCCAAGCTGGCCGTGGCTTTCAGCATGCCATTAAGCGAGATCTGGATGTGGGATCTCAAACCTGGTGTGGGTACGGCCGCATCCTTCGCATCTGTCCAGACCGTGGCAGAGCATTGCCGGACTGATATTGAGCGGTGCAATGAGATACTAGCAGTGGATCCGTATCACATCGACATGCACTACCTGCGCGTCTACTACGCCCTATGGATCGGTCATGAGAAGACAGAGGAATTTCTGAAGGAATTCGATGCTGCTATGAAACCAGAATGTTATTCTGCAGGCAGCTGCGCATCCTTTTGTGCCTTGGTTTTACGGAGTGTTCCGGAAATCCAAAGGCGATTGATGCCCATGATTTTGCTCATGGCCCGTAAGGCCGTCGAGAAAGAACCAGACAATCTCGAGTTCCAAAAAGTCCTGGATAAAGTACTTCAATTACAACGATAAAAAATATCTTGCCTGGAATGACTGCAATTGAGATATCAATAAGAAAGGCCCGGCAGCACTGCAGGTTGCCGGACCTTTAAATATTCAGGAATTTTGTATCTTTCTAAGGTGGCCTATCGTGCTAAGGCTGCGATTTCTTCTGTGGTTAGTGCCTGTTTGTAAATGCGGACATCATCGATAAAGCCGGAGAA
>Ga0209536_100008937_pt1 | contig 14943 bp, 11 predicted proteins | sample DeeMarSeWOR28_12_FD_187461 | JGI IMG/M metagenome (GOLD analysis project Ga0209536, IMG submission 187461) | Marine sediment microbial communities from White Oak River estuary, North Carolina - WOR-2-8_12 (SPAdes) (version 2) | ecosystem: Environmental > Aquatic > Marine > Intertidal zone >...
TCGGTTGTCCGGCAAAAGAATATCCCCTGCAGCAGGCTGTTTTCTATTTCGCTGATTTGCGAATCATTCCATCGATCTTCAAAATCTACTATCGTCATGGTACCCTCCTCGGATGCTTACATTTGTACTCTTGTCTAGCAAGATTCTCGAGTCCCGCTAGTCCATAAAAAGTTCATTGGGCGGCATTTCCGCTTCAATATAATTACCTCTGACCATAAGGACCTGGGGAATGCAGTCTTCCAACATTTTGGTATTATCGAAGAAATTCCCTCTGATCTGCATGGCTTGTCTGGAAACATCTTCCATGGACTCGTCCCACTGCAATCCTTCAAGCTGGCCAACTTTTTCGAGAATATCGAGGATGCACCGGTTTTGAGGATCATCCTGGCTCTTATCCTGTTCGAGATGCTTGCCGAGATTGTCAACATCGGCAATGCTCAGGGGGTAAATCTTGTATCCATCTTTCGGTGAGCTATACGCATTCTGGAGCACTCCCAGCACGATCGCCCGAGTTTTAGGATATATACCGCCAGCGCGCCATTTTGTAAGCAATTTAAATGACTTCGAAACGATGTGGCGATTGGGCGGGATCGTTGACAGGAGCAGGAACGGGTCCTGATCTCCAATCAGTTCATCGAGCACCCAATGATTTTCGATCTCCAGCATTTTTAGAAACAGCGGATAATTCTCGGAGGTTAATCCCGCCATCCTGAGAAATCTTGCATAACTGACAGCCGCCTCAACCGCTTCCGGTGTGCGAGCCGCCATCAATTGCTGGAGAATCCTGTTTTCTACCGCTAAAATATTCTCCCTTGTCCAAACTTCTTGTGCTTGATTTGCCATTGTTATCCCTCTTTATTGTAGGGTTTTAATAATTTCCCTGATTACGGCCATTCAGTTGTTTAATCACTATCTGAATCATTAAATGTGGTATTTTAAACACATAATTATACAATCCACATTCACAGTTACCTTTGATCGGTAATTCTTCTAAATTCTTTAGATTTTTTATGTGAATTCACTGACAGCCGATAGGAGGAATAAACCGGGTTTTTGGATCGGCTTTCCTGTCAAGTTTTACCTCATCTGTGTCCTTTCGGCAGAGCTGTATAGGTGAAAAAATCTCCAGGGATGCCCGGCTTGGGCGCCTAAAACAAAGGCAGGCTGCCGTCGTCATTAGAGGCCGGCAACTTCAATACCCCTAGAAATTCTTGTTTGAATTAATAGTGAGAGTTTCGCTTCTGAGATTATCGCTATCCATACTATAGCTTACGCTTTACTAAGATTTTCTAAACACTGTAAGCCGGTATGTTTTGGCACAGTTGTTAGATGAATGTTAGATAGAAGACGAAAAACAGTTGAAATATGAATTGGAATATTCCGCTAAATCATGTATTTTCAGTGCATGCGCCTGTAGCTCAGCTGGACTAGAGCGTCGGTCTCCGGAACCGAAGGTCGCGCGTTCGAATCGCGCCAGGCGTACCACTTATAATTTTTCCTCGAGGATTGGTTGGATGTTTTTTAAAAAATGTTTAAGTCGTTTGACGATATCCTTGATTCTGATAATTCTCCTTTGTGCGGGCTTACCGGTAGCCATAAGCCAGGATGCAGCCGGAATATGGGAAGACAGTACTACCGGGTTGTTCTGGACGATTAAGGATAACGGCTCCGATGTGAATTGGAACCAGGCCAACAATTATTGTGAGAACCTTACCCTGGAAGGGCAGACGGACTGGCGGTTGCCGACAATTGATGAACTGAAGACCCTATATGATAGAAGTCTGTCGAAGCAGTATAAGGCCAAGGACCCGATTGAATTGGATGCCGCCACCGTGTGGAGCGGATCGATGAATAATTCCGGGGATGCCTGGAGCCTAAACTTCTTCAACGGCGGATCGAGCATGTCCCCCACCAGGGGGGGTTGTAATAGTAGTGGACGCGCATTGTGTGTGCGCAAGTCCGGAGAGTGACTGGACCTCTTTTCTCATAAGCTCTCGTTTTCCGGAACAGAACATGCCATATCGATCCATGAACATTGTTCGATCGTAGAAGGGTCATCCCGGCAGGGCTTTCCGAGCCTCCCTGTCGGGATCGTTTTTCACTTCCGAAACATCATCCAGGATCATAGTTTCCCCGTTCCCGGAAGAATATTGCGGCCACTGGGGAAGACCTCCTCCATTTGGATCGCCTGTTTTCATGAACTGCAGCAGGGAACCGGCCATTTTCTCGGAAAGTTTCCTTGGGCGTGCGCCGCCTCCCGTGTGACTGAGCATAAGGCCGGTATTGTAGAACCAGAAGCAGATATCCGAGCAGTGGAAGGCTCTCAGGCGATTGTCGAACAGCGGCGGCTGCCAGCCGAACCAGGCGACATAGACCGGAGCGTTCTGTTCGGATTTCGCATCGGCCAGGGCCACCGTTCTCTGCCGATTGCTGCTGATCAGGGACCAGATCTCAACCGGTTTTTTGTCAGGGAAGGCTTTTGCGTAAGCGGCAACGACCTCTTCGGCCTTGTCGCCCAATCCGGCACTGAAACCTGCGCGTTCTTTGATTCTCTCGGCAACCTCTCCCATGGGAATATTTTCAAGCGCAGCATCGTCGCGGCTCGGGGACATCTCGTTGAATGTGGAGCAGATCAACAACGGTATGTCGGCCGCTGTTGGGGCCGCCTGAGGATAGTAGGGATGCTGCGGCAGATAGACTCCATCCACAACGGGGCTGAAACCTCTTCTCATTCCCAACGGTCCGGAAGGCATTTCCTGAGACAGCTTTCGCGATGCTTCCGTAGCAAGAGTGTAATATTCCTTCCAGGGCATCTGCTGCAGTTTCTCGACCTCCGACTTTTTAAGCCCGGCGGCGTTTAATACATAGGAACCCAGTCTCTCCGAATATTCCTTTTCACCTGCCTGAAGGGAAGCTCCACTTAAGACCACCGCTTTGTGGAACAATCCTTTTGCCGAGGGCATGGCCGTCAGTGTGGACACTTTGGCGCCTCCGCCCGATTGCCCCATGATGGTTACGTTTGACGGATCCCCGCCGAAATTGGATATGTTGTCGCGGATCCATTCCAGTGCCGCAACGATATCCAGCATGCCGACGTTGCCCGATGCGGCGAACCTGTCACCGCCCACGCCGGCCAGGTTGGTAAAGCCCAGCGGACCCAGGCGATGGTTCAGGGAACAGAAAACGATGTCACCGTACCGGCTCAGATTCTCCCCGTTGTAGCCGTCCTGTTCAATGCCGTTGCCATTGGTGAATCCTCCACCGTGCAGCCAGACCAGAACCGGTCTTTTTTCCCCGTCGCGGTAACCCGGCGTGAACACATTGATCCTCAGGCAATCCTCGCTGACGTCGTCATAGTTCCAGTGATCCAAAAACGACTGGTAGCGGTTGGCATAGCGGTTTTCCATATTCTGCGGGGCCGAATTTCCCCACCACACAGCCGGAAAAACATCCGACCAGGATTGCGGCTTTTCCGGTGGCATAAAACGGTTCTTTCCTGATGTATCCGCTCCATAGGGAATTCCCAGAAAATAATAAATGTCTCTGAGGATGTACCCGCGAACTTTCCCGTAGGCTGTTTCGGCAACAGCGATGTCGTCTCCTATATAAAGCACCTGTTCATCCTCCTGATTTCCGTTTTCGACCGCAGATTTGCAGGAAGAGGATGACAGCAGGACCGATCCGGCACCGAGCCCGACGGCAGCGGTTCCCAGGGTGCGAAAAAATTCACGTCTGTTAGGCTTCATTGAGGATTCCTCCCTTTTAATTTTAACGGAACAATTGAGGAGCGAACTCATTGAGATAGTCGCGCCAGTTGATCCATGTGTGTCCGCCGTCAGATTCCTTGTAGACCGGAGAAAAGCCGTGCTTTTTGAGCATCTCCACACTGTTCCGGGTTGTTTCCACCAGAAAATCTTCCGAACCTGTAGCGAACCAGAGCAGTTTCAGGCCTTTTTTCAGGCCCGGGTCGTCCAGAACGGAAAGATTCTGCTGTTCCCAATCCATCGAAGGTGCTTTTGAGGAAGGTTTCGGTGCTTCTTTTTTGGCCGGCGTCCGGGGGGACATGCCGAATATGCCCGAACTGAAAACTCCGATATAGGAAAATTGGTTCAAGTCCGAAAAGGCGATGTTCAGGGTCTGCATTCCCCCCATGGACAATCCCGCGATAGCCCGGTTGCTGCCCTCCGGGATTGTCCGATAGTTGGCTTCCACGTAGGGCATGATGTCGTTTATGAAATCCTCGGAGAATGCATCCCGCGGCCTTGAATCATCCCCTCCTTCCGGAGGTCCGGACATTGGCGGAGTGTGCCCGGCGGGCATGACGACAATCATCGGTTTCGCTCTCTTCGAAGCGATCAGATTGTCCAGGATGAAGCCTGCACGGCCGACCGTGGTCCAGGAATCGTCGCAATCCCCGGCTCCATGCAACAGGTAAAATACCGGGTATTTTTCAGTACCCAATTCGTATCCCGGCGGAGTATAGATGTGCATGCGGCGATGCCTGTTCAGGGATCCGGAAAAGTAGTGCACTTCGGCCACGGCTCCGTGAGGAACGTTCTTCATTTCCATGAAATCTGCGCCGGGTATATAGAACAGGCTCCGGACGGTGTTGTTGGATTCGCTTATGGATGTGTTGCTAGGATCCACAACCGACGCTCCGTCCACTGTGAAAGTATAACGGTAGGCGCCGGGCTCAACAGGGCCGACAGTAGCCTGCCACACACCGTCTGCGTCTTTTGTGAATTCCGGCCCGCCCCGCAGCATTCCCGGAATATCAGTGCCCTGAAGCCCGACGCTTTTGGCCTCGGGCGCCAGTATCCGAAAAACCACCTGTCCGTCCTGCAATACTTCAGGAGAATTGACCGGTGGTCTCCGAGGGGCCTTCGGTTTTTTCTCCTGGGCGAAAACGCCCGCAAACGCCGAAAGCAGTATGATGGCCGCAAAGGCCATGATTAAGGATTTTCGAGAAGGATGATGGATCATTGAGACTCCTTTATGGGATGGGTTGTTCTGTAATATTTTTTTTAAAAATCCTGGGAATAATTATTATACGCATATATTAAACAATTGTGTAAAAATACAGAATTGTGCTTCGATTTCATTTCTTCTGTCAAGACAGTTTGAAAATGGGAGGGATCAGGATGGGCTGCCGAAAGTACCAGGGTCATATAGTTTTTATGATTGCGCTTATGTTGTCGCCGGTAATATCCGCCGGCCGAGCGTCATTTTCACAGACAGCAACCCGCGATGCACAAATACCCGGCATCGATCCCGGTCCGTGCAATCCCGGTCCGGAAGAAAAACCGTGGCTGAATTCCGACCAGACCCCCGGGTGCCGCGCTCTTGAGGTCATTGCAAGTATGACACTGGAGGAAAAACTGGCGGAACTCGGCGGCATTACGGGACGAAGCGCCAACGAGCGCCTGGAACTGATTGCGGGCGGAGGATCGGACGGGCCGAATGGTATCGCGACTATGGGGGCGGGTCCACCAAGATCGCGAGGGAAAAATGTCACGGCTTTTGCCAATGCGGTGACTCTGGCCGCTACGTGGAATCGGGATCTGGCTCGACAATACGGAAAGGCATTGGGAGAAGAATTTACCGGAAAGGGATCCAACTCGATTCTCGGTCCCACGATCAACATCATGCGCACCTGGCACTGGGGCAGAAACGGAGAGACATTCAGCGAAGATCCCTATCTTACGGCTGAGATTGCCGTAGCTGAAATCCAGGCTCTCAACGAGCAGAGAGTTCTTACCGTTCTGAAGCATTATGTCGCCAACAACCAGGAAAACACGCGATGCGGAACCATGCCGGATAATGCCGGCATCGATGCCAGAATTTCCGAAAAGGCATTGCAGGAAATTTACCTGCCGGCCTTTAAGGCTGCGGTGCAGAAGGCAGGCACAGGCGGCATCATGTGCTCCTACAATCAGGTGAACGGTAGATTCACGTGCAACCACCCTGAACTGCTCGGCCAATTGCGCACCTGGGGCTTTGACGGCTTTATAGCGCCGGACGCCGCTTTTGCGCTGCGGGATCCCCTGACAGGGGCCCTGGCCGGGGTTACCCGTGTGGGTGGAAGGGATGTCGCATCTTTTATCGAGGAGGGAAAACTTACAGCCACCGACCTGGACCGGATGCTCTATTACAATCTGACACCCTATTTTCGCATCGGGATCTACGATTCACCCGCACAGGGCAATCCCGACGCGGATGTTTCCTCAACCGAGCATCAGACTCTTGCACGCACTGTCGCGGAAGAGGGAGCGGTCCTGCTTAAAAATGAGAATGGAGTGCTGCCGATTGATCCGGCTGCAATCCGTTCCATCGCCGTAATCGGTGATGATGCGGGTCCCGACGTCACCATAGGGCTCAATGGCAGCGGGCATGTCTATGCCACCAGAGTCAGTGTGCCTCTTGATAAGATAAAAGAGCGTGCGGGCGACTCGATAAGGATCACCTATGCGCAGGGTACGGCCGGTATCGGCCCGCTTCCGCCTGTACCTGAAAATGTACTCGGGCCGCCTCAGGGGGATGGGCGGGGTCTGCAGGCAAGCTATTACAGCAGCGGTGATGCGACCGGTCTTCCGGTATTCACTCATTTGGAACCGGGAATCCGGGATGTGCAACAGCCGCCGGGCGAGTTCTATGCCAGGCAGGACCTTCCGGAGCAGGGTGCCTCTATAGCAGGGCCTCCTGCGGCATCCCCCCAAAACAAGCTCTCTTCAAAAGCGGCTGCAGGCAAGAGCCGGCCAAAAACAGCCGCAGCGGCGCCTCCATCACGGCCGCCCCGCATTGTATGGTCCGCTCGATGGACCGGCACACTGATGCCGCCGGTTGAGGGCTCATACCTTTTTTCTCTCACAGGATCCGGTACTGCCCAGCTTTATATAGACCACAAGCCTGTAGCAATCATGATGAGAGCGGATTTCGAGCAAACGGTGCAGGGTACCATAGAATTGAAGGCAGGCCGTCCGGTTCCCATCGAGGTCAAATACTCCAACTCCTCGAAAATCCTGGGGCCTGGACTGACTCTCGGCTGGCAGCCGCCGGATCCCAAGATGCTGGCCGAGGCTGTCGCAGCGGCAAAGCAGTCCGACATTGCCATTGTCTTTGCTGCCGAGCAGATGGGCGAAGGGCAGGACAAAATAACACTGGCTTTGCCGGGCGACCAGGACAGGATCATTCATGCGGTTGCACAGGCAAATCCGCGCACGATTGTCGTTTTGCACAACTCCAATCCTGTTTCCATGCCGTGGCTTGATGAAGTCGCCGCCGTGATCGAAGCCTTCTATCCGGGACAGGAAGCCGGCAGTTCGATTGCACGTCTGCTCTTTGGAGACGTCAATTTTTCCGGAAAACTGGCCATGACCTTCCCGGCAAACGAGGGCCAGGGACCGGGAACGTTTTTCCTGGACTATCCCGGCGACGGTATGACAGTCAATTATTCGGAGGGCGTTCTGGTAGGCTATCGCTGGTACGATGCCAAGAACCAGGAGCCTCTTTTCCCGTTCGGGTATGGTCTCTCGTACACCACTTTCCAGTATAGTGATTTACAGGTGTCACATTCGGGCGGGAACCGGATTGCTGTAAATGTAAGGATAAAAAATACGGGAACGCGCGAAGGAGCTGAAGTGGTTCAGCTTTACCTGGGCAGCCCGGCAGAAGCAGAGGAGCCTCCCAAGCAGCTGAAGGGATTCGAGAAAATACGGCTCAAGCCTGGCGAGAGCAGGCTTGTAGCCATGGAACTTGACGAGAGCAGTCTTGCAGCCTGGGATACGGAGATTCATGACTGGAGAGTCTATCCCGGCATATATTCAATTATGGTAGGCAGCTCTTCACGCGATATCCGTCTCAAAGATTCTTTCTCAATACAATAAACCGCTTGCCACTAAGGACCGACTTATTCATGGAGATATCGAAGCCGGAGAACAGTTCCGGGAAAGTCTTGAAGAAAAGCCTGAATAAAAAAGGAATCCTCTCCAAAGAAAAACTTCTGCAGTCAGCCAAAGTGCTGTTTGCCGAAAAAGGATTTGGCGGGGTTTCGGTTCGCGAAATCGCCGCCCGTGCTGGAGTGAATTCCGCCCTGGTCGGCTATTACTTTGGAGGCAAGCAGGCGCTGTTCAATGAAGTGTATCGCTTCTATGCCCAACCTCTGGCCAGGGAGCGCATGAAAATGCTGTCGGCCCTTACCGCTAAAAAACAGAAACCATCGGTTGAAGATGTGATGAAAGCCTGGCTTCTTCCCTGGCTGAAGGCCACGGGTGATCCTCAGGAAAATATTTTGCACCTTCACTTTACGGCCAACCTGTCGTTCGAGCGATGGAAACTTAATAAAAAAGCCGCTAAATTCACACAGCGGACGCATGCTGCGTTTATTGAAGTCCTGCATCGCTGCCTGCCTCATGTGTCCAGCGATACATTGATTTGGCGGCTCCATTTTATTATGGGAGCAATTGTTTTCGGTATTCGGGATCCCGAATCACTAAAGGCATTTTCAAAAGGGCGCTGTGATCCGGTCGATTTGGAAAAAACCCTTCGCCAGATTCTTCCTTTTGCCGTCAAAGGAATACGTTCACCAGAGCCGAAATGAACCCCCGGTGAACGGAGCTGTAAATAAAATATGGATCTTCAGCAAAATGGGCGGGTGAATTCCTGGAATCGCCGGTTTTCTCCTTCGGCCGGCGTCTAGCCGGCATGAATACAATCTGAGAAAGAGGATGCGGTTCTGTATTATTGTTGAGAAATTAAGTGTAGGTTTTTAGGTCCCATTTAGTAGAGGACCGACACTCCCTTCATACGGATTGTGAGTGGTTGCACACATTCATCACCGAACATCACCGTCATAAGCCGGGAATAATCTTTGAAGTGATCCTTGTGTATATATGCCTGAATAGTGCCGGCAAATCCGCCTCCATGAATGCGGGAAACCCCAAATCCCCGTGACTGAAAAAAATCGTTGGATACGCCAATAGCCAACGCTGCCGGTTGGTTTTTTCCGGCATTGCCCGGAGGGATAGTGTTCTGAAGCATACTGCTGGAGGATGCTCCGCTTTCTGATACAAAACGGAGATAGCTGTCGAACTTTTCGGCCCTTAATGCTTCTACCATCATTTCTACACGATTATTTTCTGTAAAGAAGTGCAACGCCCTGAGAACGGCCCGATCCCCCACGTTTTTTCTGGCCATACTCATATTGGCCCGGAACACTTCTTCCCCGACTTCGCGCAACGCATTTTTTTTAAACAAGGATGCAACCTGTTTCATCTCCATGGGGATCGATGCGTATGCCGTAGTCAGGTCTGCGTGGCTCCCCCCGGTATGGACAACCGCGAGAATGTAACCGGTTTGACTGAAATCCACGGGGATTTGCTCGACGACCGGGTTTTCGTTATCTTTAAAATCGATTGATAGAACACCCCCTACAGCGCACGCCAGTTGGTCCATCAGTCCGCACGGTTTACCGAAATATACGTTCTCAGCGTACTGTCCGATCTTCGCAAGGGTGACCGGATCGATACTGCTTCCGTTGTAGAGCGTGTTGAAAATCCCGGCGAGAAGAACTTCGATACTCGCGGATGACGACAATCCGGAACCGATAAATACGTCGCTGTGGACAACCGCGTTGAAGCCGCCTGTCTTAAAACCTCTCATCCTCATTCCGGCCGCAACTCCACGGATCAGTGCTCCCGTGAACCCCTTCTCCTGTACTCTTGGAGCGAGCTCGGAAAGATCGATGTCGAAAAGTTGGGAAAATGCCGAGGATTTCAGTCTTACCCGGTTGTCGGATCTGGGTTCGATTGTGGCGACAGAATCGAGACTGACAGATGCGCAGAGTACTTTACCGTAGTTGTGGTCCGTGTGATTTCCGCCCAGTTCCGTTCGACCCGGAGCCGAGACGAACTGAAGAGATCGTGGAGTTCCAAAACGCTCGGAATATTCGCCTATCAGATCCCGGTATCGTTGTTGCTGTCTTTCCAGATTATCCGCTCCATAGAGCGCCGCCAGGGTCTTGTCCGGTATATTCATGAGTATTTGTCTACCAGAAGATCGCATAGAGAGCCAGGGTCACTGCAATGACAACAATACCGATGTATTTCACCGATTTTACCAACCCGATTTCTTCAAATCCTTCTCGAACAGGCATGACTTTCGGCTTATCAAGCGGTTTCAGTATCGTGATCAAAGCCATAATAGCCAGGATTATCGCGAAGGTCACCGCCATCCTGTTCAAAAAGGCGATGTTTTTAGCTGTGAAGAATAGGATTCCATAAATGACCGGGCTGGCGACCAACGCTGTCACGCCTGCCGATGGAGGGCTTTTCTTAAACACCATTCCGAATACGAATGCTGCGAGGATGCCGGGTGAAACAAAGCCCTGGAACTCCTGGATGTAATTGAAGATTCCCTGGAAACGCGGGTTTCCCAGCTGTGGAGCTATAAAACAGCCCAGGACTACGAGGATCAATGTCGTGACGCGTCCCGTCGAGACCAGAGATTTCGGTGAAGCGTCTTTTTTCAGGTGACGTTTGTAAAGGTCCATTGTGAAGATGGTAGAGGCTGAATTGAGCATCGAAGCCAGCGAACTGATGACGGCGCCTGCAATGGCTGCAAAGATAAATCCACGAATTCCTATAGGGATCAGGTTGCGAATCAAAAGCGGATAGGCCGCATCCGGCGTTGTGGCCAATTGGTCGCTGTATAACTGGTAAGCCATGATACCCGGGAAAATCACTATGAAGGGAATCAGGAGTTTCAGAAACGCCGCGAACATTACTCCCATCTGGCCCTGGCGAATCGATTTGGCGGCCAACGCGCGCTGTGTGATGTACTGGTTGAGTCCCCAGTAGTAGAAATTGGGAATCCAGAGACCGACGATCAATGCTGTCCAGGGCAATACCGGGTGATCTTTCGGAAGGATCATGTGCAGACGATCCGCATTCGTAGTCATGAAATTACCCACACCGCCCACCGCAAAAAAGCCGATGACCAGCACCACAAGACCTCCCAGCAGTAGAGCTCCGCCCTGAAAAAGGTCGGCCCATGCAACCGCCTTCAGGCCTCCCCATGTCGTATAAAGAGCCGCGATTCCTCCAATAAGCCAGACAGCTGTCCAGAGGTTCATGTCAAAAATCGTATTGAGTGTCAACGCACCGGAGTAAATTACGGCCGAAATGGTTACACCGACATAAATGACAAGCGTGTAGAAGGCCATCAATCCCCGTGCCGCGGTGTTGTACCTGTGTTCAAGGTACTCCGGCATGGTAAAGATTCCGCTCCTTAAAAACCGCGGCAGAAAAAAGAAAGCCACAAAAACAAGCGTGATGGAGGCCATCCATTCGTAACTGGCAACAGCCAGACCGACATTGCTTGCACCCTGGCCGGCCTGGCCGACAATCTGTTCCGTTGAGATATTGGCGGCTATCAGGGACAGCCCGATCATGGGCCAGAGGAGGCCACGGCCTGCAAGGAAAAAGTCTTCGCCGGACTCCTCCTTACGGCTTTTATACATGCTCACACCGACAACGATCAGGAAGAAGAGCAAAAAAGATGCAATATCGAGGAAACTCAATTCCATAGCCCTATTCTCCAGGTAATGAACGAATGGATGGTGAGGGAAGCCTATTCTATAACCACCTTTGGATTCGTTACGCTTTATCTGTTTAAACTAAAACCGGCGATGACCGCATTCATAGAAATTCAGACTTTTTAATTGAACCTCTGTCGAAATCGCCGCCGAATTTAGGGTAAAGCTGCATTATTCAACTCATTGATTCAAACGGAAGCAGCTCGATATTAAACGATTTTTTAAGAACAGGCATTCATTTTTCACCGGAATTTCCGAGTGTAATGGAAATATTGCCGCTTTCTTCGGTTTCAGGTTCTTCCTCATCAGTAAGATTTTTGTAGGGTCCGAGGCGGTATTTCTGCATGCGGTATATGAGTACATTGCGGGAAATTCCGAGGAAATCTGCGGCACGCGTCTGGTTCCAATCGTTGTGCTTTAGTGCTGTTATCACCAGCATTCTTTCCAGTTCCGGCATGGATATTCCTTCGGACGGGATCTGAAACAGGGCGTTGCCTACAGTCAATCCAGGAGATCGGATTTCTTCGGGCAGGTCTTTAATATCGGCCGTGTCCGTTTGGGAGAAGATTACGAGCCGCTCCATGCTGTTTTCCAGTTCGCGCACATTTCCCGGCCAGTGGTAGCTCTCCAGTTTACGGAGGATATCTCCTCCCAGTTTGATGAGGGAGCGGTCGTGTTTTTTGCAGATACGCTCGATGAAAAAACGGGCCAGCAGAGGGATGTCCTCTTTTCTTTCCCGTAACGGGGGCAGGTGCAGCGGGGCTACATTCAAACGATAGTAGAGGTCCTGTCGAAATTTACCCTCTGCTGTCATCTGTTTTAGATCGCGGTTTGATGCGGCAATGATCCGGATGTCCACTTTCTTTGCTTTGTTTTCGCCGACCGTGTCGATTTCATTCTCCTGGACGACACGCAATACCTTGACCTGAAGCTGCAGGGGCAGTTCTCCGATTTCATCCAGGAATACCGTCCCCCCGTCGGCTGCTTCGAACTTGCCGATCTTGTCGCGTACAGCACCGCTGAAGGCCCCTTTCTGATAGCCGAAAAGCTCGGATTCCAGGAGCGTGTCGGGTATGGCGCCACAGTTGATAATGACAAAGGGTTTGTGGCTGCGCGGGCTGTTGTAGTGGATGGCCTTGGCGATCACTTCTTTACCGGTGCCGCTTTCGCCCGTCATCAAAACCGTCGAATCCACCCGGGAAAGGCGTTCGGCATGATCGAGGATCGTTCTCATTGCTCTGGAAGCTCCTACAATGCCGTCAAATTTGAAGGCGGACGATATCGCCTCCCGAAGTGTGCGGTTTTCCTGAATTAATTCGCTGTATTTGAGCGCATTGTTGACTGTATGGAGAAGCTCGTCATTGTTTACGGGTTTGGTCAGGTAGTGGAAAGCGCCCAGTTTCATCGCTTCTACTGCAGAATCGATGCTGCCGAATGCCGTGATAATGATTACGGGTGTGTCGGGAGACGTTTCTTTGACCTCTTTCAATACTTCAGTTCCGCTGGTTCCCGGCATATTCAAATCCGTGAGAACGATTTTGTGTCGGTGCTCCGAGAAAAGCTCCAGCGCCTTCGTTCCATTTTCGGCGACAGTTGTCCGATATCCCGCTCCATTGAGCTGAAATTCAAGCACGCGTCGAAAGTTGGTGTCGTCTTCCACGATCAGGACGGTTGGGGCCTTCATGCCGTTACCTCGCAACATTTTCAATTATTGTAACATAGGTTTAAAAACTAGGTCGAAAGTCTAAGGTCGAAGGTCTAAGGTCTAAAAAACGTTCGCAAGTTCGCAAGTTCACAGGTTCAGAAACCGGTCGAAGGTTGAAGGTCGGAAACAGAACCGATCAATCTTATATAATTAATTTCAGTGTGATGTATTCTGAGGTGAGTAAAAACTAACCATTATCACTCTACCCTTGCAAAACAACACAGTCAGGAGCGAATTAGATAATGGGACTGGTTGGGGACGTCGGGGATTTTGGCCGGGCAGGGATAAGGGGCCGCTTCGGATTCCTAGGGGGCAGTTCAAAAAATGATTCAGGCACACTCTTTGCTACAAATTCCTGCGGATAACCTCCCAAATGATTGAATCTGACCACATGATGTTTCTCTTGTTTCACAGTAAATTTAATCTCATCGCCGGAAATCTTGCCTTTGTATTTGATCCTCACCGGCCCCCATAGAGTTGGATAGGAAACTACGAAAGAGATAGTATCAGCGATAATTATCCCCTCACTTATCGCATAAAGGATGTTGTGCCTTCCTTTCAGCGTGCCTATCACCGTAGGATCACCCCTCCAATTTTCTCCGGAAACCTGAAATGTGAATATCCTTTCGTATATTGAGCCCCTTGGATCAGGTACTTGGGCAATCCATTTACCGTTGATATCCACTGCATTACCTGCTACTACAAACACCAATGTGGCAAACAAAGCAAACAGGATTTTCATGGTGACTCCTAATAGGCGATTTGTGAAATTATAACAAAAAGTACCTTTACTTGGATACCGTATAGACAATGATTCAGTACTGGAACAAGAAGAAAAACGAAGAGGGCAAGGAAGCGGTTTCCGGACTAGTGATGCGGGTTACGTTTCACAACCCGGAATCCGGTTTTTGTGTTCTACGCATAAAAGTGCGCGGCCGCCGCGATTTGATCACGCTGGTCGGTTCGGCAGCAGCTATCCAGCCCGGGGAATTCGTGCATGCCAGCGGACGCTGGGACAATCACAAAGAACATGGACTCCAATTCAAGGCGGAATTTCTCAAGATCACACCGCCGACAACGGCTGAGGGCATAGAACGCTATCTGGCTTCCGGGATGATCAAAGGGATCGGGCCGGTATACGCCAAAAAACTGGTCGGCGCATTCGGGGAATCCGTATTCGATGTCATCGAACAGACTCCCGAAAAAATACAGGAGATCGACGGAATCGGTCCCATCATAGCGAAAAGGATTGCCGACGGTTGGGCGGATCAGAAGATTGTTCGTGAGATTATGATTTTTCTTCAATCTCACGGCGTGGGAACGGCTCGTGCGTTCCGTATTTACAAAACATATGGACCCGATGCAATTCCGTTGATCATGGAAAATCCTTACAGGCTGGCGGGGGATATACGCGGTATCGGTTTCAAAGGCGCCGATCAGATTGCTCTACGCCTTGGAATTGAAAGAAATGCCATGGTGCGTGCCCGTGCCGGCATTACTTTTACCTTGATGGAAGCTGTCGGCGATGGCCATTGCGCCCTGCCGGAAGACATGCTGCTGAAGCGGGCTGAACAGCTTCTGGAGATTGCGGCCAATCGGCTTGCCGAGGCTCTTGCCCTGGAATTGGGGGAAAACAACGTAATCGCCG
>Ga0209536_100008938_pt1 | contig 14943 bp, 15 predicted proteins | sample DeeMarSeWOR28_12_FD_187461 | JGI IMG/M metagenome (GOLD analysis project Ga0209536, IMG submission 187461) | Marine sediment microbial communities from White Oak River estuary, North Carolina - WOR-2-8_12 (SPAdes) (version 2) | ecosystem: Environmental > Aquatic > Marine > Intertidal zone >...
TGACACTCGTCGGAACATCGACACTACTTGAGGGCAATTTTACAACCAGGATAACATACGATACTTTCTCGTGCGCGAATCATGCAGATTGTACTCTCGCAACGATAGTAAGACTCAGCCTGATTTCTTCTTATGGGAGCACCTGTATCGGCCGGGACGATTTTGGTGACCCTGCCCTGTCAGAATACGTTTTACCATGGCCAGCCGGCAAAAGCTATGTCCTTAATAATAGTTACTATGTACCTGCAGGAGGTCACCGGCGGCAACAGGCCTACGACTTCGTGATTCCCATCGGCGATTCCATTGTGTCTTCCCGGGAAGGTGTGGTTCGCCAATTAAAGGAGGACTCTCCCGATGATGGGCAAGGCCGCGACCACAACCATGTTATGATAGAACACTCTGACGGCTCGGTTGGATTATATGCCCACTTGAAGCAAAACGGTGTTCTGGTCGGATTTCGAGATAATGTGGCAACGGGCAAGACCATCGCCCTGGCTGGATGATCCGGGACTACTGATGTTGTGCATTTGCACTTCGGAGTCTACAGCAGCTGGCCGCCTAAGGAGGGTAATGATCATGCCGTCAACTTCTGGAATATGGAAGGACCGGTGGATTGCCGGGGTGGCCTGGTTAACGGAGCCATATACACAGCCCGTTAGGTGCACCAGAAAGTGCTCCGGTCAACGGTATACAATACTATTCATTATGATTGGGCAAAAAATCTATCCAAACATATACTATTAACATCCGAAGAATCATGCACTATACTGCCAAACGGGATTGCGCCAAACCGTAAACGGGCAGCTTAAAATAAAAAAAGGGTAGAAATATGGAAATCATCGATATAAACGAAAAATATACGGGCAAATATTGTATGTGCCTTGAGGACTGGTCAGATGATATTAAAGAAGCCGGTAACCACAAAGAAATATGGTATCACAAAATGAAACACAAGGGCTTACGGGTAAAACTGGCAATAGAACATGATGAAACCTTTGGTATGATACAATATTTCCCGATTGAGCATTCGTCCGCAGAAGGAACGGATGCTTATTTTATTGCCTGTATCTGGGTCCATGGACATAAAGCCGGGGTGGGCAATCAGCAAAAAAGAGGTATCGGCCAATCTTTACTGAAAGCTGCCGAAGAGGATGTACGATCCCGGGATTGTCAGGGGATTGCGGCCTGGGGTATTTCATTACCGATCTGGATGAAAGCATCATGGTTCAAAAAGCAGGGGTATAAGAAAGTGGATAAGAACGGCATGGCTGTTCTCCTCTGGAAACCATTCAAAGACAATGCGCTTCCCCCGAGATGGATCAGAGAAAAAAAGAAACCGTTAAGAACTGCTGAAAAAGTGACCGTGACTTCGTTCATCAATGGATGGTGCCCTGTCCAGAACCTCATTTATGAAAGAGCAAAAAGAGCTTCGGCAGAGATTGGTGATCATGTGGTTTTTCAGGAGATCCATACGTTCGATCGGAATGTGTTTCTCGAATGGGGGATTTCAGATGCCTTGTTCATCGACGGAAAACAGGTAAGAACGGGCCCTCCCCCAACCTATCAAAAAATCAAACGAAAGATTGCCCGGAAGGTAAAAAAAATATAAAACCGCGCTTCTGTCAGTTCGTGGACAGCTGCCGTCAGGGGTTAATTGCCTATATTAATTTATTTTGATAAATGAAATTAAAAATATGCGGAATTACAAAATCAGGGTCGGGACCGCAGAGGACCTTCCCTTTCTTCAAGATATGTTGTATGAAGCCTTTTTTTGGGATCCGGCACTGCACAGGATTCCTATGGAAGAATTTTTTGCTGCACCGGATATTGCAAAGATTCTTCACGAATGGCATCGACGAAACGGGGATTTTTCATTCATTGCGGTTGTTAATCATCATGACCCTGTCGGAGCTGTATGGTATCGATTTTTCAATTCTGAGAATCACTCCTTTGGGTATGTAAACGATGAAACCCCTGAAATCGGCATCGCCGTATCGGCAGATTATCGCGGAAAAGGAATTGGTACTGAATTGATGAGAGAGGTTATCGACCATGCGAAGCAGATTGGAATCAAGCAACTAAGTCTGAGTGTAGATCCCCATAATTTTGCTTTAAAGCTGTATCAGAAACTCGGATTTACAAAAGTATCGGAATCCGGCACTTCATGGACGCTGCTCAAAGTAATATGAGGATGTGTGCGCCCATTTGGTTATATCGGAGCACAAGTCCTTCCTCCTAATCTCGCGAATTTCAGCAGCATCAGCCGGATTCAAGAATATATTCTGCTTCTTCTTAAGGAAAATATGGTAAATTGGCCTCCTGATATTCAGCAGGTGCATCAATCGTTTTACCGCATTTCTTTTTTTGAAACATGTTTTTATTAGATAAAATTTTCAGGGGTCAAAATGAATATCAGACATCTCCTGCTTATGGATGCCATTATCAATCTTTTCCTGGGCATATTACTTGGATTATTTCCAGAAAAAGTGATCGGATTACTCGGTTTACCACTGGTTTCCATTCCTTTTTACGCAAACATTCTTGGCGGTGTGCTTTTTGGGATAGGCCTTGCGCTATTGCTTGAAAGATCACAAACAGGATCTCGCTTCAGTGGGCTCGGCCTGGATGGTGCAATTGCAATCAACCTGTGCGGTGGCGCTGTGCTTGCTTTCTGGCTTTTATTTGGTTCGATAGATGTTCCGGTACATGGTAAAATGATTATGTGGTCCCTGGCAGTAATTTTGTTTGTGATAAGTATATTTGAACTGGCCGCCCGCAGGAAGAGTCCAGAAGAATTTACAATCAGAGGGAAGGTGGGTCCGTTATCCGTTAAGGACAATATATTGCATGAGATTAATGCTATGCAACCAACTGATCTCAAAGAACACCCGGAAGGCGGTCGATTCCGTGAGGTTTTCAGATCTGCAAAAATTATAACCACTCAGGACAGCAGAGCTAAATCAGCCCTTACCCATATCTACTTTTCACTGAAACCGGGTGAGATCAGCCGCTTCCATAAAGTAGCCTCCGATGAGATCTGGAACCTTTATAAAGGTTCTGGCCTGAACTTATTTACCTGGGATGGGACAAACGCCAATCCCAGCTGCATCACCTTATCGGCAAGCGAGAACAGCTTCTGTTATGTTATTCCCGCCGGGATGTGGCAGGCAGCAACGCCGATATCTGATGAAGTTCTGGTGGGATGCTCTGTTGCTCCCGGTTTTGAGTTTTCTGATTTCACTTTAATGGCTCCTGAATCGGAAGATGCACAAACGCTCATCTCAATGAATCCTGAGATGAGCAGATACATTAGGGCTGAGTGATCATGCTTTAGATATTCTGTAGAGGACTGATGTATTAAATTTTTCTGTATATTGAGATCTAACTGCAAATATTACCAAATTTCGGTTGATGGTGTCAGGGATTTCCAATGACCAAACAACAGATTGTGAGAAAATACCTATCATGTTTCTGTAACGGGGATATCAAGGGTATTGAACCGCTTCTTGCGACCAATCTTATTTTCAGGGGTCCATTATACAGTTTTGACTCACGTGAGGCGTACCTTGCAGGTCTGCGGAATGATCCACCTGAGAAATGTGGATATGATATTCTGAGTATTACCGGGAATAAGGACTCTGTAGCGGTGTTCTATGACTATCAAAAACCGGACCGGGTGATTCGGATAGCACAATTGTTCCGGATCCAAAACCAAAAAATCAGTGAAACTATAGTAATATTTGACACCAGCCCTTCGCGTGAAAAATACTTCAATAAGGTACAGATATGATTACATGTCTAAATTTTGCCTGCTTCAGACCTGATATCCGGATCAGCCTTCAGGATTTCAGACTAAAAATATACATGGAGGTATTATGAAAAAATATTATCTTATAGGTGTGTATTATCTTTGAATAATTAAATCTTAAACTTCTGTTTGAGGTATCCATGGAAAAATCATTGACAGCAACAACGTTTGACCTCGATGGCTACCGGGTCAAACGGAATTTTGGTGTCGTACGCGGGATTGTCGTGCGATCCCGTTCTGTTTTTGGTACCATTGGCGGTATGCTACATACCATCATCGGTGGAAATATCACCCTTTTCACCGAGCTCTGCGAAAAAACAAGGGAGGAAGCCTTTGACATGATGTTAAAACACGCAGAAGAAATGGGTGCAAACGCAATAATCGGTGTCCGATATGATGCAACCGAATTGATGGGTGGGGTAACCGAAGTATTATGTTTCGGAACGGCTGTACAGGTGTCTCCCACAAAATAATTTGAATGTACGCATGGTAAGGGACGAAGCGGGTTTAAATATATGGTTTAAGTTCAGAAATCCACACTTGAGACCCGATAAAAGATTTGGGATATAGAGCATCATGAGGTATAAAATGGCAAAAACCGCATTACTTGTAATCGATTTTCAAAAGGGATTTGATGAACCGTTCTGGGGGGAGCGGAACAATCCCGATGCGGAATTAAATATTGCAGCACTGCTGGCCGCCTGGCGCCGGTATAAACTGCCAATTGTCCATGTCAGACATTGTTCAACTGAGCCAAACTCACCACTCAGGCCTGAACTGCCCGGTAATGCGTTCAAAGAGGAGGCACAGCCGTGGCCGGGAGAAGAACAATTCAGTAAAACGGTCAACAGCGCATTTATCGGAACGGATCTCGAGGCATATTTGAGGCATAACGATATTTCATCGCTTGTGGTGGTGGGACTGACAACCGATCATTGCGTGTCAACCTCCGTTCGGATGGCTGCAAATCTTGGATTCAACGTAAAACTGGTATCGGATGCCACGGCAACATTCGGCCGGAAAAGTTTTGATGGTTCATTTTATATGGCTGAGGATATACACAGGTACAACCTGGTCAGTTTAAGTGGTGAATTCTGCACAGTCTGTTCTGCTAAAGAAGTACTACAGGAAATAAATAAAAAACCTGCTTTTCCAGATAAGGAAATTTAACATGTCAGATGTAAAATGTGAAAATTGTGCTTTCAGAGCGAAATACGATCAGAATCCTGCTTCCTTTTTAGGGAAACTATGGCGCTGGCATGCCAATTGGTGCCCCGGATGGAAGGCATATATGACGTCCATGCCGGGTGAGCGCCGGATCAGCATTGCTGAAAAGTATAATATGAAAAAATACCTCTAGCTGATCATCCGATAACATTGTTTCAAATTTTCAGGCTAAAATGCCGTTTATTGATGAAAGTTCCAGACCTATGCCGGGAGGGACATGTCTACAATAGCAACCATGGTTAATAATGGGTAATTGCTAAAACAGACCATACTTACAACCAGCAGGTGTGCCATATACAGATGAGAACAGACTGATGAAAAAAGGACCGATCCTGATTATCTTCGGATTATTTATATATGTTGCCGGCTGTACTCAGAATAATAAACCAGAGATCCGTGATGATTTCAAAAATTACTACGAAGAATTTCAGGTCAAAGGATCCTTTGCCCTTTACGACCAGAATGAGGAAAGGTATATACTTTACAATGAGACTCAATTCAGAAAACCCTTTATACCCGCCTCAACATTTAAAATATATAATTCCCTGATCGGGCTGGAGACAGGTGTTATTTCCGATGAGAATTTTATTATTCCCTGGGACGGCCTATCCCGAAATCCGGTCTGGGACAAAGACCATGATCTGAAGTCAGCCTTTAAGAATTCAACTGTCTGGTACTATCAGGAACTGGCCAGAAGAGTCGGCGGCACACAGATGAAAATGTGGCTTGATCGGATCAACTATGGCAACCAGGATACAACCGGGGGAATTGATAAATTCTGGCTTGAAGGGGGACTCAGAATAACACCCGAGCAGCAGATTGTTCTTTTAAGACAGCTCTTCGCTAATCAACTACCATTTTCAGCACGATCGATGGAAATCGTCAAAGGGATCATGATTGAAGCTGACACCGCCGACCACGTTCTGAGAAGTAAAACCGGCTGGGGCACCCAATCTGATACAGACATCGGCTGGTACGTGGGATATGTTGAAACAAAGGACAATGTCTATTATTTTTCAAATTGTGTGCAAAGTCCGGGTCAGTCGAACAACAGAATTGAAGATGCGATTCGATTCGACAAATCGAGGAAAGAAATAACATATCGGATTCTGGATGATCTGAACATCATCCAAACGGGTGGTTCTCAGATCCATTGAGGGAATTGATTTTGATGGTTTCCCGCGCCAGAATATGTTTAAATGCATAAAAAAGTATCGTGATATGACAGAGGAACTCACATGAAATTTTTCATATTCAGGCCTTTGCTTATAGTGCTCCTGATGATCTCAGTCAAACTCAGTTCAGCTTCCGACCTTCCCGTTTTTCCGGATGCGATCAGGTTACAATGGCGGCATATCAGTAATCAGTATAAAAACAAGTCCATGCATCTGGGTGAGCTGACGATACTGAATGATGGGGATATCCCCTTACCCAATAAGGGGTGGGCACTATATTTTAACTGGTTCAGGCGATTGATTCCCGAGGAGCTGGACACACTGGTTTCCGGGCGTCATATCAATGGTGATTTTTATGAAATTACCCCAACCGCTGATTTTCCGGGAGTTGAGCCGGGCGGATCGGTAACCTTTTCGCTTGTGGGAGAATACTATACCATCAATGAAACAGATGCCCCGTCCGGCAGCTACTTTGTTTGGGAGGAAAATAAAAAGCCGCATTTTCTGCAGGTACCGGTTGAGATCTCCCCGTTCGATACGGCCAAATGTTATCGTTCAGAACAGGACATCATGCCGGTCTGGAATCCGGAGGCCCAGTACCAGGAGAATAAGAAAATCAATTTTATAACGATCAGGGATGAGGCACCATTAATTTTACCTTCACCGGTTGAAGCAATTTTTGATGGTCAGATGACACAATTTTCATCTGACTGGCAGATTGATTACGAACCCGAATGTCTTCCGGAAGTTTTGTGGTTTCAAAACATGTTAGCAGAACAGCTGCCCGGTTTTCCTGCCCAGACATCGGACCGGGTAGTTGCATGTAAGCTAAAGCCAGAGGATTTTAAAGGTCCCGGTGCTCGAACAGAGGCCTACCGGTTACATATCACCACTGACCGGATTGAAGTTACCGGTTTTGATAATGCCGGTCTGTTTTATGGATTACAGACAATTCTGGCGCTACTTCCGGATCCATCCGACAAATCGGCTGTCCTTTACCTGCCAGAATGCCAGATTCTTGATTATCCCCGGTTTGGATACAGGGGGATGCACATTGATGTTGCCCGAAATTTCCACGATGAACAGACAATTGAGCAAATGCTCAAAGAAATGGCCCGTTATAAATTAAACCGGCTGCATTTTCACATCACCGATGACGAAGGCTGGCGGCTGGAGATCCCTGGTTTACCGGAGCTGACGGAGATCGGTTCAGTCCGAGCACATACCGTGGACGAAGCCACTCACCTGGTCCCTTCTCTGGGGAGCGGACCTTTTGCAAGTGACACAGCATCCGCGGGAAGCGGATATTACAGCCGGGAGGCTTTTATCGGTCTGCTAAAATATGCTGCCCGGCATCACATTAAGGTCATCCCGGAGATTGACCTCCCGGGACATGCCCACGCTGCTATAGTTTCTATGCATACAAGATATCAACGACTTAAAAGAATCGGTATGGAAAATGATGCAATTGAATACCTGCTCTATCATCCCCAGGATACCTCCCAATATTTGTCCGTTCAAAAATGGAAAAACAACACCGTAGATGTGGGTCTGGGATCCACCTATCATTTTTTTGAAAAGGTGGTCAGAGAGATCAGGAAGATGTATGAAGATGCCGGATTAAAACTGCAGGTACTCCATATCGGTGGAGATGAAGTACCCGAAGGTGCATGGCGGGGATCACCGGCATGTCAAGCATTAAAGCAGTCCGATCCCGCAATTCAAACCAATCATGACCTTCTGGAATACTTTGTTGACCGACTGGGCCGGATACTTGAAAAGTATGACATCCGGACGGCCGGATGGGAGGAGATCGGTATAAAAGTCCGGGATGGAAAGAAAATACCCAATAAAGCATTCGCAGAACGCGGCTTTATTCCCCATGTCTGGAACAGTGTCTGGGGATGGGGTGGTGAGGATCTGGCCTACCGGCTGGCCAATCAGGGATTTGATGTAGTCCTGTCCAATGCAACCAATTTATACTTTGGTCTGGCCCATAATAAGCATCCTGAAGAACCCGGCTTATACTGGGCAGGATTTGTGAGTCTCCGGAATGTCTGGGAATTTACCCCGACCGATGTCAAGCGTTGTGCAGAGAAAGATTTACTGGGTCGCCCGATCGATGTTCAAAAGTTCGACCGCTTCGAATCGCTTAGTGAGAATGCCGGATCACATCTTATCGGCCTTCAGGGTCATATCTGGTCAGAAAATGCCCGTTCGAAAGAGCGACTTCATTATTTTGTTTTTCCAAAATTGCTGGCGATGGCCGAACGCGCCTGGTCCGGCAAACCGGCATGGGAACAGGATGACTGGCCGCTCGAGCGGGAAGATGATTGGCACCGGTTTATTTCGGTCCTGGGTTACAGGGAATTTCCCCGCCTGGCCAAACGCGGAATACAATACAGAATCCCCTCACCCGGAGCCATTGTCCGGAATGATACACTTTATATCAATAATATGGTCCCTGGATTAACCACCTGCTTACAGATCAATGATGGATCTGTTCGGGAATATCGCTCACCGGTATTGTTAAAGAGCGGCGATAACCATAAAATTAACATATGGAATATTGACAGCATTGGCAGAAAAAGCAGAAAGACCGTAATCAATCCTCAATAATTTATCCGATAACCGGGCCTGGCTAAATGGACAAAGTGAATATATTTGAAAAATTTTCTCTAATAAACTCCTATTGGGATCCTAAAATCGTGGGGGAACTAAACGGTCAATATATAAAACTGGTCAAATTCGATGGCGCATTTACATGGCATTCCCACCAGGATGAAGATGAAATGTTTCTCGTAATAAAGGGCTCCTTTGAAATGCATTTTCGCGACCGGACCATCACCCTGGAAGAAGGCGATTTTATCGTTGTGCCTAAGGGAACTGAACATTGTCCGGAAGCAGATAAGGAAGTAAATGTGTTGCTATTTGAACCAATATCGACGATCAACACTGGTAATAAAATAACCGATAAAACTGTTTTAGACCCAAAACGTATTTAAGTGAGTCGATATATACTGTTTATTCGTCAAAAGACCTGCCAGATAATCCGGCCGTTTACATTAAAGGAGCTAAATTATGCCGACCAGTATATTCACCGATAAGACTGTTGTCCCGGATAGCCTCAAACTATTACAGATACTTGGTGACACTTTTTCATTATGGGAAAATATACTGAACGGACTGTCTTCTGACCATTCGCCAATCAGCCATGAATGGAAATTCTATGGTAAAAATTATGGCTGGCAATTTAAGACGTATCTGAAGAAACGTAATCTCTTCTTTATGATCCCGCATGATCGTTACTTTACCATGGTTTTTGTTTTTGGTGACCGGGCCGTAGCTGAAATTGAAAAAAGTGATCTGCCCAATGAAATAAAAACGTCCATCTGCAATGCAAAAAAATATGCCGAAGGACGGGGATTTGCGATTGATGTTAATGAACAAGAGAAGATTCCGATTATCAATCAACTTATCGGAATAAAAATAAATAATTAGATGCGGTCAGATTGTCAATTTCATAATTTCAGGCAGATCAGACATTACTGCCGGTTACGTTTCCGTCTTTATATTCAGCGATATATTGCCTTTGCACGTTTGCGCGGTTATAATAGTTTTAACGATTGGCCCTATCACCGCAGAGGATTCATCGAGTGTTGGGCCCAACCCGGGTTTCACAGGTTCTGGCAGATATGGAATCCCGGTATTTCATATTTTGTGTATCGATTGTATCTGAAGCTGGGCGGAAACAAAAATTGGATATTCGCGACGCTGCTGGCCTTTGAAATAAATGGATTAATTCATTCGGCCTTATTTTACCTCCTTTCCGGTCAGTGGTCATTTGTAATTCCGGTATGTTTTCTACTGTTCGGGGTGCTAACCGTCCTGAACAAAAGTCAGGAAAGTCTTCTCCAACAAAACCGATGGCCATGGCTCATAAACACGATCCTAAATATCGCTTTGGTTATTATCTCGTTTGATATATCTTTCAGAATAAATGATTTGATATACAGATATTATTAGATAGAAAAAACTCAAGAGCTTTGATCGAACCTTTATTGATTTCCAATTTTTATCCAAGCAACATTTAGGAGGAATTGATCATATGGCAGATCAGATATACCTTTACCTGGGTTCGGTATTTACGCTGATCTGGGGAATTGCACATCTTTTTCCCACCCGGGCGGTAGTCAATAATTTTGGTGGCATAACAGGGGATAACCGGCAAATCATTACCATGGAGTGGATCATCGAGGGAGTGTTCCTGATATTTCTCGGTGTACTGGTGGCGGGTGTTACATATATTGATCATTCTTCCCTTGTATCGCGATATATTTATTTATCCAGCGGTGTTGTACTCATTGTTCTGGCAGTCATATCGTTGTTTACCGGTTTCAAAGTCAATTTTTTGCCTTATAGACTTTGTCCGTTCATCTTTTCTCTCTCCGCTATTTTGATATTTATCGGTGCATTGCTTTAAATTGGATTCGATCTGGATAATGAAAAATGTAAATAAGTGATACCGTAACGTCAATCAAACTCTGGAAACATCATGTTCAACCAGGCAGATCTTAAGAGACTTTTATTCTTACCTCTGCTTTTTATTCTATCATCTGAATATTACGCATATACCGCAGGAGAAGAGGAAGAACCTAAGGACTGGAAATATCTCTCCGTTGAGGATTATCGGAAAGCGGTTTATGCTTCCTGGATCGGACAAATTGTGGGAAATACCTACGGGCTTTGCTACGAGTTCAAATACATCGGTGAACCGGGACCCGATGATTTCCCATACGGCTATAGCTGGACACTGGATACGCTGAAAAAATATAATGGGGCCTTTTCCGATGATGATACGGATATTGAATATATGTATCTTACCCAAATGGAAAAATATGGAATCGAACCAACATATGCTCAACTGACCGAGGCCTGGAAGACTCACGTTAAAACAAAAGTCTGGTGTGCCAACCGCGCCGCCTTAACCCTGATGCTGGCGGGTCACTATCCTCCTGTGACCGGTTCAAAGACCCATAATCCCCAGTGGTGTCAGATAGATCCGCAGCTGGTGAATGAAATATGGGCGGTTACCGCCCCGGGCATGATCTCATACGCCGTTTCCAAATCAGAATTCGCTGCCCGGATCACCAGCGACAGTTTCGGTCTGGAGCCGACACTTCATTATGCAGCGATGTACAGTGCAGCCTTTTTCGAAAAAGATATTCATAAGTTGATTGATACCGGCACCGCGGCACTCCCCGATAGCTCCCGATTTGCACAGATCGTCGCGCATGTAAAAGATCTGCATGCCCGATATCCGGATGACTGGCAGGAAGCGCGTAGAATTGTGAAAGAAAATTATCTCACTCAGGCTGATTATAATCAATATGTCTGGCCGGTTATCGATGCTAACCTGAATGGGGCATTTGGTATCATGGCCTTACTCTATGGCGAGGGTGATTTTCGGAAGACGCTTGATTACTGCTGTGCCTTTGGCATGGATGCGGACAACCAGGCCGCCACCATGTGCGGATTGCTCGGTCTCGTAAACGGTCTGGATGCGATTCCGGAAGATCTGCTGTATCCTATCGAAAATGCAGGGTGGGTGGAGCCATTTAATGATGTTTATAGAATGATCAGCCGTGAAGGTCTGGATGATGCCCGGATAAGTGATATGGCAAGACGTATCGCTGATCAGGGGGAGCAGATCATTCTTGCCTATGGGGGTAAAATCGTTGACCAGAATGGCACAAAAAATTATCTGATTAATACACAAACGGAGTTTGTTCCCCCGTTTGAGTTAAATCCGTTTCCAGATCTTTATGCTGAAACAGGCATTCAATTTTCATATTCCATTTATACCGGCGGCAGAGAGGAAGAGATCGACCTTTCAACCGAAGGCATGATGCCACCTGGCATAGAACTGGTCGATGGCCGCATAATTGGCAGACCATCTCAAAAAGGTATATACAATTTTATAATTATTGCCCGGGCCGGTATGATTGAAAAAACCCAACCGGTGAAAATTGTGGTTCATTCAGAAAATCTGGCCGGAAGTGCCATCAGGATCCTGTTCAATCAAAATTCAATCCACAAAAATATCGGGATCATCCGTGATGGCGCAACAAGAGAAACCTATTACAGCATAAAGGCGGATGACCAACGAGAAACAGACTTTTACGGTTATCTGTGGAACAAGCCCGTGAATATCTCCGCCCTGGTCTATAACAACGGTATTCCGCATGAATATTGCGGCTGGTTTACCACTTTTGATGTAGAATATTTATGGAATGATCAATGGATTAAAATTGAGAACCTGCGTATTTATCCGGAATTGAATCTGGAAAACACCCAATGGTTAAAGCCATATTCAATAAATTATGAGATCAGTTTTCCTGCCATATCAACAAGAGGGATCAGAATTATTGGATTGGCGGGGGGATTACCAAAAGATGCAGCAAACGCTCACCTGGGATTGCAGTATTACACCTCCATCAGTGAATTGCGTGTATATTAAAGATCATGAACAGGTCCTCACTTTTTCAGAATTGATCATTCAAATTTATTATATTGTGTTTAAATCTGAAATCATTGCACCGGCAATTTACACTTTGTAAATGGCCGGTATATCCAAAGAATATTTGCAGATCCTTTCAGATATACAGACCTTCAACATGAAATCATAACTCAAAAAAAATCAGAAAAAAAGGTTATTAACCTTCTCAAATATGATCAGCCGGCCAACAGTCATTTCAACTGAGACACAGGGAGGGATGTACATAAATCCTTGCATTTCAGATTTGATATAGTGGATACACGACAATGGTAATATCCTCTGATAAAAGTTATTCCGTATAGGTCACGAAAGATCGCCTATAAGTTCTTCCGGCGGAACGCATATCTTTAGGAACTTCCGATATTGGCATTGCCATGAGACAAAAAAAGAAGCGATTATGCAGAAGGATTAATAAAGTATACAGATAAGTGAAAATGCTCCGGAGGAGATGACCGATTTGTTGTCTAATGAGACAATCGGGATTATCGTTGATTTTATTGGCAAATCTCGGGATTTATTACATGAATTCGCAGATATTAACAAGAAAACGATCTTTTACTTAAACCGGGAGGTTGTGATGTCATCGCAATCTTATCGCGAACCGGCTTTAAAGGACAGACTTCTGGCCAATTTACTCTTGGTGCTTGTTCTGTCGTGGATTGTTGTCAGTGCATTTTTCATGTTCGAAATCATTGATCCGCTCTTCTGGCTTTTAATCGTATTTACATCTATTATTTTAATAACGCTCTGGCAATCCGTTGGTGTACAAATTGCGGCTTTGAATTCAAGATCACTTTTTGGCAGCATCTGGCTACCATCAATTCAATCCCCTTTGGAAAAAAAATGTTGAAATGCCCTGAATGTAAATTTAAGGATTACGGCACCGAGTTAATCAGAAAGAAAGACATTTAAACATTATTAAAATATATAAATATTATTTCCTGTTACTTGGTATTTTGCCTGTATATTCAGGATTCCAGAACTGCAGATACCTGCGGACGGATTTCACGGGAAATAAACTACAAATGGGTAACTAAAGCGAAGTGGCTCCGGGAGTTCTGGTCAATTTATGGTATCCCGACGCAAGCATAACCAGAACCAAAAATTTTTATATATATCCTGCATTTTGTATGATTATTTATTTAGCTTGTATTCCGAAAAATTTATTAGTATTAGTGTTTTATATTTTCAAATTGTCCGTTCGCATTTTCCCGGACCAGGAGAAATCGATTGAGATCAATCGATTATCTCTCTATTATACCCGGCAGTCATCGGAGGATTTATGAAGTATTTTTTTATCCTTTTGATTGTTCTGATACTCACCGGCTGTAAAGAAAAATCGACAAATTCAAATGAATATTTTAAACTCAGCGGTTATGTTACTTATGAAAACGCCCCTGCCGAGAATGTCCTTATTCGCGTAGACGACGAACCCGGTTTAACAGCCACAACGGATAAAGCCGGCTATTTTGAGATCCATAATCTGAATGCGGGTGAACATCACATAAGTGTATACAAGGATCTGCCTGACGAGGCCTTTTCAGCCAAAATGATTACACTGGAGATCAACGGCGATGTTTTTATTGAAAATTTTAAATTACCCAAAGGTGTTGAATTATTTCTGCCCGAAAATGTCACCAGCAATTCCCTCTTCCTCAGATGGAGTGCTACAGATGCGGTAGATTTCAGGGAATACAAGCTTTTTCAACATACTTCTTCGGGTCTTGACGAAACTACCGGTGAACTGATCCATGTTTCAACAGGCAGGATGGATACAAGTTTTTCAGTAGCTGATCTTGACCCTTTTAAAAATTATTTTTTCCGCATCTATATTATGAATGATCTGGGGAAACTGGGTGGGAGCAACATCGTTACAGCAACAACAGAAAATTTGAACGCTATTGATAACGGCAGTTTTGAAATCATCGATCCCTATACGAACTTTGCAGAGAATTGGCAGATCACCTCGATTCCCTCCGATACCCATGTGGAGATCGATCCTGCTGTCTCATATGATGGGAGCAATTCTGTCTATTTTTTCGGCATCCAGGGAGAATATGCATTTTCAACCATTGCGACGAGCATCTTACCGGATAAATTGACACCGGGTGACAATTACGAACTTTCCTTCTGGGTGAAGCATGATACGCTGGCAGCCTATCATCAAGGCTGGA
>Ga0209536_100008939_pt1 | contig 14936 bp, 14 predicted proteins | sample DeeMarSeWOR28_12_FD_187461 | JGI IMG/M metagenome (GOLD analysis project Ga0209536, IMG submission 187461) | Marine sediment microbial communities from White Oak River estuary, North Carolina - WOR-2-8_12 (SPAdes) (version 2) | ecosystem: Environmental > Aquatic > Marine > Intertidal zone >...
ATGTCTTCGAAAATGTAGGTTCGCAAATTTCCGATATGGGCATAATTGTAGACCGTCGGCCCGCAGGTATACAGGCCGACCTTGCCGGGCTTGATGGGCTTGAATACTTCTTTCTTTCTTGTCAGCGAATTGTAGAAGGACAATTTCATAAAGACATTTTTCCCGGGTGGGTTTGAATTCATACATTTAGTAAAAAAACAGTGAAGATTCAATAGAATTTACGCCACAAAAAAATAAGGACCGGCGTAAATTTAGTCAAGCCGGTGCCAGCAACGCGTTGGAAAAAATTTCAACCCGGCTATTTTCATTATGATGATGGGTTTTCCTTGACCGTGCGAATGCGATCGATATAATTATATGCTCAGGGCAAAAAAAAAATTTCTGATTTTAAAGATACAAAAATGAAGTTTATTTGCGATCGCTCAACAAGGAGGAGATTTAAATGGTCGCCTGGTTTTTAGGATTGAACCCGGTTGTGCAAGCATTGGCTGCGACACTGTTCACCTGGTTTTTAACCGCTCTGGGCGCCGGCCTGGTTTTCTTTTTCAGGAGCATCAATCGAAAAGTACTGGACGGCATGCTTGGTTTTGCGGCGGGGGTGATGATCGCCGCCAGTTATTGGTCTCTGCTGGCGCCCGCCATTGAAATGGCTGAGGAGGGCAGTTTGCCGGCATGGATACCGGCCGTAGTCGGGTTTTTAATGGGTGGATTCTTTCTGTGGATTATCGATAAAATACTTCCGCATCTGCACCTGGGTTTTCCCAGGGAGGAAGCCGAGGGCATAAAAACCAGCTGGCACCGCAGTGTGCTATTGGTCCTGGCGATAACGCTGCACAATATACCGGAAGGCCTGGCGGTCGGAGTGGCTTTTGGTGCACTGGCTTCAGATTTGCCTTCCGCCTCCCTGGCCGGGGCGGTTACGCTGGCGCTGGGCATCGGCATTCAAAATTTCCCCGAAGGCACCGCAGTTTCTGTTCCGCTGCGCCGTGAAGGATTTTCGCGCTTAAAAAGCTTCTGGTATGGCCAACTGTCCGGCGTTGTTGAACCGATCGCAGGTGTTTTGGGCGCTTTGGCGGTCATCCTGATAAAGCCGCTGTTGCCGTATGCTTTAGCCTTTGCTGCCGGCGCAATGATCTATGTGGTTGTCGAAGAGCTGATTCCGGAATCGCAACTGGAAAAAAATACCGACATCGCCACCATGGGTGCCATGGTCGGCTTCGCCGTCATGATGACATTGGATGTTGCGCTGGGATAAGATGAACAGATGATTGGCTAAAAGACGGAGACTGTGTCTCTGTCTTTTTTGTTTGAACACGATACGGGCAATCCTGCCTACAGGCTAGATCTTATAATTTACAAAGATCATGGATTATGCTAAAAATCAGTTTTTGTGTTTTGGATTGCAGGCGTAGACGTATCTAAACAATATAAAATTAACCACTTAGCGCAAACAGGAGTCGCAAAAATGACCGTAGAGCGTGAGAGTATCGAATTTGATGTGCTGTTTGTCGGCGGCGGCCCGGCCAGTCTGGCAGGCGCCATTAAACTGATGCAATTGGCCAAGGAGAAAAACATGGAGTTGGAAGTGGCCCTGATCGAAAAAGGCGCCGAAATCGGCTCCCATGCCTTAAGCGGGGCCGTCATGGACCCCATCGCCCTCAATGAGCTCGTGCCGGATTACGCCGACAAAGGGTGCCCCATTGAAGCCAGCGTCAGAGGGGATGAATTTTATTATTTAACCGAAACCTCAGCCATTCCGGTGCCGTTTGTGCCCAAACCGATGCACAACACGGGCAGTCTGATCATCAGTCTTTCCCGGTTCACCCGCTGGCTGGGGCAGATGGCCGAAGAGATGGGTATCAATATATTTCCCGGTTTTGCCGGCAAAGAGGTCCTTTACGCGGATGACGGCAAAACCATTGTCGGGGTGCGCACCGGCGACCAGGGCCTGGGACCCGATGGGGAACCCAAAGCAAATTTTGAACCCGGCATCGATTTGAAAGCCAAAGTAACTGTTTTTGGAGAGGGCGCCCGCGGCAGTCTGTTCAAGGAAATCGATCAAAAATTAAGCCTGATGGAAGGCAAAATGCCCCAGGTGTTTGAGACCGGCATCGAAGAGGTCATTGAACTGCCTAAAACGTCCAATTATTTTGAAACCAGCAAGGGCAACGATATCCATTTAATGGGCTACCCCATTGGGCTGTATATCCCCGGCGGCGCGTTTATATATCAGATGAGCGACAACCGCCTGACACTGGGGTTTCTGACCGGACTTTGCTATGAAGACCCCCTGCTGGATCTGTATGAGACCTTTATCAAATTTAAAAGCCATCCGTTCGTGGCCAACATTATCAAGGGCGGCAAGGTCGTCGAGGCCGGTGCCAGAGCGGTTTCCACCGGCGGATATTACACGTTGCCCAAACTGGCTGTTGACGGCGGTCTGTTTATCGGCGCCAGCGCCGGCATTCAGTATATGCCGGGATTGAAAGGCATCCATATTTCCATGAAATCCGGCATGCTTGCCGCAGAGGCCATCATGGCGGCGCTGGAAAAGGAAAGCTTTGACCAGCTAACCCTTCAAGCCTATGACGACTTGTTTGAAAACAGCTACATCAAAGCGCAACTGTATGAGGGCCGCAATTTTTACCAGGCCCTTTCAAAAACCAGTCTGATGAAATTTATCCATCTGGGCGCTCAATACTTCACCGGCGGACGGGGTTTTGTGGATAACATGTCCCTCGAGGAAGATTATAAGACGCTCAAGCCGCTTGACGGCGAGCAGGCTGCAGTTCCGCCCGGCGTTGATTCCAAAATTTATGACGGCAAGCTGTTTGTGGATAAACTCACCAGTGTCTATTTGTCCAAAACCAAGCACCGCGAAGATCAACCCTCCCATATAATTGTGCACGACACGGATCTTTGCGTAAATACCTGTTATCCAAAGTACCGCAGCCCTTGCACCCGGTTTTGCCCAGGGGATGTGTATGAAATTGAGGTTGATGATAACAGCGGTGAGCGGCGGCTGAAACTGAACCCTTCCAACTGTCTGCACTGCAAAACCTGTGATATTAAGGATCCCTATGAAAATATCACCTGGACGTGCCCGGAAGGCGGGGAAGGGCCGGGCTATACCCTGTTATAGAAAAACAGATGTCCGAAGATAGAATTCAGAGGCCGGAATAATGTAAGTGTTAAAAATCCGCGGCAGCTATTGCAGCAGTCGCGGATTTTTTAAAAGAGAAAAGGAAGGGGGGACCGCAGCAGTAAAAATGAAACGGCTTATGATTCCATTTAGCGCTGTAATCTTGACTGCTTTTTTGCTGGCGGCTCCCGGGCGCATTGCAGCCGGCGACAAATATCAGGAAATGATCAACTGCGACCTGCACCAGGGCGCCTGCACCCAGAACCTGGCAGGATCCACAATTACGCTAACGGTGACACCCCGACCGGTAAAAGCGATGCAGGATCTGTTGTTTCAAGTGACGCTTGCCGGCAAACTACCGTCGAACAACAAACTGCCCTACATCGATCTTGGGATGCCGGGCATGAATATGGGCCCCAACCACGTGCAACTCAAGCCCGCTGGCAAGGCCGCCTATGAGGGCCGCGGCGTCATCGTTCGCTGCCCCAGCGGCCGCCGAACCTGGCAGGCGACCGTAACCATACCCGACGTCGGCCAAACCAAATTTATCTTCGATGTTATCTACTAAAACGATATTCCTGCTTTATCTTTCCACCGGCTTTACTATCGGCTTCGGACATTGCATCGGCATGTGCGGACCGATTGTGGTTAGCTTTAGTCTGAACCTCAAAGACAAAAGTATCCTTGTCCCCCAGCTGTTGTATCATCTGGGAAGAATCATTACCTATGCCATCCTGGGGGGTGTGGTGGCAGCCGCAGGATCCTTTACCATTGTGGCCGCTAACATCGAAAGTATCCAGAAAGGGGTGATGATTTTTACCGGTGTCTTAATTATGCTCATGGGGCTCGCCATGGCCGGATGGGTTCCTCTTGGCAACGTCTTTGGAGATCATTCCCACCCGGGTGGCGTCATTTCAAAAGGGTTCGGTAAACTGCTGAAGGCAAAATCCACCTTGGTCTATCTTCCGTTAGGGCTGTTGCTCGGGCTGCTACCCTGCGGGCCGGTATATACCGCATTACTGGGGGCGGCTCGAACCGGCATGGAGATAAATACCATCTATCATGGTATACTTGCCGGCATGGGTCTTATGGCCGCCTTCGGGCTCGGAACCGTTCCGGCACTTTTTTTGGTGGCCAAACTCGCCGGCCTGGGTTGGCTGAAATCAAGAGCGATCATCTACAAAGTGGGGGCAGTATTGATGATCCTTGTCGGTTTCGTCTTTGTGATCAAGGCTGTTCGCTTTTAGCCGCTTTTCCGATGGCCGATATTTTCAAACCACTTATAGACATTCAGCCGCTTTTAGGGGATGTGAATAATGCTGCCATCCTCACATGAGCTGTGATTGTCCCCGTAAGTGCGGTCATCGGAAGACAGTCTGTAATCGTAACCGACCTGTCCGGTTTGGCTCGCATATTGCTTTTGTTGATATTTTTTAATCCAGCCTTTCCACACGACGTATTCTCTGGTATCACCGGAGCCGGTTTTCTCCCGGATCACCAGATAGACATCATCAGGGCCGGTGGCTTCAAATTGACAGGATTTATCCTGGCCAATGGCTTCAGCCGATAGGATAAGCCCGGCTAAGAGGGCTGCAACGATTATCAAAAGTGTTGGATTTTTCATTTTATTTCTCCTGGCATCATGAAACCTGAAATAATTCGCCTGCTGAAAAATGTTATACCGCTTTTCATAATTTTATTCCGAATTAAGGAAACGCGGCATAAGTGGTTGCAGAAAAAAACGTTCGAATACCGGAACGTTTTTTTGACAATCACTATAAGATCGCATCTGTTCTACAGCCGTCCCTTTTTAATGATCGCCACCAGCAGCCAGAATCCCATAACGGCGGCAACCAGATAGCCGATGATTCCGATCAGCGAGATGCCAAAAACAAGCGGCGGGGTTTCGGAGATGACGATCAGCGCCGACCCGATAATCAGTGCCGCAATGATGATGGCAAACGACATACGGTTGCTGGTCTGGTCCTGGGTTGCCAGCATCGTCTCAAGCCCTTTGTGCTCCAGCTGAAAACTGAGCCGTTGTTCCCGAATCATAACGGTCAGATCCATTAGATCCTTTGGAAACTGATGTAAAAATTGAAGCAGCCGCGACATCATGTCTAGTACATCGGAAGATATTCGCTGAGGCGCAAAGCGTTCCAACTTGACCCGCTTGATAAACGGTGTGGCGCGGGCAATCAGATCAAACTCCGGATCCAGCGTCCGGCCGACGTCTTCCAGGGTCGTTAAAGCCTTGATCATCAGGAAAATATCGGGCGGAATTCGCAGGCGAAAACGGAGTGTTAATTCAATCAGATCCTGTAACAGTTTTCCAATTTCCATATATTTTAACGGCTTGTAGAGATGGCGCCCCATAAAGTCTGTGAATTCTCTTTCCAGAGCACGAACATCCGGCTGTTCTTCCCATTCGGTTAAACTTAGCAATGCCTGGGTGGCCTTGACTTCATGCTGATGGACCACGCTGTCGATCAAATCGACAAAGTCTTCGCGTGTGGTGCGATCCACAATGCCCATCATCCCAAAGTCCACCATACAGATGACATTGTCCGCAAGCACGAAAATATTTCCCGGATGGGGATCGGCATGAAAAAAGCCATGATCAAAGGCCTGCTTGAGTACCAATCCGACGATCCTGTCGGCAATCACCTTCTTGTCCAGCCCGGCGGCTTCCAGTTTTTCAATCTTGGAGATTTTAATACCGTCAATCAGTTCGGTCGTCAGCACCCGCGAAGTGGTAAACTCCCTGAACACAACCGGGATGCAGACAAACGGATGGTCTAAAAATTGGCGGGCAATTCGCTCCATATGGGAGGCTTCAATGTTATAGTCGATTTCCTTTTCGAGTGTGCGGGCAAATTCCTGAACAATTTTTACCGGCCGATGGATTTCGAACTCTTTAATATGGCGTTCGGCAAGAGTGGCCAGATGAAGCATGATTTCTAGATCGACTTCGATGATCTTCTGGATGCCGGGTCGTTGAAATTTTACCGCCACCGCTTCACCGTCTTTTAAGCGGGCTTTATGAACCTGACCGATGGAAGCGGATGCCAGCGGCTGCTGGCCAAGTTCATCGAATAGTTCTTCGCAAGGTTTTCCAAACTCGGCTTCAACAACATCGTTGACGTCTTCAAAGGAAAAAGGCGGCACCTCATCCTGAAGTTTTGCCAGTTCATTGACAACATCTACCGGCACCAGATCCGGTCGCGTGGAGAGCACCTGTCCGAGTTTAATGTAAGTGGGGCCCAGTTCTTCGAATGCCATCCTCAATCGCTGGGGTCGGGTCAATTTTTCAACCCGCTCGCTTCGTTTTTTTGAAATCGCCTGAAGTCCGGCCTCAATGTATTGGTCGATCTTCAGCCTTTCCAGCAGATCTCCAAATCCATACTTGAACAGTATCGTCAGGATCTGGCGGTAACGATTCAGGTGTCGATAAGTGCGCCCGATGACGCCTATTTTTCGGATGCTCAACATCTGGGATCTTTAAGATTAGCCTTTTTTTGCACCTGCTCTCCCGGTGCGCTTTTTAGCATCCGTGGCGCTGGAGCGCTGGGCGGTCTTTTTGGCACTGGTCGCGGTGCGCTTCCTGGCAGCGGTGGTCGTCTGCTTTTTAACGGTTGTCCTGCCGCCAAGTTTTTTGGCCCCGGTGCTGCCGGCTGCTCTCTTGAGCTGCTGAATCTCTTTTTTCAGGGCTTTAATATCTGCGGCCGTAGCGACATCCATCTTTTTCAAAATATCCTTGACGACTTTTTCCACATACTTTCCCGTTTTTTTCTGAGTATCATCATACCGCTTTCTCATGTCCTTTAAAAATTTTGCCCCTTCTTTTTCAGACATCTTGGCCTTTTTAGCGACCTCCTTGGAGAGTGATTCCACCTCATCCCAGGTTTTAGCCGCCAGGCCGGCTCCGGCCAGGTAAGTTTTTTTTAAGATCTCGAGCATGGGGACCTCCTTTCTGCTTCAAGGAATACAAATTTAAAGCACAATGCATTTTGCTTTCGGAAAGAACTTTGACAATTAATATCCATAATATAGCAGGATTATAAAAAAACAACTATAAGTCATCCCAAAAATGCAACGATTCCGCCAAACCGGGACTCATGATTTGCTTTTTCTGAGATAGCGTCTTGAATGGTTCGATGTTTGGTAGCGCAGATTGGATCAGAGGGGTGCAGATATGAGGCTAAATTTGCAGCCGGTAACGAAATTTTTTTTTATCCCACAGGCTTTATCCCGCTTGAAGCCACTCCCACAGGATATCAATCAATGGAAGTGGCTTGCAGCCGCCATAAAAATAGTTATGGGGGGACAGAAACTATTTTATTTTGCCCAGTATCGCACTGGCAATGGTATTTTTCTGAATCTCCTTGGTGCCTTCGTAAATTTCACAAATCTTGGCATCGCGATAGAAGCGCTCAACCTCATATTCAGTCATGTAACCGTATCCGCCCAGCAATTGAATGGCCTCGTCCGCCACCTCGACCGCCGTTCGGGCGGCATACATCTTGGCCATGGAGGTTAATTTGGGATCGATGCGGCCCTTATCAAAATTCCAGGCCGCCTTGTAAGTCAGCAGGCGGGCAAGCTCTATTTTGGTGGCCATGTCGGCCAACTTGTGCTGGGTCACCTGAAACTGGGCAATTTTGCGGCCGAACTGCTCGCGCTCTTTCACATAGGCAAGGGCGCGGTCATAAGCACCCTGGGCGGTTCCCAGCGCCTGGGCTGCAACCAGAATTCGGCTCTCATCGAAAAATTCAAGCACCTGATAGAACCCTTTGCCTTCTTCTCCGATAAGATTGGAAACCGGCACCCGTACATCCTTAAAATTCAATTCAGCCGTCGCCATCATATGAATGCCCATCTTATCGCCCACATCGGTAGCCGTGACCCCTTTTTGTTCAGCTTCTACCAGGATCAGGCTGATGCCTCTGTATGACGGCTGACATTCAGCGTCGGTCTGGCACATGACAGAATAAAACCCGGCCAGGCCCCCGTTGGTAATAAATGTTTTGGTGCCGTTGATGATCCATTCATCTCCGTCGCGCTCCGCCGTAGTATCCAGGGAGGTAATATCTGATCCGTGGCCCGGCTCGGTAAAGGCGCCGCCGGAAAGCATCTGCCCTTCGGCAACCGGGGGCAGAAACTTTTGCTTCAATTCATCGCTGCCAAAACGCAGGATACACTCAGAGGCAAAACTGGATAAAATGATTGCAGAACCGATGCCCGAATCCCGGGCGCAAAACTCATCAGCAATGATGATGTTTTCCAGAACTCCCAGGTCCTGCCCGGAGTATTCTTCAGGAAAGTGCACCCCTACAAAGCCCAGGTCGCAGGCTTTTTTCCAAATTTGGGTTGGAAATTCGTGTTTGCGGTCCAGCTCCAGGGCCAGTTCTTTGTCAAATTCACCGCGGGCAAATTCCCTGGCGGCTTTCTGAATCTCTTTTTGCGATTTTGTCAATTCAAAGTCCATACTCGTCCTCCCCCTATAAATCAGTTTGATTGGCATTACCATAAGGCAGTCGACTTTTCAAGGAGTTTAAAACCCTCTTGACGGAAGGCTCAAACTAACTTAACCTAACTTGAGCGTTTCAAATTTAAATATTCAAGCGGATCGATTCAGGATCGATATGCGAAGGAAAAGGAGTTGATCAATATGCCGTATTCAATTGCGCTGGCCGGCAAAGGGGGGACCGGCAAAACCACCACGGCCGGTATGCTGATTAAATATCTGATGAAAAAAAATAAAACCCCGATTCTGGCGGTAGATGCCGATTGCAATGCCAACCTGAATGAAGTTTTGGGCGTTGATATTGCCGATACCCTGGGAAACGCCCGGGAGGAAATGAAAAAAGGCGATGTCCCCAGCGGTATGACCAAAGATATTTTTATGGAAATGAAACTTGAAGAGGCCCTGGTTGAATCCGAAGGTTTTGATCTGGTGGTAATGGGTCAGCCCGAAGGCGCCGGCTGCTATTGCGCGGCAAACACCCTGCTGACCAATTTTCTGGAAAGGCTGTCGGGCAATTACCCCTATATTGTCATGGACAATGAAGCCGGCATGGAACACATCAGCCGACTGACAACAAATAATGTAGACATCCTCTTGATTGTATCGGATCCCTCCCGACGGGGCCTTCAGGCTGCGGTGAGAATCGAAGAACTGGCCAGGTGTCTGAAAATCGTAGTGGGTAAAAGTTATGTCGTCATAAATCAGGCGCGAGAGGCCCCTCCCGAGCAGGCCATGGAAATGATTCAAAAAGCCAACCTTGAACTGATCGGAACCATACCGCAGGACGACCTGATTTATGATTTTGATTTGAACGGCCGACCGACAATAGAGATGCCTGAAGATAGCAAATCTGTGAAGGCCGCATTTGAAATTTTTGATAAAATTATAGCATAGAATCCCGCATTGCGCAGGCATCAGAGCGGATGGTGCCACGCGTGTTGTTTAATTCAGGAAAGTTGAAAATCGATGAGCAATAGAACCGGCTTCCTATATGATGAAAGATACCAGCAGCACCTGACCGGGAATTACCACCCGGAGGTGCCGGACCGGCTTCCAGCGGTTTACAAAGGAATTGAGGATGCAGGTCTGCTTGAGAAGCTGACGCTGATCAAAGCCAGCCCGGCGGATTTGAAATGGGTGGAAACCGTGCACGACCCCGATTATATCAAGCGCTTTCAGAGTGCATGCAGCATCGGCAATAATATCTTTGACAGTCCCGACAACCAGATGTGCACGGCATCCTATGAGATTGCATTGCTGGCCGTCGGTGGTGTTTTAGAGGCCGTCCGCCTGGTAATGGAGGGCAAACTCGACAATGCCTTTTGCGCCGTTCGACCACCCGGCCACCATGCCGAAATCGACAAAGCCATGGGATTTTGTTACTTTAACAATGTCGCCATTGCGGCCCGCTATATTCAAAAGCAATGGGATATAAAGCGGATCGGCATTGTGGACTTTGATGTTCATCACGGCAATGGAACCCAGCACATTTTTGAACATGACCCCACGGTATTTTACTACTCTATTCACCAGCATCCCACCTTTGCCTACCCGGGAACCGGTCGCGAATTCGAACTGGGCAAAGATGCCGGATACGGTTTTACAAAAAATTCGCCGGTACTCCCCGGCCAGGGAGATAAAGAGTATAAAGAGCTGCTGCAAAAAGATTTATTTCCAGCATTTGCCGACTATAAACCGGAAGTGATTCTGGTTTCGTCCGGCTTTGACGCGCATATTGACGACAATATGTCGGACATAAAACTGACAACAGCGGGGTTTTCCTGGATCATTGAAAAAATTGTTGAAATGGCCAATCGATATGCCCAGGGAAGGCTCATATCGGTACTTGAGGGCGGATATTCGATCACACGCCTGCCGGAGCTGGCATGCAACCATGTTGAGATCTTGTTGAATGCTTGATCCATTGCTGCCGGGAATTTAATACTTGCTATTGGTCGTATAAATTTAATCTACATTTTGTAAGTTGGAAGTGCCTAAAATGATCTAAAGTGACTAAAGTTGTGGTATTCTATCAATTTTATATTAAAGATGGAGTGAAACGACACCGTAACTTTAGGCACTTCAAACTTTAGTTCACTTTAGATCACTTTTCCGGTTTAACCGGATAATAAGGAGAATTGACAATGTTTGTCTCAAGATCCATGACCCGTAAGGTGATCACCGTTGAGCCCGACGACGGAATTTTTAAGGCACAGGAATTAATGGCCGCAAACAAGATCCGCCATCTCCCGGTTATCGAACCGGGTGGCCGGCTCATCGGTATCGTGACGGATCGGGACCTTAGAAGCGCACTGCCTTACAAATTCTTTAAGGCGTCTCCCGGAGAAGAAGAAAAGAAAAATTTTGCGGAATTGAAAATCAAAGATATCATGACCCAAAACCCGATCACCATTTCTCCAACCTATACCCTTCAGGATGCATTGCTAATGATACAGGATGCCCGGGTGGGTGCCCTGCCGGTGGTGGATGAAAACGGTATCCTCAGCGGGATCATCTCGGTGCGAGATCTGCTGCGCGCTTTCGTCAACGTTTTAGGAATTGGCGAACCGGGGACTTTGCTGTGTATTCTAGTAGAAGAAAAGGTTGGGCAGTTGAAAAAAATCGTCGATGCCATCACCGCAGAAAACATCTCTTTTGGCAGTGTGCTGGTCGCCCGATACTGGGAAAAAGACAAACGCGCCGTTTTCCCTTATCTGCTGACGCAAAATGTCGCCCATGTAAAGGAAAAATTAATCAATATGGGATTTTCCGTGCTGGACCCGATGGAATGGTATTTGGACCAGTTGCCCAAAAATGAATAATGCAAACCGCCCACCGTCGGTCTCCGCAGGCTCTGGCTCCTGCCCGTACGAAGATCTCTATATTTATCAGCTGGGTGGCAAATTGACATCCCACAAAGAAATCCCCCGCAACCGTTTTATCGGAAACTGGGAAGAAGATGATTTTTCATTTCTGTTTTTTTCCGACCCTGTTCATGATGAAATTAAAGCGCTTTTGAGCGCCCAGCCACAACTCACCTTTATCGACAGTTACCATATGCCCTATGCGCAATGGCAAGGGACCGAATTTGCCGCTTTCGATCAGGGGTGTTTTCAAATCATCCCTCCATGGGAAAATGGCGGCCAATGGCGGCCGGATAAACTTTCGATCATTCTGGACCCGGGCATTGTCTTTGGCACGGGCGCCCATCCGACCACCCGGGATTGTCTGGATGCAGTCCAACTGGCATGTCAAGAGCGAACACCAGACCGGGTTCTGGATTTAGGCACCGGCACTGGCTTGCTGGCCCTGGCCGCGGCTCGTCTGGGCTGCCGCTTGAATCTCGCGGTGGACCTGAATTTGCTGGCGGCTAAAACGGCTAAAAAAAACGTGGGTTTAAACCGCCTTGAAAAACAGATTGCGGTAGTGCAGGGACATGCTGAAGCCTTTATTGATTGCCCGGCCGATCTGCTGATTGCCAACATCCATTACGACGTTATGCAAAAACTGATTTGCACAAAGGGTTTTTCAACCCAAAAACGCTTTATCCTGTCCGGTCTTTTGCGCAGTGAAGCCAAACAGGTAAGAATCGAATTGGAACGCCTGCCGGCCAAAATCTTAAAAAGCTGGACACATGAGGGAATTTGGCATACCTTTTATGGACAAATTGTAAATTAAGAGATTGAAAATTTTGCTTACCACGAAAGCACGAAAAGATTAAAACACGAAAAAGAAAAAATAAAAAAAATTCGTGCTTTTCAGATTTCGTGTTTTCGTGGTTGCATCTTAAATGGAAACTGAATTTTTCATTTTAAAAAAAAATTCTCGTTGAAAGGTTTATGATGGAAATCACATGCTGGGGATCCAGAGGCTCGATACCGGTTTCGGGCAAAGCGTATCTGAAATACGGCGGCGATACCACCAGTTTGGAAATCCGTACCAAAAACAATGATATCATTGCGGTAGATGCCGGTACCGGAATCCGCAGATTTGGCAACAAGCTCGCTGAAGAAAATGTAAACACCGTAAATTTTATTTTCACCCACGCCCACTGGGATCATTTAATGGGATTTCCCTTCTTCAAACCCCTCTATTCAAAACGCTACAGATTTCATTTGCACGGCTGCCCGTTTCACAGCCAATTTGTAGAATCAATTTTATCAACCGTCATGGCACCACCCAATTTTCCGGTAAAGTACAACGACGTTAAGGCTCAGATGACGTATGAAAGCGCCTGTCCGCAGAAGTTTGAAATCGGTTCGGTGGCTATCACGCCGATACCCATCAGTCATCCCAACGGCGGCAGCGGGTATAAATTTAATGAAGACGGCAAAACGTTTGTTTTTCTGACTGACAATGAACTCGGTTATTCGCACCCCGGCGGCAGGAAGTTTGAAGATTATGTGGAATTTGCAGCAGGTGCCGATCTTTTAATCCATGATGCTGAGTATACACCCGAGGAATATAAGACCTTTATCGAATGGGGCCATTCAGTATACAGCGATGTGCTCCAATTGGCCCGGGAAGCCGGTGTTAAAAAATTAGGACTGTTTCATATCAACCAGGAACGAACCGATGACCAGATGGATGATATGGTTGACACCTGTCGGCAATATGTTGCCGAACAGGGTCTTAAATTCGAGTGTGTCGGGGTGGCAAGCGATATGAGGTTTAAATTATAAGGAAACGTTTTATGGACGATTTGATCAAAAAAGCGGCGGAAGATCTGTCCGGCGCAAAAAATGTGACGGCTTTAACCGGTGCCGGCGCTTCGATTGAAAGCGGGATTCCGGCTTTTAGAGGCAAGGGTGGCCTCTGGGAAAAATATGACCCCATGGAGGTGGCCCACATCGATTCATTTTTGCAGGATCCGGTAAAAGTCTGGAATCTTTTGATCAAGGACATGAAAGACGTCATCGATCAGGCGCAGCCCAATGACTGTCACAAAGGGCTGGCCAAATTGGAAGACCTGGGCAAACTGAAGACGGTGATTACTCAGAATGTTGACGGGCTGCATCAAATGGCCGGAAACACCGACGTGATCGAATTCCATGGAACCTTTGCCTGGCAGCGGTGTATGGAGTGCAACACCCATGTTGAAACCCGTCATGTGGATATCAGCGAAATCCCGCCGCGTTGCGATTGCGGCGGCATATTTCGCCCCAACGTGATCTTTTTCGGTGAAATGATACCGCAGGAAGCACACTGGCGTTCTCATCAGGTGGCAACCGAATGCGATGTCATGCTGGTCATCGGCACATCCGGCGTGGTGCAGCCGGCCGCCATGATGCCGGTCGTCGCCAAAGAATCCGGGGCGAAAATCATCGAAATCAATCCGGAAAGTACGCTGTTAACCGGCGAAATCAGCGATTACCTGATCAAAGGCCCGGCCGGAGATGTCATGAAAGGCATTGTGGCACAAATCGAGAAGATGGATTAATCAGGTTCAGAGGTTCAGGATTCAGGGAAAAGCAAATTGTTCCACTGGTTGGATTAGTTTAATTGGTTCAATTGGTTCACGTTAGCAGATAAAACAGTTTCATCCATTATAACCCATGTAACACTTGCCAGGTTGCTGATATCCGAAACTTTAAGAATCATATACCGCGATACAATCCTGCATGATGCGCGATCGAAGCAAACATGACTAAACATTCCACTCCCTGGATTCAAACCGTTTCATTAGATCCCCCCAGTATAAAAGACAATACCGCCGATACGGACCGGCTGCTGCACGCCTTAAGCCTTCGCATAAATACCAATGAGCTTCATATTGATCTGGACCTTATCCGCCAGCTGCCGGAACGTTTGCGGCAATTCGGGTATCGAATCCGCTCTATCCTCTGGAAGGACCGCCAGCGGTGGCATTTGCTGGAGGTGACCGCTGCAGAAGATTCCCGCATTGCGGCCGGACTGGCAGTTGACCTGGGCACCACCCGAGTGGTGTTGCGTCTTTTAGATCTTGCCACAGGCGCCACTCTGGCGGAATCGGCCTTTGACAATCCTCAGGAAAAAATCGGCCCCGACATCCTGGCCCGGATTCATTTTGCCGAAAAAGAAAGCGGTCTCCGGGAACTGAACGAATGGATTGTCTCCGGCTTGAACAGCGCCATTGCGCACTTATGTGAGTCGCAGCAGCTTGAGCCGGAGCAAATCTATGCCCTGGCGGTTGCCGGCAATACCACCATGACCCATCTTTTTATGGGCCTCAATCCCCGCTGGATCATCCGGGAGCCTTATATCCCGGCGGTCAACGCGCCCGGTGTC
>Ga0209536_100008940_pt1 | contig 14936 bp, 8 predicted proteins | sample DeeMarSeWOR28_12_FD_187461 | JGI IMG/M metagenome (GOLD analysis project Ga0209536, IMG submission 187461) | Marine sediment microbial communities from White Oak River estuary, North Carolina - WOR-2-8_12 (SPAdes) (version 2) | ecosystem: Environmental > Aquatic > Marine > Intertidal zone >...
CAGCGACGTCGAAGGGATAACCACGACTTCACGATCGCTTATTCTGGTCACGTACCGGGGTTTGTCCTGGTGTGCGATGTAGGCTTTCCTGAGTTTTTCGCTCAAGCTCTGGAGGCTGTCCTGCGAAAGCCCCTTTTCATCTAACAGAGATTTGAAGTTGACGATTTTATCGCCATCCTCGATCCATGCGATCCCAAATTTCTTCGGAGGCTTGCCGACGAAGATGTAAACAGAATCTTCAGCTGGCACAACCTCGAGCGGATCCCTGGTCTCGTTTGCCAGTTTTTCAAGTGGGGGACGCACGGCGTCTAACTGCTTGGCAGCCGGGGCTGATGAATCAAGTGAGGGATAATTTTGTTTGCCGCCAAAAAAATGTCCCAAGATACCCATAGCTCCTCCTTTTGGGTTACGGCGAGCCATGGAAATCGGGAACGATGAACATGCGCAGTCACGGTTGTTCGGGGATGACATGGCTTCGCCTGGTTTTCCCCCGGACCGAACTGGTTTACTATTTGGTACCACCCGGCGGAGCTCCTGTCAACCTTGTTTCAATCGAACTTTAACCGACCAGCTTAGAAATAACGGCTCCCCAGGTTACGCCGGCGCCGAGGCCCAGAAACATAACGGTGCTGCCGTCACCGATAATTCCCATTTCCAGGGCTTCATCAAAGGCAATGGGGATGCTGGCGGCAGTTGTGTTGCCGTAGCGCTGGATGTTGTGAAACACCTTGTCTTCAGGCAATTTCATCGACTGCTGAAAAAACTGGTTGATGCGCAGATTGGCCTGATGGGGAATAAACAGATCAATATCCTCGAGGGCAAGTTCGGCTTTTGCCAGCGTTTCAGCGACCACTTCGGGAAGTTTCTGAACGGCCAGCTTAAAGATGGTCTTGCCGTCCATTTTGGGATAATGCCGTCCCTCGTCGATAGCCTCTTTGCTCATGCGGGGGTTGTTGCGGGAGGCCCCCAGTTCAACCGACAGGCTTTCGGCAAACTTGCCGTTGGCGTGCAGGGCGGATGCCAGAACCCCAACGGGTTCATCCGAGTCAACACCTTCCAGGCAGACCGCTCCGGCGCCGTCACCGAATATCACCGCCACATCCCTGCCCCGGGTGGAAATATCCAGTCCGGTACTGTGGACCTCGGCGCCCACCAGAAGAATTCTGTTGGCCAGATTACTGCGGATATAAGCATCAGCGGTGGTGATGCCATAAAGAAAACCGGTGCATTGCTGTCGAATGTCAAGGGCCGGCGTTGTGTCCAGTCCCAGTTTATGCTGCATCAAGCATCCGGGCCCCGGGAAAAAAATATCCGGACTCAGGGTTGCAAAAATGATCAAATCGATGTCTTGCGGCTTCCAGCCGGCGCGTTGCATGGCGATCTGAGAGGCTGCCAACCCGAGATCGGATGATCCCACACCACCCTCTTCGGGCACCCAATGGCGCTGCTTGATGCCGGTTCGCTGCTGGATCCATTCATCCGATGTGTCCATCCATTGGGTCATGTCTTCATTGGTTACCACCCGCGGCGGGAGGAAACGTCCGGTCCCTCGAATAACTGTTCTTTTCATCTGTGGCGCTCCGTTCTTAGGTTTCAGGTTTCAGGTGTCAGGTGTCAGTAACTCAATGATTTAGGAATTAAGGGATTCAGGGATTGAGGAATTCTTGTCGCGGTGAATTAAATCGACAGAATACCAATAATACCTAAATTCCTGAATTCGCAATTCCTCAATTAAAGGATTGCTGACACCTGAACACTTTCATCCCCACAACGCCTCGCGCAATCCGGAGGATCGTTCGATTTTGCGTGAAATAGCGGTCGTGAGCACCGGTTCAGTTCCCCAGATCGACACTTTTTGCCGGGCTCTTGTCAGTGCGGTATAGATCAATTCCCGGGTCATCAGCGGGTAATCCTTTTCCGGCAGGATGAGGATTACGTGATTAAATTCCGAACCCTGACTTTTGTGCACTGTCATGGCATAGACTGTCTCATGCTCCGGGAGTCTGTGGGGAAGAAACCGCCGGACACCTCCGGAGGCATCCTGGAAATAGACATGTAATTGATCGTCGGAGGCGTCCGGGTCCGGCAGGGTGATGCCGATATCCCCGTTATAAAGTCCGAGGCTGTAATCATTCCTGGTTATCATTACCGGCCGGCCCTTGTACCACGGATGACTTCCCGCTGGATGGTCTCCAATGAGATTTTCATCGATCAGAACCTGCTCGGCCAGATCATTGACTGACTTTACGCCAAACGGGCCAATTTTAAGCGCACACAGGATTTTAAACTCATTAAACGCATCCATAGCTAACATGGGGTCGTTGATTGTCAAGTATTTTTTGTATCCATCAACGATCATCGGGGCCAGTTGACTGTTCAATTTGTTTTGGGAACTGATTTCAGACCACCGGACAGCAGTTTCCAACGGATTTTTTAGCAATGCCATGGATTTTTCAATATCGCCGAGATTGATGGCCCGGCTGATTGCCCCGATACCACTTTGGGAAGAAAACCGATAGTTTTTCTGCAATACACTGATGCAATCCTGCAACGCTGAGCTGTTTTCAGGCGCCTGGGCGAAATATTTTCTGGCGGTACCGGTCAATGTTTGAATATGTTTAAGAAAATCTTTGGAAAAGCCATGCATGACCTGGCGGTCACAAATATCACCCAGGACCGAACCAGCTTCAACCGAGGCCAGCTGATCTTTGTCGCCCACGATCAGTAGCCGGGCATCCGGCGCAACGGCCTGCAGCAGCTTTGACATCAGGGCCAGATCCACCATAGAGGCTTCGTCAACCACGACGACATCGGCCGGTAATAGATTATCCCTATTGTAACGGAAATATGGCGTGCCGGTCACGGGTCTCAACAACCGGTGAATGGTAAAAACCTCGCCGGGGATGCCGTCTTTTATAGCGCGGCTGCAATTAAGATGTTCTTTGGCCTGCAGGATGGATTGCCCGAGTCTGGCCGCCGCCTTGCCGGTGGGAGCGGCCAAACTGATTTTTAATTTCTCCCGGCCGGTGCATTCCAATATGAGTGCCAGTATGCCGGCAATGGCGTGGGTTTTACCGCTGCCGGGTCCCCCCGTGATGACACTAAAACGCTTTAACAATCCAGTCACGGCGGCTACTTTTTGGTAGTCGATACCCGCATCGCTGGCCGGAAACAGCCGGTCGAGGCAGGCTTTAACTTTCCCGGGATTGAAATCTGCCAGCTCCCCCGCGGCGCGCTGATGAATGGCGGAAGCCAGCTTTGTTTCATACTCCCAGTAGCGGTATAGGTACAACCGGTTATGATCATCCAGGATCAGCGGACACCTGTCACCGGGTCGGCCAGCCGCAGTGTGCGCCTTCAATTTTTGGCGCCATTTCACTGACGGGGGACAGAAGACCGGCCCATGGTCCGCCTGTTCTTCCAATAGAACTGTTTCGGATACGGAATCGAGATTGAGACAGATGTCGCCATTGGCAGTGGCGCGGCTGACCAGGGCTGCCGCCAGAAATATGTCCGGATCCGGATCAAGGCCCAACCGCACAATGAACCGGGCAAAATGAATATCCATCCCGGAAAATATTCCTGAATTATCTAAAGTATCTATCGTATTTTTCTTCAATTTTGCCATTAAGTCGACCCTATTCAGGAGTGTGCAAGGTTTCAGTGTTCAGGTGTCAGGCAATCCTTTAATTGAGGGATTGCGAATTTAGGAATTTAGGTATTATGGGTATTCTTTCTGCTAAATTCACGGATACAAAAATTCCTCAATTCCTGAATTCCTAAATCATTGAATTCCTGAAACCTGACACCTGAAACCCATGAAATTAACTGTATCCGGGAATAAGGGTTTGGCCCAGGGAATCAATTAGATCCGGATCGGGCAGGTCATAGAAAACACCGTGTTCCGGACCCCTAAGCGCGTTGATGCCTCGAATGAATATATAAAAAACGCCGCCGAAATCCGTCTCGTAGCGGTAATCCGGTTGATGATATCGCAAATACTGGTGCAATGCCAGGGTGTAGAGGTGGTATTGCAGGGTGTAGTAATTTGCTTCCATGGTTTTATGCAAAGATGGCTGATTATAGTGCGCAACGGTCGGCCCAAGATAATTCGATTTCCAATCGAGCAGATAGAAACGCCCCTGATGGCGAAAAACCATATCGATATAGCCTTTCATGAACCCGTGCGAAGGGGCAAAGGAAAGTCTTTCAAGGCGGGCCGGAAACTGCCCGCCTATATTGCGGCGACCGGGTTTTTTAAATGCCTTTTTTAATTTGCCGGGCGTCACGGGGTTTAGCGGAAAATAAAATTCCATTTCATTCATCCGGTCTGCGGCTTTTAAAGACGACAGTCTGAACTGCGAGAGATCCGGATGCAATTCAACTGCCAGGACCGTTGATATGGCCCTGCTAACCGTTGTCAGCCATTTGGCGTCATATCCGTATTGCTGCAGTTTGCCGGCAACCAGCCGTTTCAGAGGGTCTGATGGGTTCCCGGCGAAATCATGATGCTCAAGGATGTCATGAAAAAAGCTGCCGGCCCGGGCGCCCCTCGGGAAGGCAAAAACCGACCGGCCGTTGTGAGCGCTCTGGGCGTCTAATTCATCGCGGGATGTTGTTCGGTCCGGTTCCAGCCTGTCCAGGGAATCATCTCGATCCGGTATGTCCACATCGGAAGCCCCGCTGGATACCAGGGAAGAATAACTTGAAATTTTCCAGGAACGATCTATTTTTCCGTTGAACCGGCGACAGAAAAGCGGTTCTTCGGCCGCCGGCCCTTGCCTGAGGACCCTCTCTGGATCTGTTGATTCGGGCAAGGGAACCACTTCAATGCTGTTTTGGGACCTTGCCGCGAGTTGTCGTAAATCTTCATAAAGTTCGGCGTTGGTTTTGTCCTTGAATTGGTTTTTTAAACGGAGGGTCTGATCTTGGGCTGAAAATTCGGCCGGTTGATCGGTGCCGCCGTGCAGCAGGTAAGCCAGAGCAGATGTTTCCGCGCGGTTTATAAGTCCCCAGGCAAGGTAGCAGCGTTGTTTGGCGCGGGTCAGGGCGACATAAAGCAGTCTTAGATTTTCAGACAACAGCTCGTTGCGGGCCTGGGCCAGATGTTGATCGCGGGATTCGGAGCCTAAATCAAACGTCAGTTGAAGGTTATCGGCACTATCATGGAAAGCAAATTCCTTGTCATTTATTAAGGAGCCTTCCCAGCCGAAGGGACAAAACACCACCGGGTATTCCAATCCTTTGCTTTTATGGATGGTAACAATCTTGACGGCATTCTCATCGCTTTCAAGACGCAGTTGATTTTCTTCCAGCCGGGGAGTTATCGGATCCTGCTGTTCAGCCAGCCATTTCAACAGGCCGGCAACACCGGACTTTCTTTCCGCAGAATGCCGGTGCAGCAATTCGACCAGATGCAAAACATTGGTGAGGCGTCGTTCGCCGTCCGGAAAACTTAAAAGCCGATCCTTGACCCTCTCCCGGACTAAAAACAGCCGAAACATGCGAATAAATCCACTCTGCTCCCAGGTTTGGAGGTATTCACTGAACCGGGTTAGCCGGGATTCCCACCAGCGGGATTCAAAATCACCGGATACCAGTTCCGCGGCCCGGGTACCCATAATTTCCGTGGCCAATGCGGCTTTAAGACAGGCGGTATCGGCCGGATGGGCAATGCCGGTTAAGATTTGATCAATTTCCATGGCCTCCCGGGAATCAAAAATGTTGGCCGAAGTATACAGAACCGATGGGACATTCCGGCCGGTCAGAATAGTTTTTATCAGCTGGGCCTGGTCATTTGTGCGGACCAGTACGGCGATTTTACCCGGCTCAACCGGCGGTGGTGTTGATAATAACCGACATATTTCACTTCCCACGGCATCAGCAATCAACCGGGTCGCCGGAGGTTTGTTAATGGGTTTGTCGGTTCCGGTAATTTTTTTTGAATCCAGATACCAGAGAGTAAAGGGTGGGCCTTCAAGTTCGGTATCTTTTAAGGATTGCCGGGCCGGTTTGCCCGCTTCAAAGGGGATTTCATCGAAAATAAACGGTTTATTCACGCTGGAAAACAGGGTATTGACGGCCCTAAGCAACTGCGGTTCAGAGCGCCAGTTTTTTATCAGCGTAAATTTGGCATCGGTGCTGCGGGCGGCCTTCATATAAGAGAAGATGTCAGCCCCCCGGAAGCTGTAGATGGATTGCTTGGGATCGCCGATCATAAACAGCAGGCTGTCTTCGTGAGCGAAAAGGCGGGTTAAAATATCATACTGGACACTGTCGGTATCTTGAAATTCATCGACCAGGGCAGCCTTGTATCGCTGACGAATACCGGCCGCCAGTTGAGCGGCGTTTTCACTTTTAAGGACGTTTAACACCGCGATCAAAAGATCATCAAAATACTGGATGTTCCTTTCTTTTTTTCGTTTCCGCAGCTCAGATCCGGCAAAGCCAAACAGTCTGGTTTTTAGAAACATCAAGGATTGTTCAAATTCGGCCCTCAGCAGTTCGCCCCGGGCAAAGACAAGATCACAAAGGTCAAAAAATTCATGCGCGGGCGGGCTGTTATTTTTTTTGGTGGCTCGGGTCAGTTTGGCAGCCGTGAAATTTTCGAATTTTTCGAAGAGGGGAAATCCCGTGCTTTGCGGGTGGGCAAGATGGTCCATGGCCTCGGCCAGGGTGTTCACTTTGAGCGTTCTTGGGCTCATTTGCGGGTGATTGGCACCGGCCTTCATACTGCCGTAGACGGTGGCGTTCAGAGCCGGATCCATCAGGGCCCGGATGACCGCCGCCCGCGAAGTCGGCCAGGTTTTTTTCAGGGCGTCCAGTGCGCTGCGAAAGGGCGGCAGCGCCTGCAGCGCAGGCTCAGAGGATTCGGGCACTATTTTCACATCAGGGATTTTGACTTTGTCCAGGAGCCGGATAAAATAATCCGGATTTTTAACCCGGTCCAGAGCAAAACGGATCCATTCCGTTGATGCCGTGTAAAAGGTCTTGCGCCAAAAATCATCTACGACTTCCTGGATGAGGTGGGATTGATTTGAAACCAGTTCGGTATCGAATAAATTATTGGTTTCAAAGGCATTTTCATGGATAATACGCTGGCAAAACCCATGAATCGTATAAATAGCTGCCTGATCGAAATCGATCAGGGCTTCATGCAGTCGCACACCCGCTGCTTTCTGATCGGGGTATGTGTTGACCAGTGACGCGATCAGGGGGTCGGCGCTGCCCCCGGCCGCAAATGCACCCTTGGCCTGCAGCAGTTTGTTTCGGATTCTGTCTTTAAGCTCTTCGGTGGCCGCGTTGGTGAATGTCAGGACCAGAATCTGATCGACCTGCAGCTGCATCTCCAGGACAAGCCGAATAAAGAGACCTTCAATATTGTAGGTCTTTCCCGTACCGGCGCTGGCTTCGATCAAATTGCTCCCCGCAAGGGGCGCATTTAGCAGGTCAAATGGCTTCATGGGTTGCGTTGCGTGTTACGGGTTACGGGTTGCGAGTTACGGGTCTCGTGTTACGGGTTGCGCGTTACGTGTTACGGGTTGCGGGTTCTGAAGATACAGATATTCACCGCGTAACCCGCAACTCGCAACCCGTAACATTTTCGTTTAAGTGCTCAATTTAAACAATATCATTCAGCAGAATTGTTCAACCGGTAAATGAAGGCCAGCACTTCAGCCACCGCCCGGTACAGCTCCGGTGGTATCTCAGTTTCCAGATCGAGGGCTTCGAGTATCTGGATCAGGTGTTTATCTTCGTACAGCGGCACGTTATGCGCCCTGGCGACTTCGATGATTTTTGCGGCAATCTCGCCCCTGCCCTTGGCGATGACTCTGGGGGCCTTGTCTTTTTTCCGGTCGTATTTCAAGGCGACAGCTTTTGGAGATTTATCCATGGCTAAATCCGCAGATCCACCGTTCGGTCGCCGGCCCTTTGAACATCCGGCCGATCAAAATCCTCGACTCTTTTCCGGGAGACTTTGACCTTTAGCTGTATCTGGTCAAAGAGATCATGGAGCAAGGTTTCCAATTCCCGGTAATTTTCCTTTATCTCGATCATTGCCGACGGTTCTGTCACGTAGAAGCTTATGTTCAAATCCTTTCCCAAAAGAGATAAATCCGTACGGATGTCTCCCAATCGATCCATCGACAGCAGCAGGGAAATTTGAAATCCTTTTTTGGATCCTGATTTTTGTTTTTTTTCATAAAAGATCTTCAACCTGGCTGTCTGGTCCCCCTCTTTTAGCGGCAGGGTATACGTAAACACCTGAAACGGATCGGCTGATTCCAGCTGCCTTACCGCCCGGCCCTGTTGCTGGGCTATGTCGGACAGCATGGTATCGATGGCCCCTTTGAGCACGGCCAGGGTCCTGGGCTCAAAGATTTTTTGCAGGGTTTCTTTTTCCGCGATGAAATCTTGCAGCAATAACAGGTTGGGCTTGAGGTCCCGGTTGAAAACGGATTTAACCTCAGAAAGATCAGCCAGGCTTTTGGTCGATGGGCCGTGCTTTTCTTCAAGGGCCTGAGAAATTATCCGTTCAAGGGATTTTTCAAAAAAAATACCTGAGTTTTCAAAGTGGGACTTGAGCCGGGGAAGTAATTCGGTAAAAATATCCTTTAATTCAAAAGGTTCGAAATGAGCATTTAAACTCGCCAAAACATTGAATATCGATGTAGGAAGTTTTTTGCCACCCGGCGGACCTGCAGCCTGATCCAGAATCCGGGATAAATCATGGCCGACTTTATTTAGATTTTCAGCGGGCGGGGCTTCCAGGCGCTGTCCGGACAATTCAGCGGATATGGGATTCTTTAGATCCGCGTTGATGACGCCCAGTTTGAGCTGTTTGCCGGCTTCCAACACCCTGACCGTCAATTCCTGGCCCAACGTAACGGGGATCTTTATATCCGCGGTTGTTCGAAAACTTCCGAAATCAATCAGCGCACGGTCTCCGTGCAACCCAATAATTTTCAGCTTCAGGGTGCTGCCGGGTTCGAGCGCACCCATTTTCAGGTGCAATCTATTCAGACCCGGTTGAATTGAAATCGTTATTTGGGAACTGATATGCATGGCTAAATAGTTATAGGTTCAGGACTGAGGGTTCAGCGTTCAGGGTTCTGGGTTCAGAGGTTGAACAGCGAACCGCAGAACCAGGGAACCGGGGAAAAGCGAACCGTAGAACCGCAGAACCGCAGAATATCGAATAATCGCTCCTCAAGATCATAGGATTTGCCCTCTTTTTCTTCAGTCATTTTTTGGTTACTTTTATACCGCTTTTTCCAAAATAGGTGCCGAAATACGGAAGGGTATTTTCGCTCGCGTAGCGCAGGCGCTTGCACCGCGTGTCGCGCTGTCTTTTTTATAAAATCGAAGGCCCACCTTCAAAACTATAAGATCGATGGGTCATCAGGCTCTGCGTGATCGAATTCCTTCCTTCGATATTCGATATTCTACGGTTCTGCGGTTCGCTGTTTTGTATATTTTTTCCTTCGATCCGCCTCTGGTGGATTCGACATTCATTATTCGATATTCGCTTTTGTAGAGAGCCTCTCAACCCTGAACCTCTATTGTTTCGTATAAAATACGCCGGGAATCCAGCTTTTGTGAATTTTAGCGGTTTGATCCGGGTCTGCTTTTGTTTCGTCAATGAATTTAAAGCTGACCCACCCTACCCGGATGACATCTTCATGGGTTAATTTTTGGCGGGTGGTCTTTTTATCATTTAAAAATGTACCGTTGGTGCTGTTCTGATCCTCTAAATAATATTCCACAGCCCCTTTGGAATCCGGGCTTTCTATTTTTTCAATCACGGCATGCTCAGAACTGACCACAGCATCATCAATAAAAATGTCACATTCCGGGCTGCGGCCGATACGCAATCTGGGTTGGTCCAACGGACATTTATTGATGGCGACGCCTTCATGTAGCTGTACGATCAAAGCCATGGATTATCTCCTTTATTTCATTTTTAAATTTTGAGCTGCTTTCCTGGCTCTTACCTTTCCAGGGCGGCATCTGAAAAATCCCAAATGACAATATTCAAATTCCAAACAAATCGCAAAATAAATGACCAGAATTCCAAACCGGGACTTTTTGCGGTTTCGTCAAAGGTTTGGGTCATTGGAATTTGGATCTTGTTTGTTATTTTTAAATTGGTGCTTGTTTTTTCAGTTCTAAGACCCAAGCAAAATAATAAATTCAATACTAATTTTTCTTGGGGGAAACTGCGTCATATTTCACCACCATTATAGGGATATCTCCCTGCTGTAAGCAAGGATCGGTTCAAATACCTTCAGGGCAATCTCTCTAAACCTTTCATCCAGGGGGTCCATCCGGCGGAAGCACAGATCGTAATAGGGATCGTCCGATTCCGCCGGGGCGTGTTTTTTGGGCGTATCTGGGCCCCGCCACTTCAGTCCGGCTTTGGCCAGCGCCGCTTGATCAGATCCTGACTTATTCAGTTTGTGTTCGGCATATTCATGGGAGGTATCAGGATAAAAATGGATCGGTTCCTCCAATCCCCACCGGAACAAGCCAAGAAGGTCTTCAATAAAGGTTTTGCTTTTCGGTACCGGCTCAAACTGCAGCGCTGAATCCTTGCATATAAGAAAGCTGGTCTGCGGGTATTCCGGCGGTGCCCCATGACACAGAACAAGATGGTAAATCCAGGACGTCAGAATATCCTTGACTCTTTTGCGGGCGTAGCGGATGTTAACCAATCCGGATTCCGCAATTTCAGATATCCGACCGCTCAGATCGAATCCTGAAATGTTAAGATTAATTTCGACCGGCTCCCGGGGCTCTGCCCGGGTGAAGCGTTCTATTTTGGAAATAAAATTTTCAATGTCAATACTCATTTCATTATAGTGAACATCCCCGACACGGCCGTGGGGAAGCTGCCCCAGCGCCTTTTGGACAGGTTTGAAGTCTTCGAGGGCACATCCCGACATTCGGGCGTTAAGCAAATTTTGTTCAACCAGATATCTTTCCAGGGTGACCAGTACAAAATTTTCACGGTCGTCCGACAGTGAACTTTTATCGTCCAGCCATATCCCCAATCGTCTTTGGATGAAAAACCGGGCGGGGTTGCTGAAAAACCGGCAGATGGAATCAAGGTCGAGCTTTTGCCATTGCGCGGCCTCTTCGGGTGACAGGGGAATCCTGGCCGGGACAAAGGGAAGTGGTTCACCTTTTTCAGCCATACCGGCCAGCATATTTTCGATTGAATAACTGAAAAGCCCTTTGCCGCTGCGAAAATACCATGGCGAAAAAGGCTGCAGTCTATGCCGGGTTACGATTTTTTTAAGGAGGTTTTCGTCGGACACAGCAAAACTTTTTTCAATTGTGTCGAGCAACTCGCTGACAAGCACAGACGGCGGCAGGATGGAATTGTCCTGGATGCTTTGTCCCACATAGCTGATATAAAGCTTTTTGCGGGCTGATATGATGGATTCAAGAAAGAGGTATTTATCATCGCTGCGGCGCGACCTGTCGCCGGCCTGGGGATGTCTGGCCATGAGATCAAAGTTCAGCGGTTGAAAATCCCGGGGATAGGCGTCATTGTTCATGCCGACGAGACAGATGATTTTAAATGGGATGCTTCGCATCGGCAGCATGGCACAAAAGGTAACGCCGCCTGTTAAAAAGCCTGATCCATAACTGTTTTGCCCCAGTCGAGATTTCAGATATGACTTGACGACTGCCGGTTCGATATCATCATGGAGATCCGCGTTATTCTCGATCTCAGCCAGATCTTCCAGTAAATTTCGCAAGATCTGGAGCTCCCTTTCTTCTTTTTCTGCGGGCGTGAAAAAGCTGTCGACAAGGGCTGTCAGGGTCATTTGCCATTTGCTCAGGTTTCCGGGCTGCTCCAATTTTGCTGACCAAACAATCAGGCGCCCGATAAAGTTTAAAAAATTGCCCAGGATTTGGGCATCGCTGCCTTCAATGTTGTCATAGGGCAAAATGCCGTTAAACATGTGCCGGTTTTCGCCCGGCATGGCATATCCGAGCACTAGCCTTTCCAGTCCGGCCTGCCAGGTGTTTTCTGAGAACCCGCCGAGCCCTGCCTTCAGGCGGTTATCAGCATCAATGCCCCATCGAATTTGCGTGTCTGCGACCCACCGCTGAATGACCGTGAGATCAGATTCCACCAGGTCGAACCGTTCCTTAATTCCGGGAAATTCCAACAACGAGAGTACCTGGACGGCTCCAAAGCGGCCATCGTTGATGTCAAGCAAGGCCAAAAAACCTTCGATCATCCGGCTTTGCGTGCGGGGGCTCTGATCCGCAATACTGTAAGGGATCCGCAATGATGCGTCGGTTTGAGAATCAAAGACGGCATGGATGTATGGCGCATAGGTTTCAATATCCGGCGTCAGGACAATGATGTCTTTGGGCAATAAGGCCGGATCTTCTTCGAACATAGCCAGCAGATTGTCATGCAGCACTTCGATTTCCCGCATGGGACTGTGGCAGGAATGAACCTGAACGGAAGTATCCTGCGCCGGCAGTCGCAGAATTTCAGGTTGTGAACCGGAGATCTGTTCGTTGTCAGATATCGATCCGAGCAGCTCATCGACCCTGTTGATTTCTCTGTCTCTCAGGTTTAAAATATCCGCCTGCAGGCAGCTCAAAATGGAATGTTCCTGGGGCGCTTCAAATTGTTCGAAAATTTCACACTCCAAATCGCTGATCAGTTCGAAAAAATCCCGACCCAGCGTTCCCGTGGCAGCCAGCAGCCGGTTTCCTCGTTCAAAGTGATACCACCCAAGGTTTTCTGCGATCTGAGGATTTTTGCGGCGAATTTTCTTGATCTCCCGGTCCGAAATAATATCCGCCCAGTACTCCCGGCAGGGATCTATTAAAAATAAATTAACTTCGATCAGCCGGGACAATTCTGCGAATGCCCGGAGGTGGAAAAGGGGAAGATGCGAAATTCCAAAAAGCGAAACCCTCACCGGAAGCCGGGTTGGGTCGATGCGCAAGTCCCTGATCTGCTCAAAGAGGTTTTCCCTCAAGCGGGCACGATGCAGGTTCTCATGTCCGCGCGCTATCTCACGCCAGAGTCTGGCCTGCCACCCATGGGGTGGCTTTTTTTCTTCTTTGGACTGCTCCCACTGGAACAGCAATTGGGGGCGGAATACCTGATACTGATCGAATAGATCGGCTATTCGGCCCGCAAGCTGATACAGTCTGAGATGACTGCTGTCATCAGCCAGATAGGCTTTGAGGTCTTCAAATCCCTTCAGCCCAATGTTTTGGGGAATGATTTTCATAAGCCGAAAGGTCATCGTCTCGGGATCAAAGGGCGAGACATCGGGCAGATCCGGTGTCAGTCTTTTAAAAATATCTTCCAAAAAGGCATTGGGAAAGGGAAATGAGCAGTTGGCGCTGATCCCGTTTAATCCGGCAAGTTCCATGGAAATCCAGCGCTCCATCCCCCGGCTCTGGACCACGATGATCTCGGGGGTAAAGGGTGTCGGCAACGGAGTTTGAACAACCCCGGCAAGCTGTTTTACCAGAATTTCCAATCGGTTGCTGGTGAAAAGTTTAAAATTTTTCTGAGACATTTTGGGGGTTTTCAGTTATTTGCGACATGATGTACTCGGCGATGGCTGTGATCGTCAGTGAAGGATTGACACCAAGATTAACCGGTACGTTGGACCCATCGGCAACATAGAGATTGGGATACCCGTGGATCTCACCATTGAAAGCGACGACACCGTCATCAGCTGATTCACCCATGACACACCCACCCAGTATGTGGGCGGTGGATGAAACGTCGAACAGCGCTTCGGTGATGGCACTCATGGGTTGACCATCTATTTTTTTCCCCATTTCCTCGGCGACTTTATTGGCAATCGGAATGTAGGAAGGCACTTTGGTGGTGCCCGGGACAAGCTCTGTATTCATGGATGGCTTACCCAAACGCCACCAGCGTGGCTTGTACGATAGCCGCAGGAAATTTTCCTCTGTTTGCATCACGAGCAGGATAGGCGTTCGTGCGGCCCAGCCGAATATCCAAAAAGACTTTAAAAATTCCCATGGATGGCGGACGATATTTCCCAGATATCTCACGGCCCGCGGGATGTTTCCGCCACCCCCGGTCAGCAGGGTCAGCAGGGAGCCCATTACATCCGACCCCTTGTTGTAGCGCACGATCTCGATATGGGTTTTTTCATCGGGATAAATACCCGATGTAATGGCGATATGATCCGAATAATCCGCATTTTTGTCATCGGCTGTGACGGTCAGCAGCGCTTCAGAGTTTGTACGAACGCCATTGCCCAGTTGATCGGAAATTTTCGGCAGCAGGCCCTTGCTTTTACATTCGAAAAGCAATTTTACGGTTCCCATCACGCCGCCGCTGAAAACAACACCACCTGCCTTAAACGTTTTTGGGGGATGAAGCAGGCCGGTTGATTTGCGGGTATATACCTCGTAGCCGTTTTTTGCCGGCCGCACGCCGGTTACTTCGGTTTCCGGCAATATGGTTACCCCGAATTTGTTTTCGGCCAGATAAAGGTAATTTTTATCGAGGGTGTTCTTGGCTCCCACCGGGCAGCCGATCATGCAGGCACCGCAAAAGGTGCACCCGGTTCTGTCCGGCCCGTCTCCGCCGAAATAGGGATCCGGAATTGTTTGTTCCGGTTCACCAAAAAAAACGCCCACATCGTTAATATGAAACGTGTCTTCCCCACGGATTTCCCTACCGATTTCCGCCAATATTTCATCAGCCTTTCCGACCGAAGGACAGGGGGTGGCGCCCAACATCCGTTTGGCGATTTCATAAAACGGGGCCAGATTGGCTTTCCAATTGCCGGGACCCCACTCCTTTTTCCGGAAGACTTCATCCGTTGGGACCAGGAGTTGATTGGCATACACCAGACTGCCGCCGCCGACCCCTCCCCCGTGGAGTATAAAGACATGCTTGAGAA
>Ga0209536_100008941_pt1 | contig 14935 bp, 14 predicted proteins | sample DeeMarSeWOR28_12_FD_187461 | JGI IMG/M metagenome (GOLD analysis project Ga0209536, IMG submission 187461) | Marine sediment microbial communities from White Oak River estuary, North Carolina - WOR-2-8_12 (SPAdes) (version 2) | ecosystem: Environmental > Aquatic > Marine > Intertidal zone >...
TGAAGCTCTCCGACCAAAGGTCGGAGCTTCTCAAGCAGGTACGACCTAAGCGGACATAGCCCGCTCAGAGCATACCTGCTCCAAAGCTGTGTCGCTTTAGTAGGCAGCATCCATCCGGCAGGCTGGCATTTGTATGTCATTCTGAGGAGTCCCGCCGACGGCGGGACGACGAAGAATCTCGAGATCCTTCGCCCTGCTCAGGATGACATTTCCTCTCTTCGCGGAGTCCGTCCTGAGCTTGCCGAAGGGCTCAGAATGACAATAGACCGTTTCCGGATGGCCAATAGTCACTTGAATCCTTAGTTCGTCGCATTCATCCCCGACTAGAAGTCGGAGCATTCTGCGACATTGTCGTAAAATGCCAGATGATAATTGATAAATGCGCAATGTGCATTGTCTCTCGGTCCTCTGACCTCCTCGCCGCGTCGCCGTTTCTCCGCGTCCCCGCGTCGTTTCTTTCCTGCGCTATGCGCTATGCGCTATGCGAGGTGGCATAAATCTTGTACATTAATTTTGTCTATGGTATTGTGCGCAATTCACTGGCTCTGACTCCATTGCCAGTTTACTTCAGGATGGTTGCAGGGGGTCCCCAAGAAGATGGGAAAGAACATAGGTTTCGTCTCAACTCGCTTCGCAGGTAATGACGGTGTTTCTTTGGAGTCGGCCAAGTGGGCTGAAGTTTTGGAGGCCAGCAGCCATCGTTGTTTCTGGTTTGCTGGTGAGTTGGATAGAGACCCGGGAAAAAGCCTGTTAGTAGAGGAAGCCCATTTCGAGCACGATACCGTCCAATGGGTCCAGGAAAGAGCTTTCGGTCGAAAAGGGCGCAAGGCTGTGGTGACGGACATGCTCCATGCCCTTCGCAGTCTTCTGAAAGTCCGACTCTATGAGTTCATTGAAAAGTTCCACATAGATGTCCTCATAGCCCAAAACTCTCTGACAATTCCCATGCACATTGCCCTGGGACTCGCAATTACTGAGGTGGCCGCCGAAACGGAGATGCCCACTATCGCCCACCACCACGACTTTTATTGGGAACGAGTACGTTTCTCGCTTACGGCCGTTCACGACTACTTGCAGATGGCCTTTCCGGCCAATCTTCCCAATATTCAGCATGTGGTAATCAACTCCGCTGCCCAGGAGGAACTCGCCCTCCGCACCGGAATTTCCTCCATTGTCATTCCCAATGTGCTGGATTTCGAAAACCCGCCTCAGGTTGATCAAGAGTATACTGTTAACTTGCGTCGGGAGATTGGTCTCGATGAAAGCGATCGCATGATCCTGCAACCCACCCGCATTGTCCAGCGTAAGGGCATCGAGCATGCGATAGAGTTGGTCAAAAAACTTCACGACCCTCGATACAAACTGGTTATCTCCCACGAAGCCGGTGACGAGGGTCATGACTATGCTGACTGGCTCCTTGATCATGCCCGGGAAGATGGGGTAGACCTACGCTTCATAGCCACCCGGGTGGCAGAAAAACGTAGCGTCAATGCCGACGGTGAAAGGCAATACACTCTTTGGGATGTCTATCCGCACGCGGATTTCATTACCTATCCAAGTCTCTATGAGGGCTTCGGCAACGCCTTTCTGGAAGCGATATACTTCCGAAAACCTCTCCTGGTAAATCGCTACGGAGTGTTTGTCCGGGATATAGAGCCACAAGACTTCGAGTTGGTGGTAATGGACGGCTTTTTGACCAAGAAGGTGGTCCAGGCAGTTCGAGAAATTCTGGAAAATCCCAGCCGCAGGAAACAAATAGTAGACCACAATTATGAGGTGGCAACCAGGCATTACTCCTATGCGGTTCTGCGCAAGCGACTTAATTTTCTCTTTGGCAACTTTTTCGGCATCGAGATGTAGGCACCTACATTTTCTTGCCATCATGCCCTCCTGATTTTTTCCTCATCCAACTAATCCCCCTACTCCTTACGGTGTCATTAGGCTTCGCCGTCATTAGGTCAATACGCTTCGCTGTCATTTGTTGTAAGAGGTGAAGCTCTATAATTTCAAAACAAGCAATCCGAAATCCTAAATTTCCAATGTGCCTAGTGCCTACTTCCTAGTGCCTAGTTTTTCATACCCTGTGCCCTATATTTTTTTTGCAACGGACAACGGCCTAAATAAAAAAGGGCGAGAATGAACTCGCCCAGTCACTGTTAATACAACTAAAAAGATATTGAGTGCGGTATTATTTCTCGCTTTCCTCCTCGGTCTTCTCTTCCTCCGCTTTCTCCACTTCCTTTGCAAACCCCTCACAGGCTCCAGCCGGGCACACTCCTTGATCTATGTGCTGCACGAACTCAGAGCGGAAGTACTTGAGAACGGTAAGCACGGGGTCGCTGGTAGTCCTGGCAAAGTCACAGTAAGGGGCATCTTGCATGGCACGGCAGACCAGATCAAGACGTTCGAGGTCCTCAGGCTGCCCCTCACCAGCAATGATACGACTCAGTACTTCTCGGAGTTCAACAGAGCCTACTCGACAGGGCACGCATTTACCGCAAGAAACATCTTCCTCAAAATCGAGAAAGTACTTGGCCACTTGAACCATACAGAAACTATCATCAATTGTCGCTATAAACCCCGAGCGGTCGTAGAGAATTCTCCCGGACGTTGATTTTAAAGGATCGATATGAAGCAAATCGAAAAGGATGTGACCTTGCGCCAAGGTTCCGGTCACCACCTCTCTGGCCCACTCTGTATCAACCTGCTCGTAGAAAAAACCCTTTTGGGGAAAACCCACCAGGACTCCATGAGGGCAGTCACCATTGCAGCCAACCTTCATGGTGCCAACGGTCAATCCCAAGTTCCCGGCGGCGATCTCTTCTTCCAACACCCTTCGAACTTCTTCGCAGTCACATGTACAGGTGTCCGGCGGTGCACAGATGGTTAGGCAGGCTCGCTGCTCATTGGTTTGGCAAAAGTTTGGCACTTGAGGTTCCATTCTACTTCGCTCTAGTTCATTTCAACCATTTAGACACTCTAGTCGCTTTTCTTACTTTTACATCAGCATACGGGCGGCTGCTCTGGCCACCTCGAGCAAATAACTCGGGGCCACACCAAATACCACCATCACGGTCACCAGAACCACGGTGAGCACCTTGGTTGGCAGGGAAACACTAAGCCGGGGCAACTCCTCATCAGGCTCCAGTAGATAGGCTGCCTTCACCACCAAAATGTAGTAGTAGAGAGAAATGGTGGCATTGATCATGGCGATGATAACCAGGGCGACGTAACCCTTCTCCATGGCGGCGGTGAACACCAGAAACTTTCCGGTAAAACCTATGGTAGGAGGAATGCCCGCCAGTCCAAAAACGGCCAGCATCAGTGCCATGGCCAGCAGGGGCGAGCGGTGGTGCAGCCCTGCCAATTGAGCGATTTTCAAATCACTGCCGTCATGTGCCACTTTCACCACCACCAGGAAGCAGCAGAGGTTCATTACCAGATAGGCCAAGATATAGAAGATGGCACTGGCATAGCCGGTGGTACTCATGCTGAGAATTCCGATTAGCACGTAGCCGGCATGGGAGATACTGGAGTAGGCCAAAAGTCGTTTCATATCCTTTTGTACAATGGCCACCAGATTCCCCAAGGTCATGGAGGCAATGGAAAGCGTCACCAGCACGTCCACCAGGTAGGTACTGCTGCCTCCAGTCAAGGCCACCATCCGCATGATAATGGCCACCGCCGCCACTTTGGAAGCGGTTGCTATGTAGGCCGTCACCTGGTTTGCAGCCCCCTGATACACGTCCGGGGCCCAAAAATGGAAGGGAAATACCGCCAACTTGAAGAAAAAGCCGCACAGCGTAAGCAGCAGCCCAACAATAGCCGCAGGCGTGCCAATAACAGTGGGAAGCACCTGGATAATTTCTGCCACATAAGTGGTATGGGTCACCCCAAAAATATAGGAGAGGCCAAAGAGCATCACCGCCGAAGCGGAGGCCCCCACCATGAGGTACTTGATACCGGCCTCCACATCGATGCCATACCCGCGCCGCAATGGTACCAGGATGTATAGCGAATAGCTGGAGAGTTCCAGGGCGACATAGATGGTTAACAGCTCTACACTGCTTACCAGCATCATCATCGCCAGGGTGCAAGTGGTGAGGAAGAGATAAAATTCTGGATGGTGTCGCTCCTCGATGCCGTTAAGTTCGGTGCAGAGACAGACAACCAGAAAGAACCCCATGGCCAGCATGACCTTGAACACCTGAGAAAAGAGGTCCACCCGATAGGCTTCGAAAAAGAGGGTTCCTTCCAACCTGACAGAGGCCAGGGCAACCACCACCCCCACTCCAGCCAGGAAAAGGGCGGCGAAGTAGTCACGCCTGGGGTTGGGCCGTGACACCATGGCCAGGCCGAAAAAAACGACACCCATAAATAGACAGTACAGTTCAGGAATGAAAAGAGTCCATTTCATCATGGCAACCCGTTGATAAAGGGAACTACAGCCGTCTGCACAACATCAAGCATAAGTGACGGAAACAGGCCGAAGATAACGATTACTGCAACCAGGATCATCCTAGGAATACCCTGGACGAAAGTGACGTCAGGAATATGGGCGAATTTCTCGTTCTTCTCGCCGTAAAACGTTCTCTGCACCACCCGCAACATAAACAAGGCGCCCACCACCAGAGCGCAAATAGCCAGAGCGCCTCGGACCGGATAGACCTTGAATGAGGAGATAAATACCAGTAATTCCGCCCAGAAACTGGCCAGGCAGGGAACGCCGATTCCTGCCAGCGCCGCCAAGATAAAATAGCCAGAGGCAATGGGCATGGTCTTGCTCAGGCCACCCAGCTCCGGGATCATCTTGGTATGGGTTCTGTCATAGATATAGCCCACTGACGAGAAGAGCAGTGCAGTCATAACCCCATGGGCGAACATTTGAAACACCGCACCATTGAGTCCATCTATGGTAACTGTGGCCAGACCGAGCCCAACAATGCCCATGTGGGAGACACTGGAGTAGCCGATTACATACTTGAGATCCGTTTGGGCCAGACCCACAAAGGCACCGTAGACAATACCGCAGGTTGCCAGCACCGCCATGAGTTGGGCCCAGTACTGCCAGCCCTCTGGGCAAAGGAAGATGGCTACTCGCAATACCCCAAAAGCTCCCAGCTTCATGAGCACTCCCGCATGAATCATGCTCACCGCCGTGGGCGCGGCCACGTGTCCCACCGGCGACCAAGTGTGGAATGGCCACACACCTGCCAGGATCCCAAACCCTAGATATAGCAGGATAAAGGCGAATTTCTGTTGAAAGGGAGTGAAAGTACCCGGTTGCATGAGGGCAACTACATCGAAGGTGTTCAGGCCCGAATTTACAAAGAGATAGATAATTCCCGGCAGAATTAGGGCGCTGCCTGCCAGCAAGTACAGAGTCAGCTTCATGGCGCCGTATTCTTTACGGGTACTGCCCCAAATGGCAATGAGCGGGTACATGGGAAAGAGGGAGACATCATACCAGACAAAGATGAAGAATAGGTCCATGCTCATGAAAACGCCGAAAACCCCTGCCACCAGCAGAAAAGTGAAAGCAAAGAACTCCTTGACCCGGGTCTCCAGATCCCACATGGTGAGCACCCCGGTAAAGAGAACAATGCCGGTGAGCATGAGCATGGGCAGGTTGAAACCGTCCGCCGCATTGAAGTAGTAGATGCCCATGGACTCGACCCACAGCACCTTCTCCACGAACTGGAGACCTCCCTGGGCCTTGTCATAAGCGAAAAAGAGATAGATGGAGAGCGCCATGGCGATCCCTGCAGACACTAAACTGACCCACTTGATCAGCATTTTGCGCTCAGCGGGGATAAAAAGGATCACCAGCAGGCCCACCACACAACTCAAGAGGATGGCGGAAAGATAAGGAAAATTGGCAAACTCCATACTCATGTGCTCTTCACCCTAAAAGAAGAAGTAAAGTGCCATCAGGGCCAGTACAGCAAACATCACCATTAGGTTGTACTGAAGCATTCCCGATTGCAGAAAGGAAAGCACCCAACCACTGCCCACAGTGGCCCTGCAAATTCCGTCGATGCCGCCATCGATCACCCGGCGGTCGTTTCTGGTAAACAGGTTGGAGAAAATTCCATAAATCACGTAGTCGAGAAATCGTCGGTAAAAATGGTCTATGTACCAACGCTCGGCAAAAAGCGTCTTAACCGGCTCTATCCGCTCCACAAAACCCACCTGGGAGGCCCCCTTGCGTCCGAACTCCAGCCAGGCCAGACCCACTCCCGAAAGGGCGAGGCCTACTGCCACATACAGGAGCCAGGCATGGTGACCACCACCGTGACCCTCGGCAGCACCATGGTGGCCCACCAGGAAATTCTCCAGGGGCGTCTGGAAGAAACCGAGAACCAGGGTGACAGTGGCTAGAATAATAAGCGGCCAAGCCATAAGCCAGTAGAGGCCAGCATGATGGTGGGCATCACCATGGCCATGGCCGCCATGTTCTCCATGATGGGGTTCTTCAATCTTGCTTGGAAATAGAATGAGGAAAATCAGCCGGAATGAATAGTACGCTGTCAGAAAAGCACCCAAAAGCCCGCCCCAGAGCCAGATGGGGTTATGAAGGTTAGCCAGACCCCCCATGATTGCTTCCTTACTGAAGAAACCGGAAAGGGGCGGTAACCCGGATAAGGCCGCCGCAGCCAGGGTCATGCATATTATCGGGATCTTAAGGCCACGCCCACCTTGTCTTCCTATTTCATACATATCGTTGGTTTCATATTCGTGGATGAAAACTCCCGAGCAGAGAAACAGCAGGGCTTTGAACCCGGCATGGGTGGTAAGGTGAAAGACCCCAGCGAAGTAACTGCCCGCCGCCAAACCCATTACCATGAAGCCCAGTTGGCTGATGGTGGAGTAGGCCCAGACCTGCTTGATATCCCTGGTAACCATGGCCATAGTGGAGGCCAACAGCATGGTTACGGTGCCGATGGCCAGGAAGAGGGTCATGGCCGCGGCAGAATGACTAAAGAAGGGAAAGATGCGGGCGAACATGTAAACCCCCGCCGCCACCATGGTGGCCGAGTGGAGCAAGGCGCTCACCGGGGTTGGGCCCTCCATGGCGTCAGGCAGCCAGGTAAGCAGAGGGAATTGGGCGCTCTTGCCCGCAACCCCACCGAAAATCAAAATGGCCGAAAGGGTGATTAAGGCTGGCGACATGCGCGCGGTCACATCAACACCGTTCATGTCAAGAATATTGAGGTTGCCAAAATTGAGCAGCACCAACAGCAGCCCCAGGAAAAAGGCGATATCTCCCAGACGGGTCATGACAAATGCCTTCTTCCCCGCCTCCGAGGCGCTGAACTTTTCAAAATAAAAACCAATGAGCAGGTAGGAGGCCAGACCCACCAGCTCCCAAAAAACGTAGAACTGCAGCATGGTGGGGGCGATGGTCATGGTCATCATGGCCCAGGCGAAAAGAGACTGGAAAGCATAGTAGCGAGAAAATCCAGGGTCGCCAGCCATGTAGCCCAAAGAGTAGACCTGCACCAAAAAGCTGATAACCGCAACAATGGTGAGCATCAGCAGACTGAGTTCATCCAGCATGAACCCAAAAGGAATGTACAATTTTCCCGAGATCAGCCATTTGGCGGTGTATTGGATTGGATGCTCCAGGTGCCAGTGGCTGGCGAGAAGAGAAAGGGCGCAGATGACGGATACACTGACCGCCGCAATTGAGACTGCAGCCGACAGCTTTGGGTATGGCCGGGTGAATACGATTATCAAAACAAAGCTAACAAATGGCAGCAGCGCTCCCAGCATGGCTGCCAGTAAAGTTGGATCTTGGAACCAGGAAGAGGTCATGCTTAGCCTCGCAGTTCTTGAGCCCGTTCAATGTTAATGGAGCGGAGTCTGCGGAATACTGCCACTATGATACTCAGGGCGATGGCCGCCTCAGCAGCAGCGATGCCCATAATGAATAAGGTATATATCTGACCGACAATTGGATCGGGTGCCAGAAAACGGTTAAATGCCATAAAATTAATACTGGCACCATTGAGCATGAGTTCAATGGCGATGAGCATGCCTATAAGGGAGCGGCGCTGGAATACACCGAAAATTCCCAAGCTGAATAGTAAGGCTGCCACAAAAAGATAGACGGAGAGACTGTTCACGACGGCCTCCTGCGGGCATATCCTGCAATGATGATGGAGCCAAGGATGGCCACCAATAATACCAAAGAAATAACTTCGAAAACCAGATCATAGCGGGTAAGCAGGTACTTCCCTATAGTGGTGATCGACCAATCACTGCTGCGCACCGCAGCTGGCTGCCAAGCGGTGCGGCTGATAATTGCGCTCAGCATGATGAACACCACCGCACCCACTCCAAGAGAGAGCCCCACCTTGGGCAGATGCCGTTTGGGCAGATCCAAGTGAAGGGGTCTGGACAGCATGATCGCAAAGATAATGGAGATACAGATCGCACCCACATAAATGAGCAATTCCATCATAGCGATAAAAGGACTTCCCAGGTAGAGAAACAGGCCGGCCACTCCGGTTAAACAAACAATTAGGCCCAGGACATTGTAGAGAATGTTTCGAGGAAATACCGCTATGAGCGCCCCGGCAAAGGTGAGCGCCAGCACCCCGGCGAATCCTATTTGGGCCAGAATTTCTGGTTGGATGAGACTCTGAACCGAGTTCATGCCGACTCCTCCAGCCGCCGGATAAGGTCTATCACCCCATCCCAGCGGCTAAAATGCGCCAAATCATACTCAGCGGAAAACTGCAGGGTCTGGGTGGGACAGTTGACCACGCACAGACCGCAAAGGCTGCAGTGAGAAAAATCAATAAAATAAAGGCTGGCTCTTTTTTCGCTATGAGTATGAGTCTTTTCACCTTGTACCTTGATGACGTTGGTGGGGCAAAATCGCATGCAAGTACCACAGGCGACGCAGTTATGGTTGCCGGTCTCGGCAAATTTCTTGAACTCAATGTGCCCACGATAGGCGGGGCTCATGTCGAGATACTTACGTGGATATTGAACCGTAACCACCGGGCGATAAATGCGTCGGATAGTGACCCACATTCCTGCGATCAGGCTCCAGCCACCCACCATAATGTCTCTGATCATACCCATAAGAGATTTGACTCCGCTCAGTTCTCCAATTCAAAGACGTCGTTGTTTTACGAAATCCGAATATCGAAACAGAAGATATTTAGGAATTTAGGGATTCTGGAATTATGGAACAAGGTTATGTCAATCCCCAAGCTTCTATTGTTTTTGAATTCCTCAATTCCTCAATTCCTCAATTCCCCAATTCCCCAATTCCTTAATTCCTTTTCCTTAATTCCTCAATCCCTTAATTTATTAGCTTTATGATCCCGGCGTAGACGATCAAATGCAGCAGTGCCGCCGGAATCATTATCTTCCAGCAGAAGTTCATAAGCTGGTCAAACCGCAGCCGCGGAAAGGTCCAGCGCACCCAGATTATTATGAAGATCAGCACATAGGTTTTGGCCAAGAACCAGACCACGCCTGGTACAGGCAGAAACCCCAGGAGGGGAGGACTTTGCCAGCCCCCGAAAAACAGGGTGGTTGCCACCGACGCCACAATTAGCATGTTGGAATACTCAGCCAAGAAAAACAGGGCAAAACGCATTCCACTGTACTCCGTGTGGAAGCCAGCCACCAGTTCTGACTCGGCCTCGGGGATGTCAAAAGGCGCCCGGTTGGTCTCCGCCGTTGCGCATATAAGATAAATTAGAGCAGCCACAGGCATCCAAAAAACGTTCCAGACTCGAGCCTGCGACTCCACGATCACAGACATCTTGAGGCTGTTAGAATAGAGCATCACGCTCAGGATGGAGAGAAGCAAGGGGATCTCGTAGGCAACGTTCTGCGCCACCGAGCGGATGGCACCGAGCAAAGAGTATTTATTATTGGAGGCCCAACCTCCGATCAGTACGGCCAGCACATTGAAGGTGGAAAAACCGAAAATCAAGAGCAGCCCCACATTCAAGTCCCGTACCTGCAACCGTTCACTGAAAGGAATGACCACAAAGCTCACCAGCACCGGCAAAAATATGGCAATGGGCGCCAACATGAAAAGTTTGCGGTCCGCATGACGAGGGGTAATGAGCTCCTTACCCACCAGCTTGACGCCATCAACAATGGTCTGCAGAATGCCGAAAGGGCCCACTTCTTTGGGACCAATTCGGAGCTGGATGTGCGCGGCGACCTTGCGTTCAAGCCAGACCAGAAACAAAGCGTTGACCTGCACCAGGGCCAGGATAGCCACCAACCCCACAATAATCACCGTCAGATCTGGACCAAGAAAGTTTACCAGTTTTTGCCAGGCGGCCATGCTTGTCTCCGCTTATATATTACAGACTAGCGATCTACCTCAGGAACAACGATGTCAATGCTTCCCAGGATGGAGATGGTATCCGCCACCAGGGTTCCGGGCAGCACATCAGTAAGAACTTGCAGGTTACCGTAAGACGGAACCCGGGCTTTAAGTCGGTATGGATAGGAGGTTCCGTCGCTCACAATATAATAGCCCAGGGCTCCACGGGCAGACTCAACTGCAAAGTAGTAGTCTCCTTTGGGTGGCCTTACCTTGTGGGGTACGGCTGACCTTATGGGCCCTTCAGGCAACCGGTCCAACGCCTGTTCGATAATGCGCAGGCTTTGTTCCATCTCCTGCAATCGCACCATGTAGCGATCCAAGGCATCCCCGGTGGTGCCGGTGGGAATCTCGAAGTCAAACTCAGGATAAACGGAATAGGGTTCCGCCTTGCGGACATCGTAACCCACTCCTGCAGCTCTCAAGATCGGCCCGGTGCAACCAAAACGCAAGGCCAACTCACGGTTGATCAACCCCACATCTTTGGCTCGATGAATAAAGATCACATTCTTGGTGACCAGGTTATGATAGTCGTTCCAGCGACCGCGCAAACGGTCGATAAATTCCCTCGTCGCCTTGATGAACTCGTCATCCAAATCTCTGGCTACTCCGCCGAAACGGCAGTAGCTGTAAGTCAGGCGAGAACCACTGACCCGATCCAGGATATCGAGGATGTTCTCCCGATCATCGAAGCTGTAGAGGAACGGGGTGAAGCCACCAAGGTCCATGATGTATGTGCCAAACCAAAGCAGGTGGCTGGAGATGCGGTTGAGCTCAGCACAGATCACTCTGATGTACTCGGCCCTTTGCGGTACCTCTATGGACGCCATCTTCTCTACTGCCGCCACATAGCCGTGGTTAAAAATTAGACCTGCAAGGTAATCCATGCGGGAGGAGTTGGGGAGAAATTGCTCATATAAATGGCTTTCCGCCATCTTCTCATGACCACGGTGGCCGTAACCGACGACAGGATCCGCCTCAACTATGTACTCCCCATCCAGTTTGAGAAAAAGCCTGAGGACCCCGTGCGTACTGGGGTGCTGTGGCCCCATATTCAGGTAGAAGGTCTGCTCAGTTATGGGCTCTAGGAACTCATTAGCCATAAATATCTTCCCTGCTCCTGAAGGCGTGGACCTTGCCGTAGTCTTTCAAAAGAGGATGAAAATCAGCGTCCTCCGGCAGCAGAATGCGGCGCAAGTCCGGGTGATTGTCAAAACGAATGCCAAAAAGGTCGAACACTTCTCGCTCGTACCAGAGGGCTGCATCATAGACGTTGCTAATGGTGGGTACTGAATCACCTCTGGCAAGTGGTACCCGCACCAGCACCCGCGAAATAGTGACAAAGGAGTTATAGTGATAGATTACCTGAGGGCCGTTGGTAAAGTCCGTCGCAGTGATGGATTCTAGAAAGAGGTCGGCCTGACGGGCCGCTTTAGCTACAGACTCAACCTGATCAACCGTGGCTCTTATCTCTAACAGGCAGCCGTCTTTGTCATGGTCCCGCGGGGAGATTGCCGTGGGTTCAACGACTTTTGACAGCTCTTCTTTTAAATCTTCTAAGGACATTGCGCTTTTCACCTTTGGTGATTTTGTCTTCCAGGGCCAGAAATCCCTGAATCAAAGCCTCGGGGCGAGGTGGGCATCCTGGCACATATATGTCCACAGGAATAATGAGATCCGTACCGGGAACAATAGCGTACTGGCCTTCATACTCGAATGGTCCCCCGGAAATTGCACAGTTGCCCATGGCAATACACCACTTGGGTGCAGGCATCTGTTCCCAGAGGGTGACAATGGTGGGGGCCATCTTTTTGGAGATGGTGCCCGCTACTATCATCAAGTCCGACTGCCGGGGCGAAGGCCGAAAGACCCCAGCGCCAAAACGGTCGAGGTCGAAGCGGCTGGCGCCCGCCGCCATCATCTCGATAGCGCAACAGGCCAGACCAAAAGTCATGGGCCAGAGTGAGTTGGCTCGGCAGAGGTTTAGTACCTCTTCCAGAACCGCCAAGCGCACACGCGGGCCAGGGGCTAGCTCCTTTTCTGCCAAGTGAAAACTCCTTTTCGCCAGGCGTAAACAATGGCTAAAGATAGAATACCGATGAAGATGACGATTTCAACGAAGTCGCGAATCACGAATCCCTGATCATAGGCCAGAGCTACGGGAAACAGGTACAATACATCGACGTCAAAGGCCAGGAAGATGAGGGCGTAGATGTAATAGGCCACGCTGAACTGGATCCAGGCACTACCAATAGCGGGCATGCCGCTCTCGTAAGTTTCTGCCCGCTTGGCACCCTCACTGCGACCGCCGATGAGCCAGGAGATGATAATCGGTGATACCGCAAAAATCACACCGACTAGCAAGAACACAGCCACATACAAAAAGTCATGCAAGACTTGCTGGGTCATATAGCTCTCTCAACGATTTGTGGCCAGTAGTGGACCACCAGTAGGCGTAATTGCCACAAATGGTACCAGACTGTTTTGTAGAGCAAAAAGGTAACGGCAGGTGAGTTGGTGCCTTTTGTCACAAATCCGCTGTTTTGTAACAAAAATCACTACGACCGTCAAGGCAAAAAGAAGAATTTTCTTTCGTGCCACATAACATGTTGCAGTTACTGGATTTCTTATAGGGTCGAGTCCAGCAGGTGATTCATGAAAGATACGGGCTAGCATTTCAGTAATCTTGATACAGAAAGTTGTGACCTGGAGTAAGGGAGCACTTGAGGGCTACACGGCCGGAGCAAAGGTGGTTGGTCCGCGGTCAAAATTCTTGCTTGAGATTCCCCTTGTACAATCTGCGAAAGGAGGTTATACTTCGTCACCGGAGAAAAAGATATTATTCACAAACTTCTGATATCTCGACTCCGATTATCCGATTTTAGCTTGACTGTAATTTCGACCTGATTATAATGGTCACCGCCCTTGAGGCTGCTTACTCACATAGATATAAGGAGCGAAAGATGGCTGAGCAGACCTCCATGCACAGCACTGAGACCGATGATCCCTTTAAGATGTACGCCTCGCCTGTGGGCGCTGGTTTTCTGAGTAAGGCAAACAAAATCTTCGAGGACTTTCCCACCTCCAAGTACATTCTCTTCGCTGCCATTTTTACCATTGAAGTGATCATCGTCTTCTGGGTGGGAGCAGTGTATCTCATCCGTTAAACCAAAGAAGTCTTTCGGGATATACCCCGAAGCTGAGTCAGATACAACTTGCAAGAAGGAGAAACTCGACCTCACCCCATAAGTTCCGTTTACCGTATTACGCCCCAAAATTCACAAAGCTAATGACTGCAAAAAAAATGTGTGATATATGTTCAAACTCATTTTTCCTTCCCGTGGCCAAGCTGGCCAGCAAAGGCACATTACATTTTGCTACAACTAGTGGGAATGGTCCCCGCGATGTTGATTATTGTCTTATGACCTGAGGCGCTCACTGGAATAAAAGAGGGAATCCATGAAGGAAAAGATCCAATTAACCATCAACGGACAGGCACTGGAGGCCGAACCCGGCAGTACTATTTTACAGGTCGCCAGGCAGAACGACGTCTATATTCCTACGCTCTGCTACAATGAAGTGCTCAAACCCATCGAAAGTTGCCGTCTCTGCGTAGTTCAAGTGGAGGGGGAACCACACCTTCAGGCTTCATGCAGTACCGAGGCACAGGAAGGCTTAGTGGTAACCACCGACTCGGAGGAAATCCGGCAGATGCGCAAGCTCATGCTCGAACTCCTCCTCAAGGAACACTATGGAGACTGTATCGCCCCTTGCCAACTTACCTGTCCAGCCGGAATAGACATTCAGGGATACCTTGCCCTCATTAGTCAGGGACTGTACATTGAGGCGCTCAAACTTATTCGAGAGCGTCTGCCCATGCCCCTTACCATTGGTCGGGTCTGCCCTCATTTTTGCGAATACAAATGTAACCGTAACTTGGTAGAAGAACCCATCAATATCAATCATCTCAAGCGTTTTGTTGCCGACTACGAGATGCACTCAGGAAAACGAAATCCTCCCCCTCTGGCAGAATTCTCTGGGCGCAAAGTTGCCATCATAGGCGGTGGGCCTGCCGGCCTTTCGGCAGCCCATTATCTCCGTCGTTTGGGACATGGCAGCACCATTTTTGATGCCATGCCTGAGCTAGGTGGTATGCTCCGTTATGGTATTCCGGAATATCGTTTACCCAAGAAAATCCTGGATTGGGAGATTGACGGTATTCTGGAGCTGGGCAATATTGAGGTCAAACTTGGAGTCAAGTGGGGAGAAGACTTCACCATAGAATCCCTTAGACAAGAAGGATATGACGCCTTTCTTCTAGCTATCGGCGCTTGGGACACACGAAAACTAGGCATAGTGGGTGAAGATCTCCAGGGTGTCTGGTCTGGTGTGGACTATCTTGTTGATCTTACCTTAGACAAGCCGATTGAGATTGGCCAAAACATAGCCATAATCGGTGGTGGAAATGTTGCCATCGACGCGGCAAGAAATAGCGTGCGCATGGGCGCAGATACGGTAACCATAATTTACAGACGCTCCCGTGATGAGATGCCCGCCAGCCCCGAAGAA
>Ga0209536_100008942_pt1 | contig 14934 bp, 12 predicted proteins | sample DeeMarSeWOR28_12_FD_187461 | JGI IMG/M metagenome (GOLD analysis project Ga0209536, IMG submission 187461) | Marine sediment microbial communities from White Oak River estuary, North Carolina - WOR-2-8_12 (SPAdes) (version 2) | ecosystem: Environmental > Aquatic > Marine > Intertidal zone >...
CCCGGCTGCAGGTCCGCTCTTTTGGCAGCCTGATAGGGTGTTGTGGCCGCATCCGCAACAACCGCCAAGTGTGCCAAAGGGATATCTCCCCGATTTTTGATTTCGCATAGATCGATACTCGGCACCGGGATGTGGCTGGCAAAACCGCCGTATATCCCCAGGCTGTTCCCCGGCATTTTTTGATTGAGACATCGATTCCCGCGGCCGGTCTTGCAAAGAACGCATTTGCGGCAGGGCATCACGGCGGGAATGATCACTTCTTTGCCAATCAATTCCTCATCTCCGGCGACAACCGTACCGGAAATTTCATGCCCCAGTGTCAACGGTGGCTTTGAAACCGTGGGCACGCCGTCATAAAAATATCCCAGATCGGTGTGGCAGACGCCACAACCGGCAACCTCAACCAGCGCTTCACCGGGTTTAAGATCCGGCACCGGATGCTCGACTTTCTCCATTTTACCCGGTGTAACCTGTTTGGTTTCCCTGTCAAAGGTAGTGGGTTGAATCATCTGCCAGGATTGAATCTTTTCAGGTATGCTTTCCATTTTATCCTCTTTTTTTTAAAATAGACTTGCTTTTAGTACAAAAATTTGGGACTACTTTTTAGCTACAATGTAACTATGTCCATGTCAAGAATTTTTATTGACTTAAACCAGGCCCAGCTTTAATGTAGCGTCGATATTGTGTCATATCATCCGATAAGCGAAGCGTTTCAATAATCTTAAAAAACATTTCAAATTTTACAAATATAATAATGATAAAATCTTTAAAAATATGGCTGTTTCTGTTTTTTGCATTTGAAACGGCTGTTATCTAAGTAACGAGGAGGATCTTATGCTACTGGAAGGCAAAAATGCGCTCGTAACCGGAGGCTCACAGGGGATCGGTGCCGCCGCTTCCCTCGAATTGGCCCGCGAAGGGGCCAATGTTTGCCTGACCTACCGCAAACACCAAGCCGAGGCCATGAAATACGCTGAAGAAATTCAGTCGATGGGTCGCAAGGCCCTGGCGGTCCAATGTGATATCGCTTCGTTTGCCGATGCTGAAAAAGTGGTCAAAGCTGCTGTTGAAGCATTCGGCAGTTTGCACATTCTGGTCAACAACGCCGGCATGAACTGGGACGGTGTATCCTGGAAAATGTCCGAAGAACAATGGGACCGGGTCATTGAAGTTAACCTGAAAGGTTATTTTAACTTCACCCGCCAGGTGGCGCCCCTTTTAAAGGAGCAAAAATACGGCCGCATCATTAACGTGACCTCCATTAACGGGCTGCGCGGAAAATTCGGCCAGACCAATTATTCTGCATCCAAAGCCGGTATCATTGGTTTCACCAAAGCGCTGGCAAAGGAGCTGGGCGCCTTTGGCGTCACGGTTAACGCCGTAGCCCCGGGCCTGATCGAAACGGCAATGCTGAAGGAATCAGAGGCCAGAGACAAAATTATCGATATGGCCATGGCTGAAAGCGCCCTGAAACAGGTTGGACAACCCGAAGACCTGGCCTATCTGGTGAGTTTTCTGGCATCTGACCGCGCCAAGCATATTACCGGAGAGGTTATTAAGGTTGACGGAGGTCAATATATATAGCGTTTACAGTTGATCTATTTTAGCATCGATTTACTTTAAGCATGTAACCTTAGCGCTAACCATTCGTAAATCCGAAATTCGAAACAATATCGAATGGCAAAATTCAAAATTTCAAAAGATCTATTATGAACTATGAGTAGGCGATCCCACCTTTTCGATGTTTTGAACATTAGATTATTCGATATTATGATTTGTTTCGGATTTAGACATTCGTGCTTCGGATTTGTCTCCGGTTAGGCAGTAATATGTGTATACCAATTAAACCCTAAAAAACAGCTTACATTTAGCGATTGTCAGCCTTTGATAGGAGACTGATATGGGAAAAGTAGCAATTGTCGGAGTTGGACAGAGTACATTTGTCAGGAGCTATCCGGGGTCTATCCGGGAGCTGGTATTTGAGGGATTCAAGGAGGCCATGCAGGATGCCCGGATGAAAACAACGGACATCGATGCTTCCATCATCTGCTCGGCACCCGAATATGACAAACAGCGTTCACCGGCCGGTGTTTTCGCGGAATATCTGGGCTTGAACCCGCAGCCGACCTTTTATGTCGAAACCCTGTGCTCCTCCAGCAGCACGGGATTGAAGCTGGCCTATTCACTTGTCAAATCGGGCCTGCACGATACGGTGGCCGTGATCGGGTTTCAGAAAATGTCGGAGATCACTTCATCCGAATCACAGGAGCGCATGGGCCGGGGAGCCGATATTCAGTGGGAAAGTCCCTTTGGCACCATGATGCCGGCCTATTATGCCATGTACGCCAAGGCCCATATGGAAAAATATGGTACCACTCTGGACGATCTGGCGATGATCCGGGTGAAGGCAGCCACTTACGGCCAGTTAAATGATCGCGCTGTTTACCGTAAGCCGGTTGAATTTGAGATGTTTAAAGATCCGGAAAATCGCATGGCCGGTCCGGTCGCCAGCCCGCTGCGCGTGGGTGATTGCTGTGCCAATGCCGACGGCAGCTCTTGCGTTATCGTGGCCAGCGAAGAAAAGGCGAAAGCCTTTTCGAAAAAACCGGTCTGGATTCTGGGAGTTGGCTCGGCCACCACGAGTGTCAACTTAGCCGGTAGAGACCTGTTTACCGGATTAAGCGTCGCCGAACAGGCGGCCCGGCAGGCCTATGAGATGGCCGGTGTGGGCCCCAAAAATATTGATGTTGCTGAAGTGCATGACTGTTTTACGATTGCAGAAATGATGGCCTATGAAAACCTGGGGTTTGCCAAACCGGGTGAAGGCAAGGAACTGATCAGAGCCAAAGAAACCTATCAGGAAGGCAGCATTCCGGTGAATGTTGACGGGGGCCTTTTGTCAAAAGGTCATCCGATCGGCGCCACCGGCGGATCCCAGCTCCGCACCATCGTCCTGCAACTCAGAGACGAAGCCGGCGAAATCCAGGTTAAAGATCCGCAAATCGGCCTGGTTCATAACATCGGCGGAGTGGGCCTGTATGGCAATGTAACGATTCTTGGACGTTAAATACCCGGACAGCCTCTTTTTTCGAACCGCAGAACACCGATCAAGGAATTATGAAGGTAGAAGTCTGAAATCGATTAAATTTCGTAATTCTACATTCCTTGTTGGATATTCGATATTCAAAGACAAAACTTATTTTAGACACCAACCGTTACTCGGAGATAAATGATGAGCAAAAAGAAAGATGTAGATGATCGATTCAAGCATTTTGGTACGGTCAGCTTTACTTCCATAACTAAAACCAACGATTTTATCGACTATCTGAAAAACAACAAGGTCATGGGTACGCGGTGTAAAGACTGCGGCCTGTCATTCTTCCCGCCACGGATGGATTGTCATCAATGCTTTGCCAGTAACGTGGAGTGGTTTGAAGTCAGCGGCAAGGGCAAACTGGTGAGCTTCAGTAAATTGCAATATGCACCTATCGGATTCGAGAATGATGTCCCTTACTGCATCGCACTTCTGGATTATGGTGACTATAAAGTATTTGGCCGAATTGCCCCGGACCTCAAGGATGATGACATCCAGGTCGGCATGGAGATGCAAACGGTCGTTAATGAGTTGCCGAATGGGCAGCTCAACTACGTATTCAAAAAAGCATAGATTGTGTTTTGTTTTTTGTGTTCAGTCTGGAATTCTGTGAAGGGGTAATTTATATTGCTGGATTTCAAACACCAAACACTAAAAAGGGAACCCAAACCATGAGTAAATATCAGTATTTGGAAGTACAAAAAGCAGACGGCGTAGCACGCATTATGCTCAACCGGCCCAAGCATAATGTATTGGACATTGACATGATGAATGAGCTGATCGCTGAACTGGAGGGTCTTGCGACCGACGATGAACTCAAATGCCTGGTGATCAGCGGCGCCGGAGCCAGCTTTTGTGCCGGCGTTGAAGTTGCCGACCACAAACCGGAAAACGTTCAGCAGATGATCGATACCTTCAACCGCATTTTTGAGCTGATCGATCAACTGGATGTCCCCCTGATTGCTTCGGTGCACGGGGCCTGTCTGGGCGGCGGCATGGAACTTGCCATTGCCTGTGATATCATCGTAGCAGCCGAAAGTGCTATGTTCGGCCAGCCGGAAATCAAGCTTGCCTTTTTACCGCCCTACGCAGCCATTCGCCTGCCCCACCTGGTGGGGCCTGCCAAGGCAATTGAAATCTGCACCACCGGCAAACGCTATAGCGCTGAAGAAGCCCGGCAGCTGGGAATGATCTGTTATGTTGCCGCCGATAACCAGCTTGCCGATACCACTGACAAACTCGTCAAGGAAATTCAGTACAACAGCCCCCTGATCATTCGATTGAATAAACAGGCGGTCAAAAAGCACCTGGGTTTGCCGTTCCCACAGGCCGTCGAAAGTGTCAGCGATCTTTTTCTGAATACCCTGATGAAAACCGAAGATGTGCTCGAAGGTATCAAAAGCTTCGAAGAAAAGCGCAAGCCGGTTTGGAAGAACAAGTAAATCATTTTGTTTGATTAGTTCCATTGGTTAAATTGGCTTAATTCGTTAAAATGTGAACGAATCGAACCAATTGAACAAATTCAACCAATATAACTAAACGAGGAATGACTATGTCACAGATAAAAAAAATCGCGGTTATCGGTGCAGGTAACATGGGCAGCGGCATCACTCAAAAAATTGCCCAGGAAGGCATCAATGTTGTTATGGTGGATATGAAGGAGGAATTTGTCGAACGCGGCATCGACACCATTCGCCAAACGCTCAAAGAGGCTGTCGAGCGCAAGATTTTCAGTTCGGAACAGCAGCATGATGTCCTGTCCCGTATCATCGGCACCTGTGATCTTGAAATGGTGGCCGACGCCGACCTGGTTATTGAAGCCGTCTTTGAAGACAAGCAGGTGAAATTCGATCTTTTCGACAAACTGGATCGCATCTGCTCCGACAAGACCATTCTGGCCACCAACACGTCCAGTTTTTACGTTCACGAATTCGCCAATAAAACCGCTCGGCCGGATCGTTTTATCGGGCTGCATTATTTTTACCACCCGGCTAAAAATCGCCTGCTGGAGGTGATTCCTCATGAAAAGACCAGTGCCGCAACAGTGGAAAAATCGCTCCTGGCTGCCAGGCTGCACGGTAAAACCGCCATCGTGGTCAAAGATGCGCCCGGTTTTGCCGTTAACCGCTTTTTTGTGCCCTTTTTAAACGAAGCCGCCCGCATGCTCGAAGAAAATGTGGCCAATATCCCCACCATCGAAGAAGCCGCCAAGCAGGCCTTTAAAATCGGCATGGGGCCTTTTGAGCTGATGAACGTCACCGGAATTCCGATAGCCGTGCACGCCTCCACCACGCTGGGAAACGAGCTGGGGCCCTTTTATGCCACCGCCGAGATCATCAAAGCCCAGAAGGATAAAAACGAAAACTGGGATTTGAGCGGTGAGGTCGATGCGTCTAAAATCGAGACCGTCAAAGATCGATTTTACGGCGTTTGTCTCGGTGTTGCGGCGGCGCTGGTGGATGAAGGCGTTGCGACCATCGAAGACACCGATCGGGGTGCTAAAATCGGTTTGCGCTGGCTGATGGGCCCATTCGAAATCATGAATAAAATCGGCATCGAAAAAACATACAATGCCGTAGAGGCCATCACCCGGCAGTACCCGGATTTTAAGATGCCGCAGATTCTGGCAAAACAGTATGAAAGCGGTCAGCCGTTTGCGTTTAATTTTGTGGATCTGGAAGTCAAAGATGGGGTCGCTTATATCACCATCAACCGCCCCGAGGCGATGAACGCCCTCAACGAAACCGTGGTGGCACAGCTCAGACAGCGGTTTGAAGAGGCCAAAGCAAACGCCGCTGTCAAGACCATCGTATTTCAGGGCGCCGGTAAGGCTTTTGTGGCCGGAGCGGATATCAAATATTTTGTTGACAAGATCAAAGCAGACAAAATAGCAGATATCGCAGAATTCACCCGCACGGGTCACGAGCTGCTGCTCGATATCGAAAACTCGGACAAACTCACGATTGCCCTGCTCGACGGCCTGTCTCTGGGCGGTGGCAGCGAGCTGGCGCTGGCCTGCCAGGCCATCATCGCCACGCCGGCGGGATCCATGGGTTTTACCGAAACCGGTATTGGCATTATTCCCGGACTGGGCGGCATGCTGCGGCTGGCACGGCATGTCGGCCCGGAGCTTGCTAAATATTACGTTTTTACCGGTACCCCCATCAGCGCAGAAGATGCCCTGAAACTCGGTATTGTGGCACGTCTGGTGACACCGGCCGAGGTGCCGGCTGCCATAAAAGAATTGGCGTCCGGGGGCAAACCGGACAAATACCGGCCGCGCGATATACCCGAACAGTTTCAAGTGCTGGCCCAAATAGGCACCGCTGAAAATGCAGCCCGGCTGCTAAACGGGCAACTGCCCGAGGGCGTGCCGGAAGAAATCGCTGCCAAAACTGCGAAATTCATCGGCTACAAGGCACCGCTGGCCCTTAAAATCGCCAATGAAATTATCGACGCGCAGGTCGGAAAACCCATCGCTGAAGCGGTCGAAATTGAACTCGGGCGCTTGAACGAAATATTTAGTACTGCCGATGCCCTGGAAGGTCTATCCAGTTTCGGCCGCAAGAAACCCGAATATAAAGGGGCCTGATGGGATGCTACGCGAAGAGGCGCTGAGGCGTCTGGGATGGAAAAGACAGTCCACCTATGACGAGCCCCGCCTGTCGGAAATGGTCGACACCTACCGGGAAATCGGTCTGGAGGTTCACCTGGAACCCTTTGATCCCGCTGAAGAGCCCGGCTGCACCAGCTGCATGGCCGCCACGCCGCAAAAGTATAAAACGATTTATACCCGCAAGAAGCCCGGTTCGTAAACCGGGCTTGCTACTGGCATCTGGCAACTGGTCTCTGGCTCAAAAAAATGCCAGCGGCCAGCAGCGAGCAGCCAGATGCAAGCTGGCGGTAGCCAGCTTCTACCAATTCGATGACGCTATAACCAGGATAACCAGATTTTCATCCCCGCTATTTCCATAACCTCCTTATCGTTTAGATTTCGGACAATCATATGATTTTTCTTCCGGCGTTTTTCAATCTTTTAGCTTGACAGAATCTACAATGTAGCTTTAATGTAGCTAAACAAAGGGTTCAACAAAAAAATGAAATCGACTCATTTAATTGACACAAATCCAAAAAATAGCTAAAAAATCAATTGAATTGGATGGGCCGATCCGGCCTGCAAATACCCAAATAATCATAAAGGATCTTGCCATGCACAAACTACTTACTGATGGTCCAGGCCAAAAAATGCTGCTGCTGGGCAATGAAGCCATTGCCAGAGGAGCAATTGAAGCAGGCGTTGCAGTTGCCAGTACCTACCCGGGCACACCTTCTTCCGAAATTTCGTTGCAATTTTTCCAGGTATCCCAGGAAAGCGATCTGTACTTTGAATACAGCACCAATGAAAAGGTGGCCATGGAAGTGGCCGCAGCTGCCGCCAACTCCGGCGTGCGCAGCATGTGTGTCATGAAGCACGTGGGTGTAAATGTCGCTGCAGACGCGCTGATGACATTGGCCTACGTGGGCGTCAAAGGCGGAATGATTGTCCTGACCGCCGATGACCCCTATATGTTTTCCAGCCAAAACGAGCAGGACAATCGTTTTTATGCCAAGCTGTCGGGACTGCCAATGGTGGAGCCATCGAGCGTGGAAGAAGCCAAAGAAATGATTTCATATGCTTTTGAAATTTCTGAAAAACTGCAGGAGCCGGTCCTGTTTCGCACCACCACCCGTATCAATCATTCCTCCGCCATTGTTACGCTGAGAGAAATCAAGGCTCCCCAGACCAAAGGCGATTTCGTCAAAGACCCCTTCAATCTGGTCACCGTGCCGGCGGTTTCCAGGCGGTTACACGTTAAACTCCTTGAAAACATTGAAAAAGCCAAGGACCTCTCGGAAGCCTCACCCTATAATTTCAGTCAGGGCAATGGCCGGTGGGGCATCGTTTGCAATGGTGTCAGCTACAATTACGCCTCAGACGCCATCAAAGAGCTCAATATTGAGGATAAAATCAGGTTGCTGCGGGTGGGATTTTCCCACCCCATGCCTGAAAAAATGATTAAATCCTATTTAAAGACCTGTAAAAAAGTGCTGGTCATCGAGGAAGGCGAACCCTATATGGAAGAACAGGTCAAGGCCTTTGCCCAGGAAGAAGGATTGACGCTGCCGATTCGCGGTAAAGCCAAAGACCTGTTTACGCGCCTTTACGAGTACAACCCTGCCCAGGTCAGAGAAAATATCGCCAAATTTTTTGACGTGCCCTATACGCCCGCAGCAATGCCGGATCTTTCCGATGTCCCTGAAGTGCCCCAGCGGCCCCCTACCCTGTGCGCCGGATGCTCCCATCGGGCTACATACTACGCTGTTAAAAAAGCGGCTGAGGGCCTCGGCACCATTTATCCAACAGACATCGGGTGCTATACCCTCGGCGTGCTCCCGCCGCTGTCAACAGCGGATTTTCTGTTGTGCATGGGATCATCGGTCGGCACGGGTTGCGGCTTTTCAAGTACAACTGATAAAAAAGTCATTTCATTTATCGGCGATTCTACTTTTTTCCACTCCGGCATCCCCGGCCTGATCAATGCCGTCTTCAACAACCATAACTTTACACTGGTCATCCTGGACAACAGCACCACGGCAATGACCGGTCATCAACCCCATCCGGGTGTTAATATGAAAGACTTCAACCTGACGGGCTATGGCCGCGTGTCGATCGAAGATGTGGTTCGCGCCATCGGTGTCCCCCATGTGGAAGTCATCAAACCCTATCGCGTCAACAAGAGTATCGCAGCGATTAAGGATGCCATCGATTACGATGGTGTGTCGGTCATCATTTCCAAAGAAGCCTGCACCCTTTACGCCCAGAGCCTGAAAAAGGCCAGAGGCAAACCCTTTTACATAAGCGAGAAATGCAAAGATCACCGCGATTGCGTCAACGAACTGGCCTGCCCGGCATTCTATATCGAAGGCGAACGTGTTCATATTAACGCAGATCTTTGCTCAGGCTGTGCTGTTTGTGCTCAGATATGCCCGGAAAAAGCAATTGTGCCGGTGCGCTCAAAGGAAAAGGTCAAATCTTCATAAACAATGGAGTGATGGAGTCCTGGAGTAATGGGGAAAAAGGAGAATGGAAGTACTTCAATTCGATCAGCTATCCAGTACTCCATCACTCCGGCACTCCAACACTCCAAGTGATAAATTGAACGCTTAGCAAATAAAATAATCGATCACGGATTTTTAATAAACGAACTAAACATTGGGGAAACTTTTTATGCAAACAACAAGACTGATTATTGTAGCCGTTGGCGGCCAGGGAAACCTGCTGGCATCCAAAGTACTCGGAGAGGCGGCGCTGCTGGCCGATATCCCCGTGCGCATGAGCGAAATCCACGGCATGGCTCAAAGAGGTGGTGTGGTTGAATCTGCAGTGGTTTTTGGCGATGCGCAAAGTACGATTATTTCGGATGGCGAAGCGGATGTGCTGCTGGGTTTCGAGCCTTCAGAAACGCTGCGGGCTTTAAATAAATGCAATGCCGATACGGTCGTCATCACCAACACGGCACCTTTGCCGCCGTTCACCGTGTCCATCGGTCAGGGTACGTATCCGGAATTAAATCAACTTCAGGAATTGATCCGCAAGAAAACCGCCCGGCTGGTGGCTTTTGACGCCCTGGCCCTGGCAAAAGAGGCCGGCAATTTTATGTCTTTGAATATGGTTTTGTTGGGCTCCTTGATTCAAACCGGATTGATGCCGGTGTCGGCCGATAATGTCAAAGAAGCGATTCGGACATCCACCAAAAAGGCTTTTATCGATACCAATATCAAGGCCTTTGATCTTGGCTTTGATGCCGCCGCCAAGGCCGGTTGATGTTCCGGCGATAATGCTTCAAGCCCCGGCTTGACGATAAAACAGGCAATGCGTGGCAATGATACCACAGCGGCCCGTCTTTTTCTTAAATAGAATTTTATGGTATGGCTATTTTAAAAATTTCGTTATCCAAATAAGGAGGAAGATCATGCCCTGGAACGATAAGTTTGAATGCATGCCGGTTAAAGAGCTTAAAAAATTTCAGTTGAAAAAATTGAAAGAGACCGTCGCCTGGGTATCTGAGAGGGTGCCGTTCTATAAAAATAAGTTCAAAAAAATGGGTGTCTCAGCCCAAGACCTCAAAAGTCTTGAAGATGTGGCCAAACTTCCCTTCACCGTCAAAACGGATCTAAGGGACAATTATCCTTTTGGCCTGTGTGCCGTTCCGCTGGTAGATGTGGTCAGAATCCATGCGTCTTCGGGCACGACCGGAAAACCCATCACCGGTCCTTACACCCAGGAAGATTTGGATCAATGGATTGAATGTATGTGCCGCAATCTATATGCCGCCGGTATCCGCAAAGAAGATGTGGTCCAAAACGCTTACGGTCATGGTCTTTTTACCGGTGGTCTCGGCTTCCATCAGGGAGCCACAGCTCTCGGATGCACGGTAGTGCCCACTGGAGCGGGAATGACCGAACGCCAGATCACCATCATGAAGGATTTTGGATCGACCGTTTTATTTGCGACACCATCCTATGCCCTGACGATTGCCGAACGCGCTGAAGAGATCAAGGTCGATATTCGTAAACTGCCGCTACGGGTCGGGGTTTTTGGCGCCGAACCCTGGACCGAGGCCATGCGGCAGGAGATCGAGGAACGCATGGGAATTAAAGCCCAGGAAGCGTTCGGCTTAACCGAGCTTTGCGGGCCCGGTGTGGCATATGACGCGGCGGATCAAAACGGTCTGTACATCAATGAAGATCATTTCCTGGCTGAAGTCGTCGATCCACAGACCCTGGAACCCCTGCCGGAAGGAGAAAAAGGTGAGCTCATTTTCACCTCTTTGCAGCGCCGCGCCATGCCCATGATTCGTTACCGCACGAAAGACATTACGCGCCTGTGGCGCGAGCCCGGCTACGAAGGACGAACCTTCATCCGCATGGACAAAATCTACGGCCGCTCCGATGACATGCTTATCATCAGCGGTGTAAATGTCTTTCCTTCTCAAATTGAGGCGCTTCTGCTGGAAATTGAAGAAGTCGAACCGCAATATCAACTGGTGGTGAGTAAAAAAGGATATCTGGACCATCTGAGCATTCGGGTGGAGGGCAAAAGAGAAATTTATGAAGCCGGTGAAGATCGAAGGTATGAAATCGAAGGCAAAATAGCAGGCCATATTAAAGGTAATATGGGCATTGGCGTCAATGTGGAACTGGTCGATGCGAAAGCCATAACCCGCAGCGAAGGCAAAGCCGTGCGTGTCATAGACGAACGTCCTAAACGGCAGATGTAGCCACTGGAAGCTAAATACGAAATTCGAATCTGAAAAGACCGAAATTCAAAACACAGTTTTGGACATTCGAATTTGAAATTATGGTCATTGTTTCGTATTTCGAAATTCAATATTCGGATTTTTTCTAAAAAGAATGTAGCTGTTACTCAGTGTAAGGGTTATATGATATTTAGCTTCGTTAACAACATAATTAATGGAGAGATGTGATATGAGCGACGCGTCCAATTTTAGTCCCCAATCGTTTGCGGTGGTCGGGGCCGGGCCGGTGGGATGCATTGTTGCTTGCTTTCTGGCCAAAGGCGGTTATGAGGTCACTCTTTGTGATGTCATCCCGGATCTTCTGGCGCCGGCTCTGGATCCCGGAATTATTCTCGAAGGCGCCGAAAATATGCAGCACAAGGTCACCCGAACTTGCACAATCATTGATGAAATAGCTGACTACGACCCGGATGTGATCTTTATCACCGTCAAAGCCAATGCCCTGCCGTTGATTGCATCGGCCATTGAAGGCTTTCACAAAGCGGGCATGGCCATTGTCAGCTGGCAAAACGGTATTGATACCGAATTGGAACTGGCGAAGACACTGGGCAAGACTGATGTGATGCGCGCCGTCGTCAATTACGGATGCGGTCTGGCGGGGCCGGCCCATGTCAAAGTTCCCTTTCACCACCCGCCGCATTACATTCAGGAACTGGACCCTCAATCTCGTGATGCGGCCATTGCCATTGCCGATACGCTGAGCAAGTGTGGGCTTGAAACCGAACACACCGCAAACATCATTTCAATGGTCTGGCGCAAGAGCGTTATGAATGCTTGCATGAATCCGGTGTGCGCGGTAACCGGTCTGACCATGTCGCGCGCAATGAACGATCCCATCGTCTACCAGATTGTCGATGCGCTGGTAAAGGAATGCATCCAGGTCGCACGCGCCAATGAAATCGATCTGGGCTGGGATTTTTATCCCCATGCCATGACATACATGCGCAATGCCGGCGACCATAAGCCGTCTATGTTAATGGATATCGAAGCCGGTCGACGCACGGAAATTGATTTTATCAACGGCAAGTTCGTCGAATACGGTGCGCGCACAGCAACCCAGACACCGTATAATCACACCCTCAGCGCGCTGGTAAAGGGATTAGAGTCAAAATAACAAAATGCCGGCAGTATTTTGTTATACATTTTTTTACATTCGTTAATAAGAGGCCGGGCCGCTCTCTGCTCAATCTTTGATCAAATATGACAAAGTCAAAAATATGTTTCGCCGGTGTCGACGTGGGGGCATCACGCACCAAAGTTGCCATCCTCGATAGTCGTAAAAACCTGATGGGTCATGCCGTTAAAAAATCCGGTACCGATTTTACGGCTACTGCCGATACCTGCCTCGCAATGGCCTTAAAAATGGCCGGTACCCAAAAAAGTGATATCAAAAATACCATTTCAACCGGATACGGCCGCAATAATGTGTCGTATGCCCGGGATACCAAAACAGAAATTGGCTGTCACGCCAAAGGGTGTTTTTTATATTTTCCGTTTGCCAGCACCATTATTGATATCGGCGGGCAGGACAATAAAATCATTAAGCTCGACGCATCGGGCAAGCGCACCGGGTTTAAAATGAATCGTAAATGCGCCGCCGGAACGGGCGCTTTTCTGGAAGAAATGGCTATGCGCCTGGATGTCTCCCTGGAAGAAATGAACGCTCTCGCCAGTCAATCGGATAATATGGTCAAACTGGGCAGTTTTTGTACGGTATTTTCGGCAACCGAGGTTCTGGAAAATATTCGCCAGGGCAAAAAACTGCCGGATATTGTCAAAGGTGTTTACTATTCAATGATCAAACGCGTCCTTGAAATGGATGCTGTTACGGAAAAGGTCGTCATGACCGGCGGTGTGGTGGCCCACAATGCCTATATGGTCAAAATGGCCGAAGAAATGATCGGTCACGAAATTCTCGTGCCGGACTACCCGCAGCTTACCGGAGCCATTGGGGCTGCTTTATATGCACTCGAAGCTTTGAATTAATACCTGGCGTCCATAACGATTAAAGCAAAGCCATAGAAATCAAGCAAGAAATTCGAAGCACGAAATCCGAAACAATGCTAAAATCAGAAATTCCCATTTTCAAAACAGCAAATATTTTGATTTTGGTCATTTGATATTTGATTTTGTTTCGAGTTTCGAAATTCGATATTCGGAATTTATGTTTAGGTTAAATATGATCATTCGCTTCTCGGTGTAATTAAGAGACCAAGCTGATCCTACAGGGATAGTGGAAAGTGAGATGATGTGGGGACATGTTATGTCGGATGAGAAAAAACCTGTGAGGAAAAAATTAAAAGCTGCGTCTGAAGTCAGCCGCTTTATGGCAGATTATTATCGTGAACTGGATGCGGCTTCCAAATCAGGCCAGCCCAAGATTGCCTGGTGCACCAGTGTGGGACCGGCGGAAATCCTCAGGGCATTGGGATTCCTGGTTTATTTTCCGGAAACGCATGCCGCCATGCTGGGCGCCACTCGTATGTCCACCGAACTGATTCCGGAAGCCAACGCACTGGGCTATTCGCCGGACATCTGCTCGTATCTCACTGCCGATATCGGCGCCTTTCTAAAAGGAGTGACACCCCTCAGCCGGGTATACAAGGGAATCGAAACGGTTCCCAAACCCGATGTCCTGGTTTTCAACACCAATCAGTGCCGCGACGTACAGGACTGGTTTGCCTGGTATGGTAAAAAATTTAATGCGCCTGTGCTGGGCATCTATACCCATCGAAATGTCGGCAAAGTTACCGAGGCTCATGTGGCCTCAATTGCCAAACAGATGCAGGAACTCGTTGAACCGCTGGAAAAGGTCTGCGGCCAACCGCTTGACCTTGAGCGCTTAAAACGTGTTGTTGCGCTTTCCCGAGAATGCTCAGAGCTGTGGCGAGCCGTCCTTGAAACGGCGACCGCCAAACCATCACCACTAACGTTTTTTGACGGCACCACGCTCATGGGACCGGCGGTGGTTGGCCGCGGAACGCAGGCTGCGGTGGATATTTACAAAATTTTGCTGGCCGAACTAAAAAAACGAATTGAAAATAAGGAAGGTGCCATCACCGAAGAACAGTTCCGAATCTACTGGGACGGCATGCCGGTATGGGGTCGGCTGCGGGCCCACTCGGATTTGTTTTCTGGATTAAAAGCCAATGTGCTGGCGTCCACATACTGCAATAGCTGGATTTTCTCTGCACTAGATGAAAATGATCCATTCACCAGCATGGCCAGAGCTTACACGGAACTGTTCATTGTGCGTTCAGACGATGAAAAAGAATCATATCTCAAAAAAATGCTTGAAGTGTATGAGGTGGATGGCGTCGTATATCATGATGCCAAAACCTGTCCCAATAATACCAATTGCCGTTACGGGATGCCCCAGCGCCTTGAAAAGGAAACCGGTGTTCCCAGTTTAACAATCAACGCCGATCTCAATGATGTGCGGCTGATCTCAGATGAGCAGACCAAAACCAATGTTGAGGC
>Ga0209536_100008943_pt1 | contig 14932 bp, 14 predicted proteins | sample DeeMarSeWOR28_12_FD_187461 | JGI IMG/M metagenome (GOLD analysis project Ga0209536, IMG submission 187461) | Marine sediment microbial communities from White Oak River estuary, North Carolina - WOR-2-8_12 (SPAdes) (version 2) | ecosystem: Environmental > Aquatic > Marine > Intertidal zone >...
CGGATGGTCCTGCCTCGGGAAGTGGTATTATCAATTACTTCGGCAACAAGATCGCCTTCACCAAAATATAATTTATTGCCTACCCGGATTTTCCTGGCAGGATCTACCAATACATCCCATAAATGCATTTCCTTATTCAATTCACGCAGCAGGAATACTTCTATTTTAGCACCGGTTTTTTCTTTATTACCATAAAGTCGGGCCGGAAATACCTTAGTATCGTTAACGACCATGACATCTCCCTCATTAAAATAATCGATAATATCTTTGAATACTTTATGTTCAATTTCGCCGGTCTTTCGATGGATCACCATCATTCTTGATTCATCCCTGTTTTCTGCCGGATATAAGGCTATTAGACCAGACGGCAAATCAAACTTGAATTCTGATAATTTCATGAGTAATATTACAGCGTGAAAGAATGTTCATTACATTTTCGGGACTGCAAAGCTATATAATTTGCAGGAATAAAAAAGTTGAATTTAACAAATTGTTAACATATTTTTTTACCCTGATATTCAATGTTGTTTATCAAATTGGTATTTGAAAGTCTTAAATTCGCCTTAAATGAGTTGCGTGTCAATTTATTGCGAACCATCCTTTCGTTACTGGGAGTTACCATTGGGATCTTTGCCATCATCGCAGTGCTTACTGTCGTGGATTCCCTGGAAAACAGTATTAAGGCGAGTCTGGCTTTTATTGGCGAGAATGTGATCCGGGTCGACCAGTTTCCCTGGGATTTTGATGATCCCGATTATCCGTGGTGGAAGTATATGCGTCGTCCGCAAGCCAGTTATGATGAATTTGAATTTCTATCGGAAAATCTTGAACCGGACCATTACACGGGGATCTGTATTTTCGCAGCAAGGGAAAATGTGACCCTGAAATATGAAAGCAGCAGTTACGGAGGCACAATTTTATTAGGATCAACGTATGGTTACAGTGATGTGTATGAAGTGCCAATCGAAAAAGGACGATATTTTTCACCTTCGGAAATCAATTTTGGAAGTAACGTTACCATTCTCGGAGCTGAGATCGCATCCAGTCTGTTTGGAGATCGTTATCCAATTGGTAGAGAAGTTAAGATCCGGGGCCTAAAATTTGTTGTGATAGGTGTTATGAAAAAACAGGGCGAAAATCTTATAGATACTCCAAGCAATGATGAATTTTGTTTAATCCCTTATGCCGGATTCAGGAAATTATACTATAGCGGACCTCGGTGGGGAATTGCATCCATCATTGCTGTAAAAGGGATCGAGGAGGATATAGGATTAATTACACTTGAAAATGAAATGCGCGGACTCCTGAGGATTAAAAGAGGCATCCGACCCATTGAAGAGGATAGTTTTGCATTAAACCGGCCGGAGGCTTTTGCCGATTTAATCAGCAATGTTTTTGATGTAATAGGAATGGCGGGCTGGGTAATAGGAAGTTTTTCCATTCTGGTAGGTGGATTTGGAATTGCCAATATCATGTTTGTTTCGGTGAAAGAAAGGACGCACATTATCGGGATTCAAAAATCGTTGGGAGCTAAAAACTACTTTATACTTTTTGAATTTTTATTTGAAGCCATCTTTCTAAGTATTTTGGGAGGATCCATCGGATTGTTTTTTGTCTACCTCTCTACCTTCGTGCCAACAGGTAACCTGGAGCTTATTTTGAGCATTAAAAATATTATCCTGGGATTAGGCGTATCTTCCGTTATTGGGACGGTCTCCGGGATCGTACCTGCCGCCTTAGCAGCACGTCTGGATCCCGTTATTGCGATCCGAAGCAATTGATCCAGTCTTCATTAAAGCGAATATGACCTGAAAGGATTTCCTCTATTCAGGAATTTTTATTCGATCTCTTCTCCGTTTAATTTGGCCCTGATCCGGGTTTCGAGTTCTTCCAGAAGCTCGGGATTGTCCTGTATAAGGGTTTTTACCGCATCCCGTCCCTGGCCTAATTTATTGTCCTTATAGGAAAACCAGGATCCGGATTTCTGAATGATATTCAAATCTACTCCCAGGTCCACGATCTCACCAACCTTCGAAATACCAACACCGTACATGATGTCGAATTCAACAATTTTGAAGGGAGGTGCTACCTTGTTTTTTACAACTTTTACCCGCGTTCTGTTTCCAAGGATATTGTCGGCACTTTCCTTGATCTGTCCGATCCTCCGGATATCCAGACGTACGGATGCATAAAATTTCAAGGCATTCCCGCCGGTTGTTGTTTCAGGGTTACCAAACATTACCCCGATTTTTTCTCGTAACTGGTTGATAAAAATACAGGAACACTTGGTCTTGCTAATAGTTCCGGTAAGCTTTCTTAATGCCTGGGACATCAACCTGGCTTGAAGACCCATCTTGCTGTCACCCATCTCTCCCTCAAGTTCTCCCCGGGGGACAAGCGCCGCAACTGAATCGATTACAATGATGTCGATGGCACCGGAACGTATGAGATGTTCGGTAATTTCAAGGGCCTGTTCCCCGTTATCGGGCTGCGATATCAATAAATTTTCAGTGTCGATGCCTAATCTTTCAGCATAAATTTTATCAAAGGCATGTTCTGCATCTACGAAAGCAGCAATACCGCCTTCTTTTTGCGCCTCGGCAATGCAGTGCATCGCCAAGGTGGTTTTCCCTGATGATTCAGGACCATAAATCTCGGTAATCCTTCCTCGAGGAATACCGCCAATCCCCAATGCCATGTCAAGTCCTAAAGAGCCGGTTGAAATAGCTGGAATGTTGACAATGTTCTCATCGCTCAATTTCATGACCGTGCCTTTTCCGTAGGTTTTGTCAAGTTTGTCGATGGTGAGTTGGAGGGCTTTCAGTTTCTGTTCTTGATCACTCATTATAAAATTTTACTTAAAAAGTTAACACGTGAAAATACGATTTAACCTGCCAATTAACAACTAAATTTCTGCACAAAAAAGCCAATTTATTTTCACCCGAAAAATTCACAAATTTCTCGACCTGTTCGACTTTATGTAAAATATAACGCATTTTTGTCAGGGAACGAATTTGCCGTCTTTGCCTTTGTGGGGATAGAAATTGGGATTTCGTAGTTTATACGCATAGCCGCTTTGGCGGAGCAAGAAAGGACCATCCCGATTTTATCAGAAGGAGGGTTATTCCGATGTGTGACTGATTGAATATTAATTTGTTTTACTCAATTCATATTTTAATTCCTGACTCGTTTATGCTTCATTCGGGTTAGTAACAACCGTTTTGGTTTAAACTGTCAAATTTGTTGGATGAAACATGCTTGGATAATAATCGCATCCCTGAATTTTTTGGTACCGGGCGCAGTTAATGCTCAACTGGATAATTCCTTTTTTCACGATGATTATCCCATCTCGTCAGAAGATTCTGCCAAAATAAAATTAGGTGTAGAGTTTTTAGGATTTCTGAGGAATAATGAATTCAAGGGCGAAATTATTCCCGGTTTTACCTTGTTCGGATATCAGTTTAAACCCTATATAACCTATTTCCCTTCCTCCCGTATCCGATTGGAATTGGGGGGATTTTTTCTAAAAGATTTTGGGAACAATGAATTCCGCGAAATTCGCCCCCTTGTAACCGTGAAATACGTAAATAGGAATTTTTCCATGCTTTTTGGTACTCTTGAAGGAGCCCTTTCGCATCGCTTGATTGAACCGTTGTATAATTTTGAAAGGATAATCAATGAAAGGATCGAAGATGGATTCCAGCTGAAATATTCAAACCATCGGATCTATGCTGATGCCTGGATTGAATGGGTCAATATGATCGAATTCGGAGATGATGCATTGGAAGAATTTAATGTCGGATTTTCATTTAATCATCAAATATTGAATTATAAGAAATTTAAGCTGGAAATTCCGCTTCAGTTATTGGCCAATCATCGGGGTGGAGAGATTGATACATCCGTGGAACCGGCCAATACGCTGTTCAATGCATCCGTAGGATTAGGTTTTGTATTTCCGATCCATGACAATACACTGAAAGCATTCCGGATTGATAGTTATTATACAAAATTTATTACATCTGGGAATTCCAGCGGATTGCCGTTCAGTGATGGGGAAGGCTGGTTCCTGAACGTTTCCAGTGAATTAAAATGGATCGTTCTGCTGATGTCTTACTGGCATGGAAATCAATTTTATGCTCCCAACGGGGGACCGCTATATCAATCCCTTTCCTTTGATTATGCCAACGACAATTACATAGAGTTTCAGAGGGATCTGCTGTTTATGAGGGTGTTGTTTGAACACGAATTTCGTGGCGGGCTGACGCTGGCATTCCGGTTCGAACCTGTATTTGATTTCAACAATAATCATTTTGACCATTCCGAAGGATTATATTTACGGTTCAGGATGGACAGGGTGCTTAACAGAAAAAGGAAACCTTGAAGAAAAAAAAGTTTATCACGGTACTGATCCTTTTCAGTGTAATTTTTCTTCTGATCTATAACTACTCTCTGGTATATTATGGCTTAATCCAAGCGAGAGGTCAATTAAAAATTGTCTTCAATACGGTACCTGTAAAAGAAATTCTGGGAGATGCCTCTTTCCCGGATTCACTCAAAAATAAAGTCCGTTTGATTCAGGAAGTGCGATCTTATGCAATATATAATCTGGGCCTGAAAGGAGAAAAAAACTACACCACGTATTATGACCAGCAGGGTAAGGAACTGATGTGGGTGGTAACAGCCTGTGAACCCTATCAACTTGAATCGTATACCTGGAATTTCCCCATACTGGGATCTTTTACTTACAAAGGATTTTTTATCCGGGAAATGGCGGAAAAGGAGGCCGCCCGGCTGAATTCACTAGGATTTGATACTTCAATCAGGAATGCCGGTGGCTGGTCTACGCTGGGTATCCTGAAAGATCCTATCTTATCCGGTATGCTGGACCGTTCGAACGGAGCACTCGTTGAATTGATTATTCATGAACTTACCCATGGAACGATTTTTATCCGGAATGATGTTTCTTTTAATGAAAACCTGGCCACATTTATCGGAACGGAAGGCACAAAAATATTTCTGTCTGATAATTATGGAGAGCGATCCAATGTACTTGGAAATTATGTTCGGATGGTGGAGGACCGGGAAAAATTTTCCGATTATGTGCTTCTTGGAGCTGAATTGCTCGATAGTTTATATTTGTCTTTCGGTCCCGAATGGTCCGTTTCCCAAAAAGAAGAAGAAAAATCAATCTGGTTTCAGGAATTTATCGAGAACCTGGATACGCTAAAATTTAACAATTGCCGGTATTATGAAAATTATTTCACAACTTCAGAAATCAATAATACATTTTTTATGTCCTATTTGAGATATCGTGGCGGGCTCGGACAATTTGAAAAGACTTTTACAGAAAAATTTGATCACGATCTGGTCAGCTACATCCGTTTTTTAAAGGAGGAGTATAAATAGTCCTTCATCCTTGATTTAGCGGATTGTATGGCTTACATTAAGTTTTTATTAAATTTTAATTGATTTATTTTTATAGTAGGCTTTTTAACATAATTTTAGAACACGGTTTAAACGACCTGATTTATGAGCTCAAAAGGCGGATACAAGGTACTAGTAGTGGATGATGAGGAGGACATTCTTGAATTACTGAAATACAACCTTAAAAAAGAAGGGTATGATGTTAAAACAGCTTCGAACGGCATAAAAGCTGTTGAGATCGCCAAATCATTTGTACCCGATCTGGTAATTCTGGATATCATGATGCCTCATCAGGATGGGGTGGAGACCTGCAGGCAGATGCGTGAAATACCTGATTTAAATGAATCCTACATTCTTTTTCTTACGGCACGGACGGAAGAGTATTCAGAAGTAGCGGCTTTTGATATTGGAGCAGACGATTATCTGTCAAAACCAATAAAACCCAGGGCATTAATGAGTCGGATAAGTGCGCTTTTCCGTAGAAAAAAAGAAGAAAAAAAGGACAAGGCAGTTATTAAGGCTGGTGATCTGATCATCGACAAATCAAGCTATACCGTCTTAAAGAACAACATACGCATTACTCTTCCTAAAAAAGAATTTGAATTGCTTTATTTCCTTGCTGAATATCCCAATAAGGTTCATACCCGTGACGAGCTTTTACAAAACATCTGGGGATCGGATGTCTATGTACTTGCCAGGACGGTTGATGTCCATATCAGAAAGGTAAGGGAGAAGATAGGAGAGGGGTACATATCGACCTTAAAAGGAGTTGGATATAAGTTTGAAGCATAATCATTATGTTTAGCAGTTCCCGGGCAGTAGCACTTCTACTAGGGATTTCGATTTCAATGGTCACTACCGCCTTTTTAACCCTGATGGAAGGTGTTTCTATCTATGTAATATTAGTGGGTGCGGTTATTTCTTTTTCCATCTCTTACTTGCTGATCTACCTGACATTCCGTCTTTTCATTTTCGATGAGATAAATAAAATCTATGACCTGCTCAATAAGATGAGCCAGGGAGAATATACATTTGAAAAAGACGAAATCCGAACAGGTTCCACCAACAATCCGATCAAAAAGCTCAGTACGGAGATCTCAAGTTATGTTCATATTAAACAACGTGAGATCGAAGAACTCAAAAAAATGGAAAGTTTCAGGAAGGAGTTTCTTGCAGATGTCTCACATGAACTAAAGACTCCCATTTTTGCTGCACAGGGATTTATTCATACATTACTAGATGGTGCCATCAGAGACAAGAACGTTAGAAGTAAATTTTTAAAAAAGGCAGCTAAAAGTTTATCCCGACTGGACAAATTGGTGCAAGATCTTCTTATCATTTCCCAAATGGAAGCCGGAACCATTAAGATGGTATATTCACATTTTAACCTGAATAACCTGATCCGGGAAGTATTTGATCAGTTTGAGGATAAGGCCGATAAAAAATCACTTCACTTATGTTTCGATAAGCATTGCCCTGAAGAAGTCTATGTTTATGCCGATAAGCAGAAAATATTTCAGGTATTACTGAACCTGATTTCCAACGGGATAAAATATACTACCGATGCCCATGGTATTGTCTCGGTTAATATCATCCCGATGGAGCAAAAGGTACTCGTAGAAATATCGGATAACGGTCCGGGTATTCCAAAGGAAGACATGAAACGGATTTTTGAAAGATTTTACCGGGTGGATAAAAGCCGGTCGAAAGATAAAGGGGGTATTGGTTTGGGACTTGCCATTGCAAAACATATTCTGGAGGCACATCAACAACGTATATGGGTAACCAGTGAGATAGGAAAAGGATCTAATTTCTATTTTAACCTTCAGAAGGGTATCAGGGAAAAGGCCCTTGTCGAGGAAGCCTATGAGGACTGATACTACTCCTCAAGAAAAGTTTTTATATTGTCGTAAATTTTATCCATCAACAAGGTTCTTGATTCTTCACTGGCCCATGCAATATGAGGGGTGATCAGGAGTTTATCTTTGTTTTTAACCTTCAGTAAAGGATTATTTTTTTCAATAGGTTCTTTACTTAACACATCAATTGCAGCGCCATAAATCAGATTTTCATCGAGGGCCTTTCCAAGTCCAGCCTCCTCTACGATTCCTCCCCGGCCGACATTAACCAGTATCGCACGGGATTTCATTTTTTTTATTTCCGTGTAACCAATAAGATTTTTCGTTCTGTCATTAAGGGGCGCATGTATGGAAACAATTTCCGAGGTACTAAGCAATTCGTCAAGGCCTACCCGCATGTAATCCGGATTTTTGTTTTTGCCTGAAGTGGAATAGTAGATCACCCGGCAATTAAATGCCTCTGCGATCCTGGCCACGGATTTTCCGATGGTCCCGAGTCCGATAATCCCGAAGATCTTATCTTTTAATTCATAAAATACCCTGCCGTGATGGGTAAATATGGGGCTTTTGGCATATTTTCCGTTTTTAACATAATCGTCGTAATAACGACTGTGGTTTAGCAGATAGAAAATCATAGCAAAAGTAGACTGCGCAACAGAATAAGTCGAATAGTTCTCTACATTCATTACCCTGATTCCTTTAGTCTTCGCGTATTTCAGATCCACATTATTCATTCCGGTCGCCGCAATACAGATCAATTTCAACCGGGGGGCCTGATCCATTACCTGTTGATCTATGACTACCTTGTTGGTGATGATAATATCGGAATCCCGTGTACGTTCAAACCGTTCCCCGATGTCCGTTTTTTCATATTTGATCAGATCACCAAAGTCATTCAACCGGTCAATACGGCTCAGCTTGCCGACAGTACTGCAATCTAAAAAAACAATTTTCATTGTATTGGTTAGGAATGTTTGATAATTTAATACGCATCCCGGTTTTTTGGGAACTAGGATTGGCCCATTTTCATCTCTAATTTATAATAAATCTGTTATAATCCATTAACTTTAAATAGGCAATTAAATCTGGAATAATCAGGGTTAATGTTCATAAACCCGGCCTTTAAAGTTAAATTCATTCAATCAATTGACTAATGAAACATCGATTTTTTTATTTAATCCAAGCGGTTCTTATCTGGTTTTGGCTGCCGCTACAGGCCCAGTTTCCACCAACCGGAATTGAGCAGGAATACATTCAGATAAATGGTGTTTTCCCGCATTTAACTGTTGTTGGACCACATACATCCCGTTCAGAAAGTGGCATAGGCGCTTTGTTGCCCTGGGCCGATCGTCTCTGGATGGTCGGTTACGTGGCCCATATCAAAGGTTCCAGAATAGGGCTTTATGAAATCGATGAGAAAATGAATATAAAAAAGCATTCGGAGAGTGTTACCGGCACCTATGCGAACCGTTATTCCCATCAGTCGCTTGACAAGGCGATCATCGGCCCCCATCTGATTGATACACTTGGAAATGTATCTACCTATGAGGAGTTGGCCAGACATCGGCTTACAGCAACCATGTCCCATCCAACAGACCCGGCCAATAAAGTTCTTTTCCTTACTATGGCAGGTCTTCTATTTGAAGCAAGCATACACGAAGACATGACGGTAAATCGGTTGTTCGACCTGGTGGAAGAATTGGAAATCCCTGAAACCAGTAATCCACATTTTAAGGGCGGATTTACTGGAAACGGCCGGGTGATTGTCGCAAATAATTCGTACGACGAACGGGAATATCTGGGAACACTTGAAGCAGGCAGACTGGCGGAATGGGATGGAAGGAGCGATACTTGGACGATCCTGGAAAAGAATCCGTTTGTGGAAGTAGGCGGGAAAATGAGCGGCAATTTCAAGGATGGTAAAAGCGTATTTGGCAATCCGATCTTTGCTACAGGATGGGATAACAAATCGGTGATTTTAAAATGCTTTAATGATCGGAGCAACGAATGGAAGACGTACCGTTTGCCTAAAGGATCCCATTCTTTTGATCATGCCTGGAATACGGAATGGATGCGGATCCGCGAAGCTCAAACCGAAAGATTCATTATGGATATTCATGGACTTTTCTATGAGTTGCCTATGATCACCTACGAAGGGAAAGTCTGGGGTATTAAACCCATCAGTTATCACCTCAGGATTGTTCCTGATTTTTGTTTCTGGCGTGGCCTGTTCGTAATGGCCGGAGATCAGACCGACCATGGCGTAGGTCAACCTCAGTCCGGATTGCTGTTCCAGAATATAGATGATCTCTGGAAATATGGGAAACCGAAAGGATGGGGAGGTGTCTGGCGAAAGGAAAACGTAAGGGAAAATCAGGTCTCCGATCCGTTCCTGATGCTTGGGTTTGATAAAAAGATCCTTCATATATCGCATGATAGTGATCGGGAAGTGTCTTTTCAGTTAGAAATCGATTTTCTGGGCAATGAATCATGGCAGTTATTTAAGACAATCGCCATAGACGAGTCGGGCTATGGGTTTTTTATTTTTCCGGTGGGATTTTCCACCCAGTGGATCCGGATCAGGGCGTTGAAAAATGCCGATGAGGTAAGTGCTTATTTTTACTATGATTAATTAAATTGATAAACGTAAAAAGATAGGATGTCAGGCCGGTTATCGGTTGATTTTTATTAAAGTATAGTCGTTTCCAAATGAACTTTCCGTTATCTGATCCTTGTTTTAACTGTAACAACTTTTTATCATTCCCATCATGAAAAAAAATGTCTATCAAAAACTCAGAAGGCACCTTGATCATATGCCTGTTCCTTTTCCGGCCACTGCATCCGGAATGGAATTGGATCTTCTGAAAGAACTTTTTACGGAAGAGGAAGCTGCCATTGCGTGTGAAATCAGTGCTTTCCCTGAACCCGCAGAAAAAATACATAAACGTTTGAAGAACCATAAATTTACGCTGGAAGAGGTTCGCATAAAATTACATCATTTGGCAGTAAAAGGAGCGATAATGGAAATACAGGGTCCTGATCAACCAAACGAGCAATATCACAAAATACCTCTTGCAATTGGAATTTTTGAATTTCAGGTCAACCGGTTAAGCAGGCGATTTGCCGATTTGTTTTACGCTTATAAAAAAGAGGCATTTTTCGATGCCCTTTTTAAAATGAAAACCCACCAGACGAGAACAATTCCCGTTAATGTGTCGCTCGAACCTCATTATGTAGTGGGTAATTACGACAATATCCGTCAGGTGGTAAAGGATTCGCCTGGTCCTTTCGCGATTATGAATTGTGTCTGCCGTCAGGCAAAAGATTTATTGGAGAAACGATGTAAATTAACCGACCACCGGGAAACCTGCATTACACTGGAAAGCGCAGCAAGCCATATGATCAGACGAGGGGTAGCCAGGGAAATCGACCGGGATGAATTAATGAAATTTTTAACCTTTGCAAAGAAGGAAGGCCTGGTTTTACAGCCTGAAAACACACAACATCCCACCTTTATCTGTTGCTGCTGCGGTTGTTGCTGTGGGATTTTATCGGCTGCGGCAACCTACGATAAGCCCGCAGAATATTTTCACTCGAATTTCAGAATGTACGTCCAGACTGAAATATGCGATGGTTGCGAAGAATGTATCGAACGTTGTCAAATGAAAGCGATCCATAGAATAAACGGGCATGTGGAAATTAGGTGGGAAAGATGCATTGGTTGCGGGATTTGTAGTCCGGTCTGTAAACAGAAGGCCCTCAAATTGATAAAAAAGGAAAATGAGACATTACCGCCCCGAAATCAAGGCGAGATGTATAAAAAAATGATGATAGAGCGTTATGGGATGACCCGTACCCTGGGTATGGTCATTAAATCCAAACTGGGATACAAAGTATAAACCGATCTGACTGGATCCGTTTATTTGTCCAGCCAGTAGGCCTCACGCGAAATATGCTTTAATTCAATCCTTCTGCCATCCCAGGCCACCATTTGAATTAATTCGTTGGGATATTTGCCAGCGATCCAATAGGTATTCATTTTTTCATCGTTAAGTTTTACCCGTATTTCCCAGATATCATCTTTTCGAAAATCTTCCAGATCCGGTTGATAAGCTTTATTTTTATGGATGGAGATGATCCCCTCATAAATTACCGGTTCGGTGGCTTTATTAGTGACTTGGGTTTCCACAATCCGGCAATCAAAAGATAAACCCTCCCGGAAATTCAGTGAACGCAGGGTGTAGGAAAGCTGATCTTCAAAAATTACATCCGGAGGGAGCGAAGTGGATCCCGTGCCTTGATTATCCCAGTAACTGTTATATTCATATTTATATTCATTTTCCTGATTGATGAAGTACTTAAAAGTATTGCCACACCATTCCTGTGAGCTGTTAGTAAATTTATAAAGATGTAATGGATCGTTCCTGGTAAAAAAAATACTGGATAAATAATGATAAGGATATCTGTCTGTTTCAATTCTGGCAAATTTATTGATCTTCATCACGTCAAAAAGATCATTTCGAGTATAATCGTCCGTTTTGACCTGGAAAGCCCGATTGAAAGTTTCCTTAACCAGGATAAAGATATATTCGTAATGACGTATATCACCGTAAATACTCCTTTCAGCCTGATAAACCGCCACTTCGGCAAGGCCGTCTTCCCATAACTCATCGGATGCCCATGAAACATTGAAAAATTCGGTTATCTTTCCTTGAACGGATATTCCCGTCTCTTTTTTCCGGACAATGAACAAGAAGATGATAACTGCAAAGATGAAAACTGCAAAGGATATAAAAAACTGAATTTTTCGATTCATGATTTCAGAAATGTTTTAAGGTCAATTTTCAATAATTCCAGGTCCGCTTTTGTATCTATATCTGTTAATTCCTCAAGAAGATAATACGTATAAGAATTTTTTCTGATGTTTTGCAACGTAGTACGCAGTACGTTTGAAGTACTCCATCGTTTATTGATAAAGACATCCTCAAAAAGACTATTCATTCCGAGAAGATAGTATCCGCCGTCGGTCGAAGGGCCCAATATAAAATCATAGCTTAAAAGTCTCCGAAATGCCTCCTGTATTATTTCCGGCCTTATATTGTAACAATCGCTGCCAATGATACAGATGTGTTGATAGCCGGCACTAAATCCTCGGGCAAACGCCTGAAGCATTCTCTGCCCCAGGTCGCCGTCCTGCTGTACACCGGTTACAATATTTCCATCGGGGGAATCAAAGGATGCTTCAATGAAGTCCGAATAAAGGACCCATTTATCCCCTTCTACAGGTTCAATTGCCTGGAACGTTATTTCAATAAGTTTTTTATATACCTCCAGTGCCACGTCATCACCAAGATCGGCAGCAAGCCTGGTTTTTACACTTCCTTTAATCGGATTCTTTATGAATATTATTAAGAGATCCTCCTTCAATGTTCACTTAAAAATAAGGTCATACCAAAACACCCGCAAACATTACTAATTTACACTTTTTTTCAACGGTGTTATTAAAAAGGATGGCATCTTCCTTCAGCGACTTATCAGTTTCCGGATCGAATTGGCTATATGAGGGATATTATCCAGATTTATATTGAAGACATGCATTTCATGACCATTGAAGCCTGCGATGACGTCGGGCAGTATTTCGTGTTTTACAGTGATCATGAGCGTTAATCCGTTTTTCTTCATTAATTGTTGAATTCCGTGATTCCATCCCTTCCCCTTTAATTCAAGCGGTCCGAATTCATCTATGATGATCCATTTCACTTTTTCCTGAATTTCTGTTAATATCTTTTCACCGAAATGAAATCCTTCCGGATTGAAATATAATCTTCCCATTTTTATCCAATCCCGATGGGGCTTTTCGGTACAAAAACGGATTCGATTTTCTTGCTTTAATGCCAAAAGATAATATCCGGTCTTATAGCCAGACTCGTATATACCCTCAGCGATAAAACCATCGAACTTGATATTTGCAGGTTTGGCAACCGTTCGGATGAAAAATTTTAAAAAAGAAGTTTTTCCGGAGTTTTTATTTCCGGCAATCAGAATGATCCTGTTCATGATCGATTCTCATAATGCCTTTTTTAGCTTTTCCAGATCTTCCGGAGAATTAAAATTCAGTAATTCCTTTTCCAGATTTATCCCGGGAACCATTTCCTGGCTGATTAATCTGAAATTAAAATATTGTATGATAAATTGCATGGACTTTTCTACGTTTAATAAATAATCTTTGAACGGATCTCTTATTTGCGTCCGGTAAAATCCACAAAGTGGCTGAAAATGAGTGTGTATCCTGGGGATAGTAATATCGGCATCGATTGAGTATCCATACAATTTCTCAAAAAGTGAAGTAGTTGCCATGGGAAGATCACAAGATATCACTAAATTCGTTTCGGTCTCGGAGGCATACATGCAGGATAACACTCCGGCAGCGGGGCCAAAATCTTTCCATTGATCTTCAATTACTTCGTAACCGAGATACTTATAATTTTCGAAATTGGTGCTGATCAGTATCCGGTTACACAGAGGTTGTATATGAGCAATTACATGTTCTACCATAGGACGCCCCATAATGGGGATCATTCCTTTATCCTTGCCCATCCGGGTACTTCTTCCACCACATAAAACAATGCCTGTTATATTTTCCATTGATTGATCAATTGACTGTCTACCTTACCTATAATTGTGTGGATATGGTCTAATTTTTCCACTAAAGACCATAATCCATCAATCCAATGTATAATAAATCCTGATTTTTCCATTCGACGAAACCACGTCATTTGCCTTTTCGCATATTGATGAATGGCAATCTCAAGCTTTTCAATCATCTCCTTGTAGGTTAATTCGCCGTTCAGGTATAAGGTGACCATTTTATATTCCAGACCGTAAAAAAGAAGATCATCCCGGGGAACGGTTTTCAGCAAACCGGAAACTTCCTCAATCATACCCTCTTTAAGTCGTGTATGAAGCCGTTCGCTTATTTTTTTTCTTCTGGCTGCCCGACCAGGATTAATGCCGATAATTAAGGGGTTGATCTTCGGGAAGTTTATTTCGATTCCGGGATGTTTTTGATAATAATCTGCGATTTCTATTGCTCTAAGGGTTCTTTTTTTATGAAGCAGGTCGGAAGTATTATGAAGGATCAATGGATAACTTTTCAATAAGGATACCAGTTCGTCCTGGGATCTTTCCGAAAGTTCATCTCTAAGCGTTTGATTTACGGGAACATGGATAAGCTGATATGCATCGAGTACCGCCTGGATATATAAGCCGGTACCTCCAACCAGAATTGGCATTTTTTTTCTCTTCACAATCTGCTGGTAGGCTCTTAGGAAATCTTTCTGAAACTCGAATACATTGTATTTATATCCCGGTTCGTGAATGTCTACCAAATGGTATGGGATTTTTTCACTATTCACGATATAATCCTGATAATCTTTTCCGGTACCCAGGTTCATTTTTTTATAGACCTGTCTAGAATCGGCACTGATAATTTCACCGTTTAACCGGTAGGCCAGATGCGCCCCAATTTTTGTTTTACCACTTGCTGTAGGTCCTAAAACGGTGATAAGATTGATTCGGGACATAAAATAAATCTGTTTGATTTCTTTTTATTGTCGAAAATCAAAAATAATTTTCAAACTTTCTTTTCA
>Ga0209536_100008944_pt1 | contig 14930 bp, 13 predicted proteins | sample DeeMarSeWOR28_12_FD_187461 | JGI IMG/M metagenome (GOLD analysis project Ga0209536, IMG submission 187461) | Marine sediment microbial communities from White Oak River estuary, North Carolina - WOR-2-8_12 (SPAdes) (version 2) | ecosystem: Environmental > Aquatic > Marine > Intertidal zone >...
GGTCGAGTGTGACGCGGCCACCGACACCCCAATCGAACGTGCTGCCCCAGTTACCCTGAGCACCGATGCTCAATTGCGCTCGGGCCGTGCCCGGTACGAGCATCAGGCCAGCTGCGACACCTGCTATTAGCAATCTTCTCATCCCTCGCTCCGTGCAATAGCCAGCCGGGATAATGGTGGCGCCGTGGTGGCCCGTCAACCGGCCAAGGCCAGTGATGCCGATCTGTTGACGCGTCGTGCCTAGCGTGCAGCGGTGCCCATTGAGTGGGTCCACTACACTGAGGAAGGCGTCACTGATCGAGATACCTCACCTTCGCGAAGCACTCGCCGAGTGTCGCCACGGCTCACCGGCGCCGCTTCTATCGGCGATGGGCTTCGAACTCGTGTCTCTGGCCATACCCGAGACGGCGCTCGCGGCTTTCGGCCTCGACTCCGCCGAACCCCTGACCTTGGAGATCGCCGCTCGCCATGGCGACTTCCTAGTTCTCCGTATCGCACTCGACGGGCCGCTCGATCCCGAGACAATCCGGCGTGTAGCGGCTGCTTTGTACCGACATAATCCGGTCCGACGTGCGCTTCTCGTCTTTCAGACTCGACAGGACGACACGCTGGTCTTGGCGAGCTGGGGGTTGGGCCCAGGCCCATTCCGACTACTCAAACTCTGGATAGATCCGACTGCCCCACGTCTCTCCGAGATAGACATTCTGGCCGGTCTCGCCGTTACCGGTGCGGCGACGCCCAGCGAGCTGGCCCTGGCCCACGCGCGCGCCCTCGACCGCGAAGGCATCACTCGACGTTTTTTCGCCGAATTTCGACGACAGCGCGCCGAGTTGGCCGCGAGTCTCAACGGAATCCCCCAGGAGGTCGTACAGGATCGCCTGGACCTCGCTCTGACCCTTCTGAGTCGATTGCTGTTTCTGTACTTCATACAGAGTAAGGGTTGGCTTGATGGCGATCGCGCATTCCTTCGTCACCGTCTCGAGACGTCTCTCGAAACTGGGGAATCGTTCTACCGTCGCCAACTCAAACCCCTTTTCTTTGGCGCCTTGAACAAGCCGGCCAAGGCGCGAAGCAGGCTAGCCTGCCGTTTGGGCGATATTCCCTATCTGAATGGAGGACTGTTCGAGCGCGATCCACAAGAGAAGAAACACACGCGCCTTAACGTACCCAACGAGTGCTTTCTACCAATCTTCGAACAGCTGCTCGACAAGTACCAGTTCACACTGCGTGAAGATCAACCCACCAATCGTGACGTGGCCGTCGATCCAGAGATGCTCGGCAAGGTATTCGAGGGTCTCATGGCCGGGACCGTCCGCGGAACGACAGGTGCGTTCTTCACACCTCGCTCGCTGGTCGACCGTCTAGTCAGCGGCGCTTTGTCAGCACATCTATCGAGGGCCGCCGGCTGTGGTTCAGAAGTCATTGACGATTTGCTTGCCGGCGCCTTGCCCAACATCGAATCCGGCCTACGCGAGCGATTGCTCGCTCATGTCAGCTCCATTCGTCTGCTTGACCCCGCCGTGGGCTCCGGTGCGTTCTTGCTGGCCGCTCTACAACATCTCGAATCACTGCGCGACGCACTGGAAGGCCGGCCAGCGGATCCCATCGCGCGATTCGAACGGCGGCAGGAGATCATTGAAACCAATCTCCACGGCGTCGATATCAACGCCGCAGCGGTGCGGCTGTGCGAGTTGCGACTGTGGCTTGCTTTGATCGTGGACCTCGAAGTCAGCTCTATCTCCAACGTGCCGCCGCTGCCCAACCTCGACATCAACATCCGCCAGGGCGATGCGCTGGTAGATCCCCTCGACTTCTGCATACAACTGGGCGACTTCGACCGCGGGCAGCTTGCGAGCCGCTGGCAGAAGGAGGTCCGCCGGTTGGCCCGACACCGTGGTCGCTACTTCCACGCTACGGGAACCAGCAAGAGGCGCGCTCAACGAAACCTGCAAAAGGCGGAGCGCGACCTCGCTGCCAGATTCCTGGCCGAGCTGTCCCTGCAGATCGACGAGCGGCGCCGCGAACTGCGGTCCGCCGCTCGAAGCGACGACCTGTTTGGCCAACGTACGGGGTTGTCGAAGAGCCAGAAGCGTTCCGCAGTCGACCTGAAGCGACGGAAATCTGAAGTCTCGCGCCTCTTGGCAAGAATCCAAGAAGCGGGGGAACTCCCCTTCTTTTCCTTCCCGGTGCACTTCGCCGATCCCAACCGACCCGACTCTGGATTCCATGTGCTGGTGGGGAATCCACCCTGGGTACGCCCCCATCACTGGACCGGCTTGTCGAGAAGCCGGCTGCGCGAGCGATTCGCGTTCCTAAAGGACGCCGGATGGCGCACAGGTGCACGATTGGCGGGCGCAGGGAGGGGGTTCGGCGCCCAACTGGATCTCAGTGCGTTGTTCCTCGAGCGTTCTCTCGAGCTACTAGATGAAAACGGAGCCCTGGGTTTTCTGCTGCCCGCCAAGCTGGCGCGAGGCCTGTCTGCAGGTGCGCTTCGTAAGCGACTTCTGGGACAGACGCAGATCATCCGTATCGAAGATTGCTCGCTCGCCACGCGACGCCTTTTTGAAGCCACCACCTATCCTATGGGCTTGTTGCTCAGAAAAAACGCAGCCGCACGCCGCGAGCTTGTCACGGTGTGCGTGCACGACCGGCGCGGCGAGCACCTCGATTTCCAGATCCCCCAGTCGAGCTTGCCCCTGGCACCCGACGACTCGGAATCGCCTTGGGTTCTAACTCCACCGAGGGTGCGCCGTGTTCTCGACCGTATGCGTCGGGCGGGGCCACCCATCGGTGAACAGCCTGGGCGCCGTCCTACGAGAGGGATATTCACGGGCGCCAATGATGTGTTCGTGGGCGAAGTGCTGCACAACACAGCCGACGGCCGCGTCTTAATGAGTCTGGCCGGGTCCGAGGTCGAGATCGAAGCGGACAGGGTACGACCCGTGCTCCGCGGCGAGGACATAGCACCCTGGCAAACCCACCCAACACAGGCGATGATCTGGACGCACGACGACACTGATGGTCGCGTGCTCGCACAGTTGCCCGCCGCCATCCGCCACCATCTGAATCGGCATCGCCGACGCCTGCAGACTCGAGTCGATCTGAAACAAGGCCAACCCTACTGGATGGTGTTTCGCACCGGCCCATCCGCCAGCCGGGCACAACGCGTGGTCTGGCGTGATATCGCCTCGGGGCCCGAGGCTGCCGTCATGCCACCGACGCGACAGTTCCTTGGCGGCGACTCCCCCGTTCTCAGCCTCAATACCGTCTACCAATTCGCAGCCGCGTCGGATGAGGATGCTCACCTTCTGGCTGCAGTCCTCAATTCGATCGTCGCTCGCTCCTACCTTAAGGCGATCGCCGAGCGAGCGTCCGGAGGTTACTTCCGGTTCCTGGGTTGGACGGTCGCTCTCCTACCTTTTCCCGATGAACCCGACGCGGCTGCACGCAGATGTTGCATCGAGACCAGCCGGGAGGCCCATTCGGCTGCCGGCCTGGACGATGCTGGACGGCGTCGGCTCGACGACCAGGTGGCGCATCTCTATCGGCTTTCCACCGCCGATTTGCGCCAGCTTCGCGACTTCGACGCGCGACTGACCAACCCGGGGTCCGACGTCTGATGGATGCCGCCTGGCCTCAGCCCATCGCTTCCTCGTCGGACGAAGCGGCCATAGCCATGGTTCGGCAACTCTGGTACAAGGCCGGTCGCGTCGAGGCTCTCGTGGCTGACGTGAACCGTCTTCAGGTGCTGCTGGGAAGCAAAACCATCGAAGACACCCCACGTTCGGTCCAGGTGGTAACCCGGGCATACCCGGTTACGGAATGCCCCGAGAATTGGCGATATACCGTCATCGGTCAGGACCTCCACTCGGAGTTCATCCTGTTATATCCAGTCGGCAGCACCTTCCCCGACGGCGCAGTGGTATTCACCGGAGGCATGGGCGGCGGCGGGTGGGTCACGTTCCATCGTCGTCCGTTCGTCCTGCACCGCCTGCGCGAACGATTCAACTCACTCGTTGCTCTACAACCGATGGGCGTCGCTGCTGTGAGAGAGCCATCGCCGATCGACAAGGTCCCACTACCAGTAGTCTCAGCCGCGCGACGACGAGAACCCAACTTAGTATCACCCGCTACGTTGTATCGCTGCGTACTGTCGGCTCATTACTCTGAGCGCGCCGCGACCCACGGAGCGAGCCCCCGCCCCGGGTCAGCGCCGATTTTGGCGGCCCACCAGGAGCGAGCCTACGAGCGCGCCCGCGACATTCTCGATCGCTTTGGAGGTGTGGTTATCGCCGATGCCGTCGGGCTCGGCAAGACGTTCATCGGCCTGAGGTTGCTCGAGCAAATCGTCCAAACCGGCGGACGGGCCCTTCTGATTGTGCCCGCCTCTTTGCGCGACCAGTGGGCGCGCGAGCTCCTCTACTTGACGAGCCCTCCTCAGACGAGTCCGCGTTTGACCGAGAAGACCGACGACCCGAAGGGAACTCTCGACCTCTGGGTGCGCGAACTCGGGAACGTCACTCTCATCTCGATAGAAAGTCTCGGCCGCAGCGGTTTCGATCCCTCACCCTATCGCGGCGCCGACCTCGTGATGGTCGACGAAGCCCACCACTTTCGAAATCCTGCGACGAACCGATATCGTCGGTTGGCTGACCTCGCCCGCCACTCGCAGGTCGCTCTTCTCACCGCCACGCCCATCAACAACACCGTTATGGACTTGCGGCACTTGTTGGACCTATTCGCCGCCCCCGGTGCGTTTCGATACCTCGGGATCTCCGACTATCGTGACACCTTTCGGCGCGCGGCAGCAGGTGACGGCGACATCCGACCGATCATCTCGGCCTGCGTTGTGCGCCGCACGCGCGCTTTCCTAAAGGAGTACTTCGGAGAGATCCGACTCCGCGATCCCACAGCCGACCGTGACATCGAGCTGCGCTTTCCAAAACGAGCGCAACCCACCGCCGTCGACTACGATTTGGCTGGGACCTACGGTGAGCTGTTCGCAGGACTTGAGGACTGGCTGAGCGAACTTCGCTTTCCATTCTTCAACTCCAACGAGGATGGAGAGCAGGAGGACCTCAGCATTGCGGGTTCGGGAAACCTCCTGAAGATCATCCTGCTCAAACGCCTCGAGTCGTCCATCGAAGCTTTCCGCTGCACTGTCATCCAGCAACTCGCCTGGTGCAACACAGCCCTGAGTGCGATGAAGGCCGGGCGCGTCCTCTCGCGGCCTGACTATCGAGCCTTGTTCAAGGGGCCCGATGACGATCCCGGCAGCCAGTTGGTGTTCTTCGAACTCATGCTTCCAGCACCGACGATGGAGACATCACAGATCGAAGATTTCCGAAACGCCCTTGAGGGCGACCTTCGAGTCCTCGCCCGCATCCACGCAGCGCTAAGCGCCGTGGGGCTGACGGGAGACCGCAAACTCCAAAGACTCGTCGATTTGCTCGACGGCCCCCTGGCCGGGCGCAAGGTCCTGGTGTTTACGGAATTTCGCGACACGGCGCGTTACATCTACCACGCACTCAAGACTCGGCCGTTTGTCGCTCAGATTGACAGCGACAATGCGCGGCTCGGCCTGGACCGAGTGAATCGCCGCGAAGTCATCGAACGTTTTGCCCCACGTTCCAACAATCTTCCTGAACCGCCGACCCGTGAACGGGTCGACCTCCTAATCGCTACCGATGTCCTCAGCGAAGGGCTGAACCTTCAGGATGCCTCGATCGTCGTCAGTTACGATCTTCCCTGGAACCCGGTCAAATTGATGCAGCGGATCGGCCGAATCGACCGCCTGGGCGCGCTGGCCGATGTCGTCGCTCTCCACCACTTCGTGCCCGCCGATGCACTTGACCGACTTCTGGGTCTCATGTCCCGGCTGCAAAAGAAGGTCTGCACCATAGACGCGTCGCTTGGCATGGACCAACCCGTGCTGGCCATGCCCACAAACACCGATGCGGCGATAGAGCAGATTCGCTCGCTGGCTCGAAACCCGGCAGGCTATGACAAGGTGGAAAGAGAAATGGAAGGACCACTCGACCCGGAAGAACAGGCCTACCTCGACTTCGCTGAATTCGTCGGCAGAGATCATCGGACGCCGCAGACGGAAGTGGCGGCCAGCATCGTGATCGATAGGCAAGTGACAGGAAGACGCGCGATTGCCTATTGGCAGTTGATATCAGGCGACCAGGTACACGGTCTCTGGCTCGTATGCGACCTAGACACAGGTTGCGTTACGGAGGACCAGGCTACTGCGACGGACACACTTCGACGAGCTGGCACGCGACGGCCCGGCGGGGCCGAGCACAACGGCACGCTTCAGGCGGCGCGTCGAGCCTGTGAACGCTATGCCAGCAGTGCGTGTGCGCGCCTCGAAGCCGCTCGAATCGCAGGCGACGCTTTGAGCCCGAGTCTACCGCAGTGCCGCATCGCTGCCTGGCTGACTCGCACCTTCCGTGAATCCGGCCCCAGTCTTGGCGCCCCTACCCGCGCAAAGATCGACGCTCTCCTGACGCGCCTGGCTCGCCGGTACACCCTCGCCGCCGAACGATCCATTGCAGAGCTGGCCGAAGGGCTTCCGGAGACCTTTGATTCCGCCACGATAGGAAAGATCGATAAACTCCTCTCGGCCTGTCCCGTCAAAGCCGATCGTCCGACGCGCCTCCGCGAGATCGCGATCCTGCTCGTGATCGGAAACTGACCCACCGAACAGGGGCTTCGTTGTTGCGCTTTTGGGCTCGGATCGACATGATCTGGGCACGGGAGCGCCCTGACCCGGCGACTGTCATTCCACTTGGGGGAGGGGGATAATCGATGAAAGCCGGAATCGATAGAATTCTGATCTTCGCAGGTCTTTTCCTCGTCCTTCTACAGACAGTACAGCTGGACCTAACACCCCTCGAATTGGGCGTCATTCTGTTCGGGATCGTAGTGACCGTTTTGGGACTGTGGGGGCTGGGCGCGCGGTTGAAGCCGGAACGGCGAGTCTACCTACAGCTCCGGACCGAGGTCGACAGGTTTCTTGACCTGGTGCGCAGAATCAACACCCACGCCGTGGACGGCGACGGGGCGCGGGCCAACGAGGTCAAGGAGGAGATGCACGCATCGGTCGAATTGATCGCTCAGGCCGCCGGGGTGGAATCCGAGGTCTAGCCGGGCCGGGGTTCACCTTCTCCCGTCTCCACATACGGCTTCAGGCTGGCTGGGTAGCGCGCCCAGTCCAGATCGAAGTAGCGTTCCGTGCCTACCCACTCGTGGTGGCCGCCCAGGCAACGCCACTCGAAGCGGCGACCCGGATCCGACCCCAGCTCGCCCGTCGACTCGGTGTCCCGCGTCCACCAACTGGTTAGACCGTCCCGGTCGCTGATGGCTTCGTTAAAGACCTCTGGAGACGCGGCAATCTTCAACAAATGCAATATGTCGGGCGCAGCAGACTTCCTTGAACAGGTTGGGGATCGACGGACACCCTTATATCTTCTGTATGGCAACTTCGCCCTTCCTTCCCCGTCCCGATAATCCACACCCGTGAGTGACCGATGAAGATCGAACTGACCGGTCCGAAAGCGATCGCCGCCCTACTCATCATCGCCGCGCTGATCGTCGGCAAGTTCATGATGGAACGCTCGACGCTGGCGGCCGAAGCGATGCCGGAAATCAGGCTCTACCTGCAGGGCGAGTACGTGGCGGCCGGGCTCAAGGATTTCGATACCGCGGCAATGAGCGAAGAGGAACTGGACGCGAAGGCGCAGGAGTTGCTCAAGCTCGATGAGATCGAGTTCACATCCATCAGCGCTCGTGGTCGTGGCGACGATGTGCGCGTCAAGCTGGAAATCCAGGTGGCGCGCCAGGATCCGCCGGACGGCCGGCGTGTCCGTTACTACCAGCTGTCTCACAGCACCGTGACCGGGTGGCGCGTCCGCCGCGAGATAACAGCGCTGTCCTACTACTTGAAGCTTTCGCTCTGATCCGAGCCCGCCCTCATCGCCATCCGCCGCTTTCGGTCGTAGACTTATGGCCTGCGAACTGAAAGCGGGGTAGCGGAGTGGCGACTAAATATCAGGGAATCCTCTTCGATTTGGACGGCACCCTCGTCGATTCCCTCGAGCTGATCCTTAGCTCGTACCGGCACACCATGTCCCGCCACCTGGGGCGCGAGAGGCCCGACGAGGAATGGCTAAACACCATGGGCACACCCCTCCGAATTCAACTGCAAAGCTTTGCCGAAACCCCGGAGCAGGCGGAGGCGATGTTCCAGACGTATATCGCCCACAACGAAGCCAACCACCAGCATCTGATCCAACCATTCCCGCGCATGCGTGAAACCGTGACGGGGCTGAAGCAGGCTGGATTCAAGCTCGCCGTAGTGACAAGCAAAATCAGAGATCACGCGTTGCGCGAGCTGCGCAGCGTCGGGCTCGAAGGGATCTTCGACGGCCTGGTCAGCGCCAGCGACGTGGAGAGGCCGAAGCCCGATCCTCAGCCCGTGCTACTGGCCCTTCAGACCATCGGTGTCGCCGCAGCCGACGCCCTGGTCGTCGGCGACAGCCTCTACGACCTGCTCTCCGCCCGGGCGGCGCACGTGGACAGTGCCGCGGCGCTGTGGGGGCCCTTCGATCGCTTCCGACTGGCGCCCGGCAAGCCGGAATACTGGCTCGAAGATGTGACCGAACTGCTTCCGCTTCTCGGAGTGCCGGGGTAAGCCGATGGCTAAACGCATCGACAAAACCTTCGGGGCGCTAACACCCGAGGCTCGCGACCGCTGGCGCCGACGCACGATGATCGCACAGGGCACCTACTACGTCCTTACGGGGCTGTGGACGCTGGCCCACTTCTCCAGCTTCGCTGCGGCGGTGGGACTTCGCATCAACCCTTTCCAGGCCCAGGCCTTCGCCGCCGTGATCGTCGTCGTGGGCGGCTGCCTGCTCGAAGCGTCGCGCCGGGAACCGCCCGGCTCGTTCCCTACACTGTTGGCCGCCGCCGTTGCCAGCGCCATCGCCATCGTCAGCCTTTGGTGGCTGCCGCGCCTGGGAGAACCAACCGTCCTCTGGGCCGATCTTGGCGTGGAGGTGGCCTTCGCCGTCGGTCTAATCCTATTGTACCCACGCTGGCAGCCCGAGAAATCACATACCTCTACCCGAAGACGCTGACGAATACCATGAAGATCAATCCGTTTCGGATGGAACGCTGGCAGTCGACCTGGGAGAACCGTGTCCGCTTCAACCTGTCGGAAAGCGGTGTGCACCCCATGACGCCGACAGAGCTGCTCGAGTTGGCGGGCGCCGACCCTCAGGATCTGCTGAACGAGAGGCTTGTCTACAACCAATCGAACGGTACCGACGAGCTGCGGGCCAGCGTAGCCTCGATCTATCCCGGCGCCGAAATCGAGAACGTGATGGTCAGCAACGGCGGGTCGGAGGCCAACTACGTCACGACGTGGAAGCTGCTGGAACCCGGTGATGTCGCCGTCATGCAGGCGCCCAACTACATGCAGATGTGGGGTACGGCGGACGCTTTCGCCCAAGAGGTGCGTGCCTTCAACCTGGTGGAAGAGCGCGGTTGGGCCCCGGACCTGGACGAGTTGGCAGAGCGTGTCGACGATAGCGTGAAGCTGATCATCGTCACCAACCCGAACAACCCGACGGGTGCCATCCTCACCCCGGCGGAGATCGATCGAATCGTCGCTATCGCCGACGGGGTCGGCGCCTGGATCGTCTCGGACGAAATCTACGCCGGCGCCGAACTCGACGGCGTCTGGTCGCCGACCTTCTGGGGTCGCTACGACAAGTTGGTGATCACGTCCGGACTCTCGAAGGCCTATGGGCTGCCCGGCCTCAGGCTGGGTTGGGTCGTCGGGCCCGCCGACTTCGTCGCCGATTTGTGGTCCTACAAAGACTACACGTCAATCGCGCCCGGTACGCTCAGCGACCTGTGCGCCCGCATCGCGTTGGAGCCCGACACCCGGGCGCGAATCTACGAGCGGACCCAGAAGATCCTCAACACCAACTTCCAACCCCTGGCCGCGTGGCTGGCGGAACGATCCGACATATTCGATTACGTGACTCCACGCGCCGGTGCCATCTGCTACACCCGCTACGACCTCGACATCAACTCGAGTGAACTCGCGCAGCGACTCAAGGACGAGCAGAGTGTGCTCGTCGTACCCGGCGACCATTTCAACATGGACGGCTACCTGAGGATCGGGTATGGGGTACCGAAGCCCGAGCTGTTGGAAGCGCTGGATCGGGTCGAGGTCGTTCTCAGGTCGGTGACCGAATGATATCGCGATCTTGAGCGCAGAAAGAAGAAGGGCCAGTCATGAAGACTGGCCCTTTGGTTTCCTGGAGGGTGCTCGTTGCAGCTGGACTACTTGGATCCGATCTTGCACGTCTTCTTCTTGCCTTTACGAACGTACATGAGCTCGGCCTCTCCAGCGTCACCCAGGATCTTTCGAAGTTGCTTCACACTCCTCACAGGCACTCGATTCGCCGCCAACACGACATCACCCTGACGAAGCCCCGCGCTGTAGGCCGGTGTATTCTCCACTACCTTCACGACAAGAAGCCCGCCTTGGACGCCCTCGATATCCGAGACCAGCGGGCTGCCCTCGTCCAGCGCCTCAAAACGCGCACCGGCCACGGCATTGCTGTAGACGGCGACCGTACGCGACTCGGGAGCGACCACTTCGAACTCGACAGTCGGCGGCATGACCTTCAGCGTCCGAACCGCCAGAGAGTCCGCCTGGATCCGAATCGCCTTCTGCCATTTCTCCATCTGTAGCCGCATCGAATCGATCTGAATGCGCTGCGCGATCGCCATCTCTCTCTGTTGGGCTGAGGACGTCCGCTGTGCTTCCGCTTCCTTGGCCGCAAGCGCTCGCTCGGCCTGGCTCAACGCGATTTGCAACTGTAGTTGACCCTCGTAGAGCTTCTTCAGCTGCAGCTTCACCGAGTCCCACTTCTCCGGGAACATCGCCACGGCATACTCTTCACCGAACGCTTCCGCCGCTGATCCCGGCGTCACCGACACCGTGACCTCCCGGCCCGAGCGACGGACGAGAAACTCCGTGGGCTCGCCAGCCTGAAGTCTTCCGAACGCTCGGCCACCCTCTTCCGTCGTGAGGTCGATACCGGAGACGTTCACAATGATGTCGCCCTCGCGTAGTCCGGCCCGGTCAGCCGGACCGCCTTCGCGGACCCAGGTGATCAACGGGTAATCGCTGAACCACCAGACCGAAACGCCGGCCTGGTCCTGTCTCTGACAGTTCTGGCACTCGAGGTTGATCCCCAGGAATCCTCTCTCCTGAGACTGCACCTGCGCGCTCGTCAGCAGCAACGCCAGGATTGCCAGGACGGCCGGGAGAACTCTAATTCGAATTCTATGACTGCTCATCGTTGATTCATGACCTTTGAATACGTGATGGACCGCTGTGCCCGCGCTCTCACCGCCACAGTACTTCGGGACCTGTCCCCTGCGACTCACTCATCTCCCGCAACATCGCGTCTCGTTCCTCCAGCGCGGCGAACAAGTACGAGTTGAGAACAGGGTCCGCCGGCTCCACCGATAGCGCCGTGCGCGACGCCTCCACCAGCATATCCAGACTCGCCAATCGCTGTTCCGTCAGTGACGGCGCCGGCCGCCCAGAGCGCTGTGCCAGCCGCTGCAGGTTGGCCAGAGCCGCATCGTATTCCGAGCCGAGACGCTGAACCTCCGCCATGGCGTCGGTCACCGTCGCCGCCACCGGCTGCACGGCCGCCGCGACCGGCAGCGCGTCGGGTTGCTCCTCGACCGGCTGTGAACTCCGACCTACGCTCAGTCCGATGACGAAGATCGCTATCGCCGCCGCCACCTGCATCAGCACCAACGTCGGCCAGCCCAGCCGCAATCGGCGACTCTGCCGGGCACCCGGCAGAGTCGGCTCGATCCGCGACCAGAGATCGGCCGGCGGCTGCAACTCCGGTAGCTCTCTCAGTTCCGCGCGAAGACGCCTGAGCAACTCCAGCTCGCCCTGACACGTCGGGCAACTGGTGAGGTGCTCCTCGGCACCCGCAACCGGAACGCCATCCAGTAATTCGGAGAGCGTTTCCTCTTTAAGATGTACCATGATCGACTACCTCAGCTTTTGCTCCCACAACCAAGGCTCTCAGCCGCGCCCTGGCCTTCGATAACTGCGATTTCGATGTGCCCACGGCTATTCCCAACCGCGCGCCTATCTCCTCGTGTGTATAACCCTCCACGTCGTGCATCCACAGCACCGACCGATAGCCTTCCGGCAGCATGTCCAGTGCCCGCTGAACTGTCACTCGCTCGGCCGCCGCTGTAACCGGCCAGCGGTCTGGATTCCCTAACGTCGAGCTTCCGTCGAAGCTCTGCTCCAGGTCCCGCCGCCGCGACGACTGACGCAGCCGCGTCAGCGCCGTGTTCACTGCAATCCTGTGAATCCATGTCCCAAACGCGGCATCGCCGCGAAAATCCTTGATCTTCTGAAACGCGTTGGCCCATGCATCCTGCGCCAGATCCGCCGCCAGGTCGTCATCCCCGGCCAGACGCCGTACCACGGTATACACCCGGGACGCATGCAGTTCGTACAGATCCCGCATCGCCTCGAGCTCCCCGGAGCGCGCCCGGCGAACCAGGTTGGCTTCAGTCAGCTCGACCAATCTTCTCTTCCCTCCCTACTCCCGTAAACTTAGACGGGTACCGACCCCGGGCCGTTGCCCACTTTTTCAGCCGATCTCCGCTCCAGCCACGACTGCAGAGTCCTGGCCATCCAGACCAGTAACACTGCAGCCAATATACCCGCCAGTGCGTCGATCCCGTAGTGGAATCGCCCGTAAACCGTACTTATTGTAAGACCAATTACAAAAGGAAGCGTCACCGCCCACACGAGCCGATCAACCCGCCAGGTGACCAGCGACACGGCCACCGCCACCGCCACATGCGAGCTGGGGAACGCCGCGCCCTTGCTGCCACCGTCCTCCAGCATCCAGTGCACCCACTTGTACATGGCGCCGTCCGCCAACTCCCCGCTGATGATGGGGAACTGGTAATGGGGGCCCGTCACCGGCCAGAACATGAAGATCAGGTAGCACCCGAAATAGACGACGGTCTCAGCGAACACCAGGCTGCGGAACCCGCTCAGGTTGTTCCGGGCGTAGAGCATGACCAACGCCAGTGGAAGCAGGAACCAGTAGGACGCGTAGAAGAAGTGCATCAACTCGCTCAGCCAGAAGAACGGGAAGTGCTGGCTGAGCGTCATGGCCAGTTGTTCGCCGAAAATCGCCTCCTCCAGCCAGAGGATCACGTCATCGTGGTAGCCATCGGTGAACAGCAGAGCCAGGTACCTCAACTCCCAATAGAGATAGACGACGGAGGCGATAGGGTAGGCATCGCGGAAGAAGCCGCCGATCGACCGCCCCCGCGGAGGTAGGCCCGAGACCCACAGGCCGAAGAGCACGAGCGCGATGTGGGTCAGCGTCAGCCCGATCCAAAGTCCGGGCTCCAGCTTCCAACCGAACGCAGCCAACAGCACGCCGGTGAACGAAACGTAGGCGATGAAGACGAGATCCGCGGGCTGCGCCGTCGCCAGCCGTTGCCTTATCCAGTTCACAACCACCCCTCTGTTCTGTACCAGTCCGCCGTATCTCGGAACCCAGAGACGGCATCGTATTCGGGTTGCCAGCCCAGCTCGGTCAGCGTCGCCTCGACATCGCAGGTCCAGGCACGCTCCGCCATGTCTTGCGCCCGGCGCCGATCGATTTGGCCCGACCGCTTCCCACTGCCCAGCAGTTCCGCTATGGCGCCCGCCGACAACAGCGCAGCGGACGGCACACGGATTCGTAGCGCGCGGCGCCCAACCGCCTCGCCGATGGCCGCGGTCAGCCGATCCCAACTGAGGATCTCCGGGTGGCCGACGAAGAGCGTCCGCCCCACGGCCTCGGGTCGCCGCAGTGCAGCCAGCAGAGCGGTAGCCACATCGCGAGCGTGAACCAGCTGCACGCGCCGCTCCCGCACTCCCGGCACCACGATCACGCCACGCTTCGCCATCTGGAAATAGGGGAGCGTGTCCTCGTCCCGGGGACCGTAGACAGCGACGGGCCTCAAGATAGTCACCAGCAGTCGCTCGCCCCTCTCGAGAACCTCTTCTTCGCCCGCCAGCTTGCTCCGACCGTAGTCGCTGGTGGGTGCCGGCGGATCGCCAATCTGACGAGGACGATCTAGGGTCCCGGGACCCGCCGCAGCCTGGCTGCTACAAAAGACGAACCGGATATCACGGTTCGCACGCTCGCACGTATCCAGAAGCACTCGCGTACCGTCACGATTCGCCGCGAACAACGCTTCCGTCGAACCCCGCGTCAGCCCGGCACAATGGACCACTGCATCGACACCCGCCACGGCCTCCGCCAATCCGCGGCCGCGCAAGTCGGCCTCAACCAACTCCACCGACTTCCCCTCCACCCACCTCAGATTGCTGGTAGCACGAACCGAGCAGCGCACCTCATATCCAGACTCGAGAAGCACATCAACGACATGGCTTCCCACGAAGCCCGTACCGCCCGTCACCAAAACGGCCTGCTCGTAAGCACCCATCTCACTGATCACTGATTACAGGTGGCCATAGATACTCGGTGGCCCTACACAGCCCGTTCATAGATCCGGTAAGTCTTGTCCAGCCAGAATTTCATCTTCTCCAGCCCACCCAACATCTCCTTGTTGTCCTCCAGGACCCAAGAGCTTTCCCCCCAGAAGTGGCCCTTGCCCGTGGCGCGCTTGAACGTTTCGAAGTAGAACATCGCGGCAAGCCCGGTATGACGGTATTCCTTCTTGACTCCGAGCGTGATGATGCGGACACCGACGATGCGTCGCATGTGCCACAGCAGCTTGAAGACGCCGAACGGGAACAGCCGCCCGTTGCAGTGCCGGATGGCCTGGTT
>Ga0209536_100008945_pt1 | contig 14930 bp, 15 predicted proteins | sample DeeMarSeWOR28_12_FD_187461 | JGI IMG/M metagenome (GOLD analysis project Ga0209536, IMG submission 187461) | Marine sediment microbial communities from White Oak River estuary, North Carolina - WOR-2-8_12 (SPAdes) (version 2) | ecosystem: Environmental > Aquatic > Marine > Intertidal zone >...
ATTATGTCAATGTTGGGGTTGATCCCTCAGGCAATTTACTAGCTCTTATTGGTGGCATTACATCACGCAAGGAAAACGATCCGGATAAAAAGGTGACTGCTTTCGGAGTTCCCATTTCTCAGTATTTTCGGATACGTACAGATTTGAGGTATTATTTCAAAACCGGAAAGGAAGCCCGGATCGCAACCAGGCTTTATGCAGCTGCAGGAATACCTTACGGAAATTCTTCAGTTATGCCGTATGTCAAACAATTCTATGCAGGCGGCACAAACAGTATGCGGGCTTTCCGTGCCAGATCACTAGGCCCAGGTTCTTATCTACCTCAGGAAGATAGCCCGCAAAACGTTTTGGTCGACCAGACTGGAGAAATAAAGGTAGAACTTAATGCCGAATACCGTTTCCCAATCGTCGGATTTCTTAAGGGAGCCCTATTTAGCGATATTGGCAATATATGGCTAGTTAACGCAGATTCAGCCCGTCTTGGCGGTAAGTTTGAATGGGATAATTTCCATAAAGAACTTGCCGTCGGCCTTGGTTTTGGTTTACGTATTGATGTAAACCTGGTAGTTATAAGGTTTGACTGGGCATTTCCTGTCCGAAAACCGTGGTTGCCCGAAAGTGACCGATGGGTGTTTAATGAAATAGATCTGTTTGATAAGCGTTGGAGGAAAGACAACTTGTTGTGGAATATTTCTATCGGCTATCCTTTCTAAAATTTGAAGAAAAATATTATCTATCTTGGCCTCCTTTTTCCGGATCGATCGCGCTTCTTTTTAAATCGTTTCGGCACATCAGGTTTTTCTTTATTTTTTGAAATTTCAATTTTTACTTTTACTCCATCCCTGTTTACATCTTTAAATGCTTCCAGTAATTGTTTCTCATGCGATTTTTCTATCTCAAAAAATGAAAACGCTTTCAGGACTTCAATTTTGCCAATTTCCAGATTATTATTCCCGGTATGTTTATTGATGAGTGATATTAAATCAATGGTGCTCAGCCGGTTTTTTGATCCAAGGTTGATATGAAAACGTGTGAAATTCAGATTATTTTGTTTATTTCTCCGCTCACTTCTATCTCTTCTTTCGCCACGCTCTCTCCGGTCATCATGATTCTTTGTTTTTACATTCAAATCAGGAGCATCTTTATAATACGACAAAAACCGGTTGAACTCAACAGAAACAAAACGTTTGATCAGTTCTTCCCTGGGCAGCCAGGCCAGCTTTTTATAAATAATGTCCAGGTATTCCGCTATGGTTGATTCATCAACTTCGACCCATTCCACTTTATCGATCAGGTGAAATAATTGTTTTTCGCATATCTCTTTGCCATTTGGTACCTCTTTCTTAAGAAATTCTTTGCCAACCATTTTTTCTAACTGACCGACCTTGTTTGTTTCCCTCCCATGGATGATCAGGATGGAGATTCCGTGTTTGCCTGCTCTGCCAGTTCGTCCGCTTCGGTGGATATACGCTTCCAATTCATCAGGGATATTATAATTGATGATATGACTTAAATCATTGACATCCAGTCCCCTTGCTGCCACATCGGTGGCTACAAGGATTTGCAAATGCTTTTTACGGAACCGATTCATTACGTGATCCCGCTGGGCTTGTGAAAGATCGCCATGAAGTGCATCTGCATTATATCCATCCTGGATCAGCTTTTCTGCCACATCTTTCGTTTCCTGCCTTGTCCGGCAGAATACGATTCCGTAGATACTTGGATAATAATCAGCAATCCGTTTAAGGGCCAGGTATCGGTTACTTGCCTGCACGGTATAATAGTGATGCTGTACATTTTCTGCCCCAATATTTCGCTTACCAACCGAAATTTCCTCTGCATCATGCATGTATTTTTTTGCAATACCTGCGATTTCTTTTGGCATGGTCGCTGAAAATAGCATGGATTGCTTGCCTTCAGGTGTCTTACTGAGAATGGCATCCAAATCCTCCTTAAATCCCATATTGAGCATCTCATCAGCTTCATCCAGTACAAGGTAACGGATATCATTAAGGATCAATTTTTTTCTTTTGATCAAATCCAGCACACGGCCCGGTGTTCCCACGACGATCTGCCCACCGCGTTTGAGAGCAGAAATTTGTTTATCAATACTTGTCCCCCCGTATACAGGCACGACGAATACACCTTCGATATATTTTGAGAAATAATCAAGGTCATTCGTGATTTGCATACACAATTCCCTGGTTGGGCATAATATCAATCCCTGGACAGACTTACTCTTCCATTCGATATTATGGATCATCGGCAACCCGAAGGCGGCAGTTTTCCCTGTCCCTGTCTGCGCGAGTGCCACAACATCTTTATCAGAATTAAGTAAAAATGGCAAAGTTTTCTCCTGGATTGGGGTGGGTTTTTCAAAGCCGAGTTCATCGATGGCTTTAAGGATGCTTTCGTGCAAACCTGATTCTTGAAACGTGTTCATTACTACTTAAACATTTGAATTATCCAGGAAAATCAACAACTAACCGGGAACTATGGATGATTACCTGCAATTGGAAGAGATTTCTATGGAAGTATTTGTTAATTAAAGGGCAAAGGTAATCCACATACTGGTATTTATTGTTATATACGGGCATTTTGTTTTGATAAAATATCTATTTACCAGAATGGTCGTATACAATTTTCAAAGATGAGTACAGAATAAATTCCATTTGAAAGGATCGAGAGATAATAAAAAAGGTCGATAACATACCTTAGCAAAGCTAAAATATCCTACCAACCTCTTTAGATTGGGTGTTCACGGTTAAGTTCATTCTAGCAATTCATAATCATGCATGCTTTTCATGAACTTTACAAAATCATCTTTCTCTTCAGAATTCATCCATGCAATAGCAGATCTGGGGTGTTCATTCATTGCACCGGTAATCAGGTATGGGATATGATAACCCCATTCTATTTCTTTTTGTAATGGACCGACATAGTTCTGGATCACATCTAGAATTGGTAATAACCTGTATTTCGGGTTTTTAAGAAATGCAACCAGGATTTCCAGCGGACAATTACCAGCTCCCCTTCCCATACCAAGTATGGTAGCATCCAGGAAATTGCAGTCTTCAATGATCGCGGTTACGGTATTACTCATGGCCAATTGCATATTATTATGGGCATGAATACCTATGGTTTTTCCAGGTAATGCCTTTTTATACTTCCTGGCCAAATGTTCAATCTGTTCGGAATACAAGCTCCCAAAACTATCTACAATATAGAAAATGGGAACTTTTGATTTCGCAATATCATTTAAGGCCTCATCCAGATCTGGTTCATTAACCTTGGAAACTGCCATGAGATTGATCGTGGTTTCATACCCTTTGTCCATGCAGTGCTCGGCCAGGGCTACAGCCTTGTCTACCTGGTGCACATAACACGCCACACGGATCATGTCCAGCACTGATTCGTTGGCCGGAGGGATATCGTCGTAATCAATCCGTCCGATATCAGCCATAGCACTTAGCTTAAGATTCGTTTTGTTATCACCCACGATCCTTTTCAGGTCCTTGTTATCACAAAATTTCCATGGGCCAACCTCATCTCTTGAAAAGGCTCTTTCGCTGGAAATATATCCAATTTCCATGTAATCAACCCCGGCTTCAACTAATCCATTATAAACTGCTGTTACAAATTCATCGCTAAATTGCCATTTATTCATCAAGCCACCATCGCGGATGGTACAGTCCATTACTTTAATTTCCTTCCTGTACATAATTCCAAAAATTGATAAAAGATTATTTTATTAAAAATACACTAGGCAATTCATTCCTTCACTTGCCAGTATTATACTTGAAAATTTACGTGCAAAAGTACCTATTTTCCATAGTTTTTCACGGTTTATTTCAGGTTTTAAATAAAAAATTGATTTTTATGACTTTTATCCTACTTTCTTATATACAAAACGTTAATGTTTGCATAAAAACTAACGATTTAAATGAAAGGACTTTTTTGGGGATTACTTACCATCGATCTACATTTTTTTACCGATTATTATCCTGAAGAAAATTCAAAGACAAAGGTTAAAAAATTTGACTCCTATGTTGGAGGACCGGCAACTAATGCCGCTATTACCTTCGGGCACCTCGGAGGTAAAACAAGATTGATCACGGCAATTGGTCAGAACGCCTTTAATTCTATGATTAAAAAAGATATTTCAAACTTTAACATCGAACTGATAGATCTAATAGAGAACAAAAAAACAGCACCAGTTTTTGCATCCATCCTCACCAATGAATCCAATGGGTCTCGCACCATCCTATCTTATCACCCTGAACAAGTTCCGCCTTTAAATCCTGGGAAGTATTTGAGTGATATTGATATTGCATTATTTGATGGTTTTTATATTGAACCGGCGATAGAAATGGCCAGAGAATGCAGAGCACGTGGAATAACTACCGTACTTGAAGGTGGCAGCTGGAAAAATAAAACAGATCAGCTGCTGGAGTTTATTGATATAGCTATTTGCTCGGAAGATTTTTTGCCTCCAGGCACATCTCATCCAGCAGATGTAACCGAATTTTTGCTAAAATGTGGTGTCGGGAAAACCGCCATTACACGCGGTGAAAAGCCAATCATCGTCAATGAAGGAGAAGCAAACATGTTGTTGGAAGTTCCACAATCTGACGTTGTGGACACACTAGGAGCAGGTGACATACTGCATGGTGCATTTTGTTATTTTTATGCTGAACAAAATAACTTTATGCATGCTCTGAGAAATGCAACCCAAATTGCCTCCTTTTCATGTGAATTTCATGGCCCAAGAGCCTGGATGGAACAAGTGTGACATAATTGATGTTTCTTAAATACCACCTGCTCATTTGTAAGCAGATGGCAATTTTCAAACATGAATTCTTTAATGTTTTTATCCTACCAAAATCAACAACAAAATGGATATAAAAAAAATATTTATTGTTGGAGGCACCGGAATGCTCGGTTTCCCCGTGGTAAAAAAACTAATGCAAGACGGGTATGAAGTAGATATCCTGACCAGAAATCCGGATCATGCACGTAATAAATTCGGGGCTGAATACTCCTTTATTGCTGGTGATGTAACCGATTTCAATTCCGTGCAAACTCTGCTAAAAAAGAAAAATTATGATGGTATTCATATAAATCTCAGCGCGATGACCTATAGGGACATAAAAAAGATTGAGGTAGAAGGAACGTCTAATCTGGTGAAAGCGGCAACGGAATCAAGTATAAAAAAAATCACCATCATTAGTGGCATGGGAGTCCAGGAAAAAAATTCATGGTCACGTTTTGTCAGGCTTAAATTAGACACTGAAAAAATTATAACATCTTCAGGAATTCCTTACACTATTTTCAATTGTACTCATTTTATGGAATCCATTAAACGATATATACGAAATGGAAAAATTTCTCTAATGGGAAGGCCCCCACATGTATGGAGTTGGATTGCCGCAGCCGATTATGCGCAAATGGTTTCTAGAGCGTATAGCATTGAAGAAAGCAATAACAAAATTATTTCTGTAATGGGCCCGGAAAAATTAACGATGAAACAGGCTTTCCAAAAATATATCGATGTGGTTGATCCATCTTTAAAAATAACAGCGGTCTCACTTAGTATGTTAAAAATAATTGCATACATCACGCTTAATGATATGCTCAAGTATGTTGTTGATCTAATGACCTACTTTGAGAAAACAGCAGAACATCCAAAGGAAGGAACTTTATTGGATATATTGGGCACGCCATCCACAACATTTGAAGAATGGCTGGCGATGGAGAAAAAATCACTTGAAACCAAATGAGGATTTGTTAAACATAATTAGGTAAATGCTTGTGGAATGATTTCCTTCATTCCATTGTTATTATACAAGTAGAAATTTTTTAACACAACAGTAATCATGAAAAAGCAAGTTCAAAGCGGAGCACAATCAGGAGCTGTATATGGATTGGGATTTATTGGTGCAGCCGTTTATTTTATTTCCACAGCCACAGGATTTTGGATCGGAGTATGGGGCTTTATAAAGGCCATTTTCTGGCCAGCATTTCTTGTTTATGAAGCATTTAAATATTTAGCTGGCTAGATTGAAGAATTTCCATGTACTTTGCGTTGGTAAACTTCCCTGACATTAAGCATGAAAGTTTTCATAGATTTAGAAATCGATACGATCCATATGCTTCCCTTATAAGGGAACATCTGTCATTTATTTTCCCTGTTCCATCATCGATTGGGAAGCAAGTATTTATCAACCATATTGAAAAAGTTCTCGAAACCTGGCAGCCTTTCGATGTCACCATTTCAGGATTCTTTAAAACCATTGACCAGTGGTTGATGCTGTCAATAAAGGATGGAAACGACAATGTCATTGCACTTCATGATGATTTTTATAAAGGTGTTCTTCAATCCTATTGCAGAAAGGACCTTCCTTTTACACCACATGTTGGCCTTGGCTTCTTTGGTAAAAAGGCGTATGATTTCCATAATCCCACTGCCGTGATCTCCCTGGACGAAGAGAAATATTCACTAGCCCTGGCAGAAATTAGCGAAGAAGAATTAATCTTTAGAAAAACCGTAGATTCGTTGACGATGCTAGAGCTAAATGACGATTTTTCTGAATGTGATGAGGTTAAAACTTTTATAATTTGATCCAACCTGATAATTCAATTTGAAGGTAATCTGTAAACTTGAACAAATAGGCTATCACAAAACCTGGAAAATTGTTTTATTTCACTTATATAAAGGTATAGATAATTTTTCGCTAAGAATTTGTGATCAACTGTAAAAGTGCAGCTAAATAAGAAACACTTGCTTATTTGCCCAATTATAACTATTTATGTTATTGGCTTAGCCAGATAGCTTCTACTAAAACCTATTATTGACTTAATAACTTACTACCATGACTGCTAATCAAACCAGACCTGCAACTTCTTTCTGGATCATCAGCGCAATTGCCCTATTATGGAATTTAACAGGAATTATGTCTTTTGCCATGAATATAACCATGTCCTCCGAAGCTCTTTCAGCATTACCTGATGCGCAAAGGGAATTATATGAAAATACACCAGTATGGCTTAAATTCGTTTTTGGCGTTGCAATATTCAGCGGTGTACTTGGCTGTATTTTACTTCTTATGCGAAAGTCATCAGCGATTCGCATCTTTATTGTTTCGCTCATTGCTATACTTATTCAGATGTTATATTCACTTTTCTTGACCAAATCAGTTGAAGTATATGGTGCAACAAGTATTATAATGCCTGTTGTTGTGATTGGAATTGGTATTTTCCTGGTGTGGTATTCAAGAAGTGCGCAGTCCAGAGGATGGATAAATTAAAATATAAAGCATATTTGGCTATTATCTCATTGTGAGAATCAGGAAATTAATAGATTTTTCTTCCGATCAAAGGTTCTTATTACCAATTGGTACAGGTATTTTCAAATAGAAATTCGAATTTTTAACTATTGATAAAGATATCGCTTTCACTTTGAACCACTTTTATATTGAGCTTTGTAATCATAGAAACAATCAATGCGCCACTTTTGATCAAATTTGATTTCGAGATCAACCAGATATTTGCTATCTGATTTTTTAATTCTTTAAGCGCATTCTGCCAGGCGATACGGGCTCCCGGGTCATATCCAGACATCTTTTCACAATCCCAAATCAAGGTAATCTTTTCTCCATCCCTTTCCTTAAAAAAATGCTTCCACGCTTCAATTGCCTTTTTAGCATCTTCCTCAATCAGTGTCCCTTTAAATGAAAATTTCAAACAATTATTATCATTTATATCACAGTATTCAATTTTTGGGTTTTTACAATCAGAGTTCATATCCCTTTATTTTGGTTAAAACCTATTTTACCAAATATTTACCCTCTGCTTGAAATTCTCTGGTACTTTAGAGATACGGAATTTAGAACCGATATTATCTAAAATAGAATTCAAAAAAGGATTAATATCGGTTCATTGATTTATTTATCACAAAATTGAATTGTAACCTTCGAATATGAATTTATAATGATTTTTAGTAATGTATTTTAGTATTATTCTACATTGATTTCAATGAATCTCACAATTTTACTTTTGATCACTTAAAATTTCTCGTATAGGTTAATCGCTCTCGCACGCAGGCTTCCCATAAAAAAATTTTGTCCCCGGATAAGGGTAATCTGTAGCACAATTGTCATGATGGTGAATATGGAAATTGTAACCATTAAAATACGATTTTAGCCATTCTGGAACGCTATTCGAGACTGATCAAATATTTGAAAAGCATTACAAGGCATAAACGTATAAGGATACAAAGACATATTCTGGATGTAAAATTTTAGAATTAAAACTATCAAAAAATGAAAACAAAAACTTTAACACTTATTCTGGCCAGCTTCAGCTTAATGATTTATTCTTGTGATGTCATCGATGAACATGTAATTCCTGACCATAATGTGACTACACAGCAAGCAACATTTAGTGATTATGACATGATCGAGGCCAGCCATGCATTTACCGTATACGTATCATTTTCAGATACAGAAGAGTCTATTGAAATCGAGGCAAATAACAATTTACATCAATACATTGAAGTGAAAAAGGAAAACAGCGTATTGAAAATCGGTTTTGACAGGAATATCAATATTCGTGGATCAGCCACACTAAATGCATATATTACAACCAAACATGTATCCGGATATGCCGGTTCAGGGGCTGCCCGTTTTGTTGTTGAAGATGCTATTGATGCTGAAGAGGCCAATATCTATTTATCCGGTGCAAGTGCATTTACAGGTAAGCTTTTTGTTGACAGACTTTATGCTGATTTAAGTGGTGCCGCCGTAATTAATATTGATGGCTCATCCGATTTATTTGATTTGGAAGCATCAGGTGCGTCCAAAGTCCGCGATTATGGATTTAATACAAAAACGCTGAGAGCAGAGCTATCCGGCGCTAGCAACATGTACATCACCGTACATGAAGAAATTGATATAGAAGCCTCAGGTGCAAGTAGTTTATATTACAAAGGACCTGCAGTAATTATTCGCCAGGATCTTTCAGGTGCTTCATCAGTTAAAAAAATGAATTAGTATCATATTCAAAACGATTAGCATACAAGCCAGCCATCAATAATGGTTGGCTTTTTTTGATGATCACAAACCACTTTGTTACCCGGAGAGCTAAAAAATTAATCAATGAAAATTTTCAACCTCTAGTTGTTCCCCAGCAAGTTTCAAAAACAAATTCATTTCTTTCGCGACATCCTGGGTTTCGAACTATTTGATATTTCAGATCAATATTTTCGTATGAATGCTGGCCTTACAAACCTGATTTTTGAAAAACCTTAGCACTCATGTATTACCATTTTGCATTTCTCATCCCCGAAAGCACCCTTTTTGAAACAACCTCATTTCTTCAGGACCTGGACATTCCGATATTAAACCCTTTTGAAAATAATATCATAGATTTTGGGAATGGAAAATCAGTTTATTTTCATGATGCAAACAACAATATTTTAGAATTTATTGATCGACCAAGCCTGGAATTTGTCAAATAAAAGTATTTTTCAGTCAATCAGGTCATTAAGATCAACGAAATTGGCCTGCCCGCTGAAAATACCTACGCCATGTCCGAAAAACTTATGGATAATTTAAAGATTAAACGTATAGACCCCGGTAATATCAGTGAACAATTTTGCCGGATGGAGGATCACAATGGAGCTTTCATAGTCGCCAAAATAGGTCGTGATTGGCTGCTAACAAATGTACCTGGAATGGTTAATGATTTTTGTACTGAAATCTATGATTCAGGAATAATTCACTCCATCTGTTTCAATGAAAATAAAATTAGTGATTGGAAGATTTGAAATGATAAAAAAGCCACCGAGAGGTGGCTATAAATAGAAAAACTCATTCAATTTAAATATTTTTAGCCAGCCAATCGCCAACTTCTGAAGTTTTATAAGCTTTACCTTCGGCAATATCCTCTGTTACCATACCGGCTTCCATGGATTTATCGACAGCATCCCGAATTGCCTGGGCTTCTTTAGTGAGATCGAGCGCCACTTCGAGCAACATGGCTGCTGATAGTACTGTGGCTAATGGATTAGCGATGTTTTTCCCCGCAGCCTGGGGATAGGAACCATGTATTGGTTCAAACACTGAGGTATGGATCCCGACAGAAGCAGATGGCAATAATCCAAGTGAGCCTGTAATCACACTCGCTTCATCAGAAAGGATATCTCCAAACATATTTTCAGTCACCATAACATCAAATTTTTTGGGCCATTGGATGATCTGCATAGCAGCATTATCCACGAACATATAATCCACTTCGATGTCTTTGTAATCAGGTTCCATTTCCTGCACTGTCTCTCTCCATAAACGTGATGTAGCCAACACATTCGCTTTATCGACAACAGTTAATCGTTTATTCCTTTTAGCTGCATATTCAAAACCCAACCTGGTGATCCGCTGTACTTCCTCTTTGGTATAGACACAGGTATCATAGGCTTTGGTTAAATCCTCCGACCTTCCACGAGGTTCACCAAAATAAATCCCCCCAGTCAGTTCACGGACAACCACAAAATCCGCCCCATCAACTAAGTCCTTTCTTAATGGAGACTTATGAAGTAATGATTTAAATGTACTTACCGGCCTGATATTGGCATATAAACCAAGCTTTTTCCGCATGGCAAGCAACCCCTGTTCTGGTCTAACTTTTGCTTTTGGATTGTTATCATACTTAGGATCACCGATCGCACCAAAAAGTACCGCGTCAGAATTCATGCAAAGCTGAAACGTATCTTCAGGAAATGGATCCCCAACCGCATCAATCGCACAGGCTCCGACAAGGTCTTCCTTAAACTCAAACGTATGATTAAATTTTTCGCCTATGGCTTTTAAGACCTTGATCGCCTGATCTACAATTTCTGGCCCAATTCCATCGCCAGCTAATACAGCAATTTTATAATTCATGAATATTATTTAATGATTATTAAAAGTCTCTATGATATTTAGCATTCTTATCGTACCCTTGATTGCTGCAACGGTCTGGTCAGAATCCAGTCCCCGCGTTTTGAAAGCTTTTCCTTTAAAATCCCAGGTAATGGCACATTCGACCAGAGCATCAGTTTTACCTCCGGGAGGAATGGTAACGACGTAATCTATTAAGACAGGATGTTCTTTTTCCAGACGATCATAAATTCGCCACAATGCGATCATGAAGGCATCATACTGGCCATCACCTGAAGCAGTCTCCTCATAGATCTTCCCTTGGATCTCAATGCGCAAGGTGGCCATGGATCTCAAACCCTCTGCTACGGAAAGTGAATAATTAACAATCCTGATTTTTTCCTCGATCACCTCACTTTTCAATACATCTGATATGATATAAGGCAGATCCTCCTTGGTAACTGTTTCTTTTTTATCTCCCAGCTCGATCACTTTTTCCGTGATCTTTTTCATTTCATCTTTATCCAGCTCTATCCCGAGGTCTTCCAGGTTCTTGATAATACTTGCCTTACCCGACATTTTACCTAATGCATAAGTCCTCTTTCTTCCAAAACGTTCAGGAAGAAGATCGTTAAAATACAGGTTGGATTTGTGATCGCCATCAGCATGAATGCCGCTGGTTTGTGTAAATACATTTTCTCCAATCAGTGGTTTATTAGCTGGAATTCGAATACCTGAAAAGGACTCAATAAATTTACTGACCTTATAAAGCATTTTTTCATTGACCGACATATCATACTTAAAGTGATCTTTCACTATCCCAATTACACTGGATAATGGTACATTTCCAGCGCGTTCCCCAAGTCCGTTAAGTGTTGTGTGAATTCCTGTGATACCTGCTTTTATTGCTGAAAATACATTGGCAGTGGCCAGATCGTAGTCATTATGTGCATGAAAATCAAATTTCAACTCAGGATATCGCTGTTTCATATCCAGACAGAACGTATATGTTTCATCATGATTTAAAATACCGAGGGTATCAGGAAGCATGAATCTATCTATATTTGTGCCTTTCAGATTATCCAACATCTGATACATATACTCCGGAGAGTTACGCATGCCATTGGACCAGTCCTCAAAATAAATATTGACCCTGATGCCCATATCTTCTGCATTCTTTAGAACACCTTTGATATCGGCAATATGTTGCTCAGGCGTTTTCCTGAGCTGTTCTTTACAGTGTTTTAGGGAACCTTTCGTAAGGAGATTTATCACCTTCCCTCCGGCTCGCTGAATCCAGTTTAAAGACTCATTCCCATCTACAAATCCCAATACTTCAACATGGTCCAAAAAACCATGCTCTTTTGCCCAGTCAAAAATGCTTTTCGCCCCTTTGAATTCTCCCTCAGAAACCCGGGCTGATGCCACTTCAATTCGGTCGACTTTAAGATCTTCCAGCAACAATTTTGCTATATTCAGCTTTTCGGCCTCAGTAAAAGATACTCCAGATGTCTGCTCACCATCCCGAAGGGTGGTGTCCATTATGGTTATTTTCATTGCGAGATTAATTTTAAACTCTACTTTGCTCGAATTCAACAATTTTATCCTTCAAGCTCAATAAATAATCAATGTCATCGTAGCCATTGATCAGGCATTCCCTTTTATAGCTATTAATTTCAAAGCTTTCTTTTTCGCCGGTAGTTAACAAGGTAATTACCTGGTTTTCAAGATCTACGTTTATTTTGGCGCCAGGATCCTGCTCAATGGCTTCAAATAATTTATTCAAAAAATCTTCCGAAACCTGGACTGGAAGCAACCCATTATTAAGCGCATTATTTTTAAAGATATCTGCGAAAAAGCTGGATACCACCACTTTAAATCCATAATCATAAATAGCCCATGCAGCGTGTTCACGACTTGATCCACTTCCAAAATTCTTGCCGGCAACTAGAATAGTACCTGAATAAACATTCCGGTTTAGTACAAAATTCGGTTTCGGTTGATCATTTTTATCATATCGCCAGTCACGGAATAGGTTATCTCCAAAGCCATCCCTGGTGGTAGCTTTTAAAAACCTGGCAGGAATGATCTGATCAGTGTCCACATTTTCTATAGGTAATGGTACTGCCGTCGATTCGATAGTTACAAATTTATCTATTGCCATAATATTTAATTCTTTATAAGGGTTTATAAAAGTGTTCTTGGATCTACTATTTTCCCAGTGACAGCTACAGCTGCAGCAGTAAGCGGACTGGCCAGCATCGTTCTTGCTCCAGGGCCCTGGCGACCTTCAAAATTTCTATTTGAGGTTGATACGGCAAGTTTACCTTCGGGTATTTTATCATCATTCATAGCAAGACAGGCAGAGCATCCTGGTTGTCTGAGTTTAAACCCGGCAGCTTCGAGGATTTCTGTGATACCTTCCTCTTTTGCCTGCTTTTCGACCTGCTTAGATCCCGGGACTATCCATGCAGTAATGTTGTTAGCTTTTTTTCGGCCTTTGACAAATTTTGCCACCTCCCGAAGATCTTCAATCCGTCCATTGGTACAGCTGCCGACAAATACGTAGTCAACCTCTTTTCCAATCAACTCGTCTCCACCATTAAATCCCATATATTCCATGGATTTCTTGAACGTATTCACGTTACTTTTTTCAAGCAGATCTTCTGTGGGGATCTGACCTGTAATTTTTGTCCCCATACCAGGATTTGTTCCATAGGTGATCATGGGTTCAATATCAGCAGCATCATAGGTGATTTCCCTATCGAATGCGGCATCATCATCGGTTTTTAGTTGTCTCCATTTTTCTACAGCTTTATCAAATTCTACTCCTTTCGGAGCAAATTCTCTACCTTTAATATATTCGAATGTAGTATCATCAGGAGCAATCATTCCTCCCCTGGCACCACTTTCTATACTCATATTGCAGATGGTCATCCTTCCTTCCATCGACAGGCTTCTAATGGCAGATCCTGCATATTCAATGAAATATCCGGTACCACCACTTGCTGTAATTTTTGAGATTATATACAATACTATATCCTTGGCAGTGACTCCTTTGGCTAATTGCCCTTCTACATTGATGCGCATTCTTTTTGGTTTTGGTTGCAGAATGCATTGTGTAGCCAATACCATTTCCACTTCACTTGTGCCTATACCAAAAGCCACACTTCCAAATGCACCATGGGTAGAGGTATGACTGTCTCCACACACCATGGTCATGCCTGGTTGCGTAATACCTAATTGAGGACCAATAACATGTACTATTCCCTGAAAAGGGTGATTTAACCCATAAAGTGTGATTCCATGTTTCTCACAGTTTTGAGTGAGTTTGTCAACTTGAAAACGCGACAATTGATCCTTAATGGGCAAATGCTGATCAACCGTAGGAACATTATGATCCGGAGTAGCAACCGTATTTTCAGGTCTAAATACATTTATTCCCCTTTTATCAATTCCTGCAAATGCCTGCGGACTGGTGACTTCGTGTATCAGGTGTTTGTCGATATACAGCACGCTAGGACCACCTTTTATTTCAGTCACCACATGTGCATCCCATATTTTGTCAAATAAAGTTTTACCTGCCAATGTCTTTAAATTTAAATTGTAAATAGATGATTTTAATAGTCACTAAAGTTACCAAATAATAATACCAGGCAAGGGTTGCCTGAGGAAGGTCGGCGCATTGTTATGCAACGCACCTAGCGGTATGATCGATATTTGATGTTTCAATTTGCCGTATTCCATTAGGCAACTCCTCTTTAGTAAATATTACAAGGACGCAAAGGTAAGAAACTTTTTATAAATTCTGACAATTTAGCAACATGCAAAATAATAATCTGTTTTTAAATATTTTTAACTACTCCTGCAGTTAAACGGATTAAAAAAATAATTGATGCCTCTCACAGTAAAATTGGTGCTAAATGAATTTCTTTCAAATGATTTTAATTAAATTCAAATTGCACTGAGTATTAAAATGATAATTCCTAAGGCAATCTTGATGACAACAAAAATTTC
>Ga0209536_100008946_pt1 | contig 14927 bp, 11 predicted proteins | sample DeeMarSeWOR28_12_FD_187461 | JGI IMG/M metagenome (GOLD analysis project Ga0209536, IMG submission 187461) | Marine sediment microbial communities from White Oak River estuary, North Carolina - WOR-2-8_12 (SPAdes) (version 2) | ecosystem: Environmental > Aquatic > Marine > Intertidal zone >...
GCGCGATGCGGCTGATCGGCATAACATATACTCCTGCTCCAAAAGCGTTGCCTCGGCTTTGGTTGGGATCGCTATTGACAGGGGCTTCATAGAAAGCGTGCACCGGCCTGTGCTGGAATTTTTCCCGAACCACATGGCTAAAAACCTTGATGCCGACAAGGAAGCGATGACCCTTGAGCATGTGTTAACCATGACGACCGGCCTGGAATGCCGCGATTCCTTTCGCTACCGTTGGTTCGGATTGGAACAAATGAGGAACAGCCCTGACTGGGTTCAGCATATGATCGATTTGCCCATGGCCCACCAGCCGGGAACGCAGTTTGAATATTGTAACGGTGCCACCTTTCTGCTCTCGGCCATTTTACAGCAACAAACCGGCATGGATGCCCTCTCATTTGCCCAGGAACATCTTTTTAAACCGCTGGGCATTTCAGGCGTCACCTGGCCGGCGAATCCACAGGGGATCACCCTCGGATACGGCCAAATTTACATGCGCCCGCGGGACATGGCCAAATTCGGCTATCTTTATCTGAACAATGGATTGTGGGAGGGCAAACAGATCATCTCCGCCCGCTGGGTAAAAGACTCTACGCGCAAGCATGCTTCCACCAAAGGGCCAATGGATTATGGCTATCAGTGGTGGACGATGGGCTCCGGCGCGTACACGGCTCTGGGTTATTATGGGCAGTTTATAATTGTCGTGCCGCAAAAAAACATCGTAGCGGTCTTCACCGGCCTTTTAGATCAAAAAGATATTTTTACCCCCTCTGTCTTTTTGCGCTCCAACATTATACCAGCGATAAAGTCTGACAAACCGCTGCCGGAAAATAGTGAACGACAAAATGCGCTTCAAGATCTGATCACGCTCTGGCAGGAGACCAGACGTGGTGATCGTGCCAAAATCAGAGAAAAAACCGGCCAGGCCCTTGCAGGCCTGCAGCCCGGACAATATGTGAACAACGAATATGGCTTCTCGGTCCAATATGATCCCAAACTGATCGTCACCGATCATGCCCTGGAGCCCGGTGAGCTTTTGCGCAAGAAGGCGCCTGAAGGCATCCCCATCTTTAGTGTTGCCGTGGCGGATATTCCCCGGGGCCTGGATTTGAAGGATACCGGACAATTTCTCCTGAAACTGTACCAGAAAAATTCGCAGGTTAAAGATCCCGCCATTCGCAAACAGGAGCTCATTACGCTGTCCGATGGCACTCCGGCCAATTATGGTGAAATTACCTGGGGCTATCGATCATCGGAACTGGTGACCGTGGCGGTCGGCGCCTATAAGGACGATAAGCTCATCGGCGTTTCGGTGGTTGGCAGCCGGAACATGCCGACGGAATATCTGGCAGGCATGGTAAAATCATTAAAATTTAAAAATTGAATTTGGAATCGATGATCTATCCTTTGGTTGAAGCCGGACGGCAATCGGCATAGAGACCTTGGAATAAAGCCAAAAATTTTCGACCACCTATATACAGGTTAACCTGAAAAAAAGGGATGCATTATGATCAGATTTAAAAAGCCATGCTTTACTTTTTTTTTATTTGCCGGCGCTCTGATTATTACAGCTGTTGCTGCTCCAACCTGCGTCTGTGCTTCCGGCAATGGCGGCATTGAAAGCGACACGATATCTGCCGTACTCAAAAAATTCGAACTGATCAGTTCCATTCCGCGTTGTCCGGGAGAGGAGCAAAAAATAGTGCAAATGCTCAAACGCTGGTCGAAAGCGAGTGATTTGGAATTTAAAAAAGACCGCAAAGGAAATGTTCTCATAAAGGTCCCGGCGAGCAACGGATGGGAGCAGGCACCGACGATTGTGCTGCAGGGTCACCTGGACATGGTGTGTGAAAAAACGCCCGACTCGGATCACAATTTTAAAAATGATCCCCTTAAACTCAAATACGAATCCGATTGGCTGACTGCCCGGGGAACGACCCTGGGTGCCGACAACGGCATCGGAATCGCGCTGTGCATGGCTCTGGTGGAAGACGAAAGTGTATCGCATCCGCCGCTTGAGCTGTTGTTTACGGTGGAAGAAGAAATAGGCCTGAAAGGCGCCGCCGAATTAAATCCCGACTTCATCAGCGCTAAAATTCTCATTAATGTGGACTCTGAGGGTGAAGGTGTTTTGACCATCGGCTCTGCCGGTGGAACGGTAACGCGAATCACCTTGCCCACTGCTACGGGCCGGCTGCCGCAGGAATTCGATGGGTATCGCCTGCGGGTCTCGGGTTTACCGGGCGGGCATTCGGGTCTCGACATCCATAAAGGACGGGGCAACGCCATAAAAATTATGGCCGGTGTGATGGAAGCATTGAATCATGCTTCTCCGATCAGACTGGTGGATCTTAAAGGTGGATCAAGAGCCAATGCGATCCCGCAAAATACAACGGCAATATTGGCCTTTGATTCCGCCGTGATTGACAGGTTTAATGAAATCGTAGCGACTTACCAGAACGATATCCGGCGCAAATATGCTGCGACCGAATCGGATGTGTCGATCACCCTGACGCCGGCTGATGACAAAAGACCGTCAAGGGCCCTTGTCCAAAAAGATACACAAAAAATTTTTAACCTCATAAACGTGCTGCCTGACGGTGTCGCCGCCATGTCCACCGAGTTTGACGGTAATGTTGAAATTTCCAACAATGTCGGTTTGGCCTATTTTGAAAAAAACACATTTACCGTCATCAGTATGGAGCGCAGCGCGGACATGAAAAAAATGGCAGAGCTGCACTCCCGGATCCAATCTGAGGCTCAAAATGCGGGCGCAGAAGCAAAAGTCGTCGGCAGCTGGCCGGCCTGGGAGCCAAATCAGGCTTCGGCCCTGCTGCAACGCGCTAAAAAGGCATATTATAAAGTGTTCGGGCAGGACCCCCAGATTCAGGTGGCCCACGGTGGCTTGGAGTGCAGTGTCATTGCCGCCAAAATTCCGGCTGTGGATATGATCGCAATTGGGCCCACCATTGAAAATGCGCACTCAGCAAATGAGGCCCTCTATATCCCCTCTGTTGGAAAACTATGGCAGTTTCTGACAGCGCTTTTGGCGTCCTATGGCCCGTAGTTTTTGCGATTATTGGCTGCAATCAATTGCCATATCGAATCCGGATCAGTCGACATGTATACTGAAGCATCCAGAAAAGAGGATTTAGCCTATTTTCAGACACACAATAATTGCCGGCTGCCGTTCTGTATCGAAGTGGCGTCAAACCGGGTAGGTGCGCATGTGGTCGTGGTCGGCGCCACCCACGGCAATGAGCCAGCGGGCGTCAAGGCCATGGTTGCATTTCATCAACAGGTGCAAAATGGTGATCTTAAACTGGAAAGCGGCAACGTCAGCCTGCTGCTGGGCAACCCGCAGGCTTTTGAAAAGGACCAGCGCTACATCGACCGGGATCTGAACCGCAGCTTTAAAGAACCGGATAGCACCGCCATTGAAGGCCGGCGGGCCTGCAACATTATCCAATACCTTGAGCGGAACAGAGGGATTGCGGCCCTGCTGGATCTGCATTCCGTCAGCATCGGTGACTTTAAAATCTGTGTTTATGAAAAAGGCAACCGCCAAAGCCTGGAGTTGACACTTGGCATCAGTGACATCCCGTTACATTTTGCCTATCATCCGGCACATATGCCCGGTGCACTGATCACCGCCGCTGACCGGCTGAAAATTGGCAGTTTGATTGTCGAATGCGGCAATCACCGGTCCAAACAGGGGATGAATACCGCCTTGAAGCACATGCAGGCCCTGCTGGCGCATTATCGGATGTTGCCCGCTTCCGTCGAGGCGCCACAAAGGCGCGGATTGACCGTCGATCAGTATGAAAGCATCAGCGCCATTAAACCCGGGCCCAATTTCAGGTTTCTCATCGCCGATGTGGCAACCGGAACGAAACTGAGCAAAGGGCAGGTGTTCGCCGAAGATGACCATCAAGAGCATACCGCGCCTCAGGACTGCTATATCGTGGTCCCCTCCCGGGTGGTGAAAGCGACGGATGTGGATGCAGGTTTTTTAGGCAGCTTGAATATGCTGAAAATAAATAATTGATTAGCCGTCAACGCAGGTTTTAAAGCAGTGGGTTTATTTGTCCAGGCTCAGCTGACCGGCAAAGAAACAGGAGACAAAATGCTTGTCCCGGATTTCCCTGAATTCCGGTTCCCTTTTACTGCAAACATCTCTGGCAAACAGACAGCGCGGATGAAAGCTGCAACCCGGCGGGGGATCGATGGGGCTGGGGACGTCGCCTTTTAGGATGATGCGTTCATGCCTTTTTAGAGCGGGATCCGGAATGGGAACCGCCGATAAAAGCGCCTGGGTGTAAGGATGAAGCGGTGATTTGTATAGGGTTTTGCTGGGTGCAAACTCTACGATTTTGCCCAGGTACATGACCGCCACGCGATCACTGACATGCTCCACCACGCTTAAATCATGGGATATGAACAGGTAGGTCAGCTTAAACTCATCCTGCAGATCCTTGAGTAGATTAATCACCTGGGCCTGGATGGAAACATCCAGCGCGGAAACCGCCTCATCACAGACGATCAATTTGGGGTTCAACGCCAGTGCCCTGGCAACGCCGATTCGCTGCCGCTGACCGCCGGAGAACTGGTGGGGATAGCGGCGCATGTGCTCCTTACGCAACCCCACCACCGTTAAAAGGTCCAGTACCCGGGCGTCCCTTTTCTGTCGACTGCGCATGCCGTGGACCAGCAGCGGTTCGCCGATGATATGGGAAACGGTTTTGCGGGGATTCAGTGAGGAGAAGGGATCCTGAAAGATGATCTGCATTTTTGAACGCAGAGATTGCATTTTTTTCTTGTCGTAGGCCAGAATATCTTGACCTTCAAAAAAGATATCACCGGATGTCGGCTCTTCCAGTCGCAAAATAGCCCTGCCGAAAGTGGTTTTACCGCAGCCGGATTCGCCCACCAGCCCGACGGTTTCACCTTCTTCGATGGTCAGGCTCACGCCGTCAACCGCCTTGACAGCGGCGATTTCTTTGAGGAAGACGCCGCCTTTGATGGGGAAGTATTTAACGATATTTTTAGCTTCCAGCAGGATGTTAGGCATATTTTAAACACCTGACGTAATGGTTATCGGCCACCGGGACCATCTGGGGTTCCACCTGGCGGCAATCGCTAAAGACATCCGGGCAACGATCGCTGTACAGGCAGCCGGCCGGTAAATTCAGCAGGGAGGGCACGACGCCTGAAATGGTCTTGAGCCGGTGTTCTTTAATTTCTCTGCCCAGTACCGGGATGGATTGCAGCAAACCGATGGTATACGGATTTTTCGGGTTTGCGTAAATCGTTTTGACGTCTGTGTACTCCATGACCTTGCCGGCATACATGACGGCCACATTCTGGGCCATCTCGGCAATGACGCCCAGATCGTGGGTGATAAAAAGGATGGCGGATCCGGTTTCGTCTTTGAGCTTGTTCATTAAATCCAGAATCTGGGCCTGAATGGTGACATCCAGGGCGGTGGTGGGTTCATCGGCGATCATCAATTTGGGATTGCAGGCCAGTGCCATGGCAATCATCACGCGCTGGCGCATGCCGCCGCTCATCTGATGCGGGTAATCCCCAAGGCGCTTTTCGGCCGCTGGTATACCCACCAGGTGAAACATTTCGATCACCCGCTCGCGGGTGGCGCTGCGAGACAGCTTTTGATGCAGCCGGATGACTTCTCCCACCTGGTCGCCCACCGGAAAGACCGGATTGAGCGATGTCATCGGCTCCTGGAAAATCATCGAGATCTGGTTGCCGCGAATTTTGCGCATCTGCGATTCTGAAAATTTTAGCAAATCCTGACCATCGAAAAAGATATCGCCCCCTTTAATTTTACCGGGCGGATCCGGTATCAGGCGAATAATGGAATGGGCGGTAACGCTTTTGCCGCAGCCGGATTCTCCCACCAAACCCAGTGTTTCACCGGAATGAATGGTCAGGCTGACGTCATCAACGGCTTTGGCCACATACCCGCGGACATAGAAATAGGTCCGCAGGTTTTTTATTTCGAGCAGGTCTTTGTTTACCATAAATATTAATTTTACCTATGAAACGCTCAATTTAGGTCTTAATCTCTTAGCCGCGGGTCTAAAGCATCTCTCAGGCCGTCACCCAGGAGGTTGAAACCCAGCACCGCAAATAGAATGGCCAACCCGGGAAAGGTCATCACCCAGGAAGCGCGCAGGATCAACGCACGGCTGTGCGCGATCATGGCGCCCCATTCGGGTGTGGGCGGCTGGGCGCCCAACCCCAGAAAGCTCAAGGCAGCCATATCCAGAATGGCCGAGGCAAATCCCAGGGTGGTCTGGACGATCAGCGGCCCCAGGCAGTTGGGCAAGATGGCAATAAAGATGATGCGAAAGTCGCGTGCCCCGATGGCGCGGGCGGCACTGACATAATCTTTTTCACACTCCTCGAGCACGCTGCCGCGCACAATGCGCGCAAAACGCGGTATATAGGTGATGGCAATGGCAATCATGGCGTTTTGTAAGCTGGGGCCCAGATAGGCCACCACCACAATCGCCAGCAAAATATAGGGAAAGGCCAGGATAATGTCCATAAAGCGCATGATGATGCTGTCCCTGAACCCCTTGTAATACCCGGAAATGCAGCCCAGCAGGGTGCCGCAAAAAAACGCCAGACCGACGCTGATAACCGCTACGAGCAACGAGACGCGGGCGCCGTATATCAAGCGTGAAAGGATGTCACGGCCCAGATCGTCGGTGCCGAGGATATGTTTGCTGGTGCCGGTCGGATGCCAGACCGGAGGCTTGAGTTGATCGTACAGGGAAGTCGCTATCGGATCGTGCGGACTTAAATACGGAGAAAAAATGGCGCTGAGGATAAAAATCGTAATGATCACCAGTCCCAGCACGGCGGTTTTATTCCGCCACAACTGGCTGATCTGGTCGAAAAACGGATGCCGGTCTTCCGGGTTTTTTTTCGGTTTGTCCTTGGCCATTTAAATCAGGTGCTCAACCTTTGAGTGTTCTTTTAAGCGCTTAATCTATTTTATAAACCGCCTCTGAATGAATTAACGCCGGATTGTAAATTTTAATTTATAGAAGTGGTTTTAAAATCTCAGATCATGTTCGAGAGCAAGGCGTCCCGCGAATTGAAAACGGAGCGTACACGCCAGTACGTGAGTATTTCAATTTGCGGGACAACGCAGCTATCGGACATTAGATGGGGTTTTAAAATCACTTCTAATTTATTTTACACTGATTCTCGGATTAATTACCGCATACAGCACATCCACGCACAGATTGATCACAACGAAAATCGTGGCAATGAACAGGGTGCCGCTGCGGATGACCATGTAATCGCGCTGCATGACGGCGTCATACATCCACTTGCCCACGCCCGGCCAGGCAAAGATGGTTTCCGTCAGAATGGCACCGCCTAACAGCACGCCGAACTGAAGGCCGATGGTGGTGACCACCGGTATCAGTGCATTGCGCAGGGCGTGCTTGAAAACGACAATAAACTGCGAAAGGCCCTTGGCTTTGGCGGTTTTGATGTAATCCTGGCGCAGGACCTCCAGCATCGAAGAGCGGGTCATACGGGCGACGATGGCCGTCGGAATGGTGCTCAGAGTGACGGCCGGCATGATGATATGCCAGAGCGCATCCCGCAGGGCCGCCCAGTTGCGGGTTATGATGGCGTCCAGAATATACAGGTTGGTGATGGTTTCGAGCTCCACGCCCACGCTCAGCCGGCCCGACATGGGCAGCCAGCCCAGGTTGAGGGCAAAGATGAGCATAAATACCAGGCCCAACCAGAAAATGGGCATACTGACGCCCATCAGCGCGCCGAGCATGCTCAAATAATCGAATATGGAGTATTGTTTGGTGGCAGAGATAATGCCCAGGATCATGCCGGCGAAGCAACTGATCAGCAGGGCAACCATGGAGAGCTCGATGGTGGCCGGAAATCGCTGTTTGACCTCGATCCATACTTTCTGGCGGGTCCAGATGGTCTCTCCCAGATCGCCCTGCATCAATTGCTTGAGAAACAGCCAGTATTGCTCATGTAAGGGCTTGTTGAGTCCCAGGTGCTCACGGATTTCCTGTAACGCTTCTTCCGAAGCGCGCTCTCCCATGAGCAGCTCGGCAGGGTCCCCCGGCGTCAGGTGCAGCATTAAAAATACCAGGATGGATACACCTAGCAGGGTAGGGACGAGCACAAACATTCTTCGTATGATGTAGGCGATCATTAAAGATTTTGACTGTGATTTTTAGTATTTGATTTGTGGGACGTTACGCTGAAATGACTCTTGTTTGCTAAGAGTTAAACCTCTATACCAAAAAAAACAAAGTGTAAACAAAAAAAGGGAAAGAGGACAAACCCCTTTCCCTTTCTTTTTAGATGATCCTGCAGAACAATCCAATTGGTCTACTTCAGCCAGACATTTTTCATCCGCACAGAGCCTGTCGGGTGCAGCTTGAAATTCTCGACATTGTTGCGTGCCGGCCAGATGACCGTGGAATGCGCTACACTGATCACCGGAACTTCGTCATAAATGAGCTTCAGGGCTGTTTTGTAAATTTCGGCCCGTTTGTTCTGATCGACGGTTTGTTTTCCCTCCAGAATCAACTTGTGGTATTCCTCGTTGTGCCACTGGGTTCTGACCGAAGAAGATGCCAGGCCGTCGAAAAGAACCGCCAGGAAGTTGTCCGGATCGCCGTTGTCGCCGGTCCAGCCCAGCTGAAACAGATCCATGTCTTCCGGCTGTTCGCGCTGCCGCTTCAGATAGGTTCCCCATTCATAACTGACCACGCGGGCGTTGATGCCGATTTTGGCCAGGTCGGCCGCCATGGCTACCCCGATTTTCATGCCATCCGGGTTATAGGGCCGTGGGACCGGCATGGACCACAGGGTAATTTCCGGCAAGCCCTTGCCTTCCGGGAACCCGGCCTTGGCCAGCTCGGCCTTGGCCAGCTCCACATCGTATTTAAAACCCGGAACCTGCTCATTATAGCCCCACATGGTGGGTGGGATCGGGTTTTTGGCAACCTGGCCCATTCCCTGATACAGGTTGTCCACAATAGCCTGGCGGTTGATGGCATGCGCAATCGCTCTGCGCAGATGAATGTTGCTCTTCCAGGGCTCTTTGGTGTGATTAAAAGACAGGTAACCGATATTCATGCCCGGCTGAGAAATGAGTTTGATGTTTGGATCCTGTCGGGCGAGCTCGACATCCGCGGGATTGGGAAACTGGCAGATGTGGATGCTGCCGGCTTTCAGCTCCAGAAAGCGCACCGAGTTTTCCGGGATGGAACGAAAGACGACTTTATCCAGATAGGGACCGCCGGTTTTGTCCCAGTAGTCCGTGTTTTTTTCCAGGATGATCTGATCGTCTTTGACCCACTTGGCGAATTTGAACGGACCGGTGCCCACCGGGTTGCGCAGAAACTCTTTGGGGTTTTTCATGAAGGCCGTCGGGCTGATGATGTCGGCAAAGTCCATGCCCATGTTGGCTAAAAACGGCGCTTCGACCCTTTTAAGTTTGAAAACCACCTCATACTCGCCGGTGGCCTCGATGGAGCCGATGGTATCATCCATCTCCATGGACACCCAGTATTCGGGCGTGCGCTCCTGGGCCGGAATATCCCAGCCTTTGCCGTGGAATTTGACATTGCGCTCTTTCATCATGCGGCCGATGGAAAAAACCACCGCATCCGCATTGAAGGGCGTGCCGTCATGAAATTTGACACCCTTGCGCAGCTTAAAGGTGTATGTCATTCCATCGGGCGAAATGGTCCAGGATTCGGCCAAACCCGGTTCCAGTTCGGTGCTTTCGTCCTTATAAGCAACCAGTGCCTCATAGAGGTTATCGCAGATCATAAACGAGTTGCCGTCGGTTTCATAGGCCGGATCCAAACCGACAGAGTCCCCGCCGCGACCGAAAATCAGTGTACCGCCCGATTTAGGTGCCGCCAGTGCCGTGCCGGCACATACAAAGACGGCCAGTGTGAAAAGTAAAACGATTTTTTTGAACATGTGTCCCCCTTTCGTTTGGTTGGTTAACATGCTTCTAACAAATAACCGCTTATCAGACAAGTTTCAATTATTCCGCTTGTCATCAATACGTTCCGATTAAAAGGATGGCGGCATAAGCGGCTGTAGCAAATAAACCTTCCGTAAACGGAACGTTTTTTTGACAATCGCTATAGATCTAACAGAAGCAAAATTGAATGTCAAAAATAAAGTGTACAACGTGCCGATATCAATACATAACTATTTCACTATCTATATTCTTCTTTCCTCATCTATATTCTTCTTTCCTCGACGCCGTGACAGGCCACATGGGCGCCGGCATCCTGCTCGATCAGCCGGGGGATTTCCGCGATGCAGCGGTCGTTGGCATAGATGCAGCGGCCGCGGAAAACACAGCCTGAAGGCAGGCTGATGGGTGTCGGCACCTCCCCCTTGAGCTTCAGGTGTTTGGGTTTTTGAACCCCGAGCTTCGGAATGGCGCTCAGCAGGGCCCGGGAATAGGGATGCATCGGTTGTTCGTATAGCCTCCGGGTGGACGCCAATTCACAGATGGTGCCCAGGTACATGACCGCCACGCGCGTGCTGATGTGCTTGACCACCGATAGGTCATGGGTGATGAACATATAGGTCAGCCCCCGGTTCTCCCGGGCTTCCATCAGCAGGTTTAAAATTTGAGCCTGAATGGAAACATCCAGGGCCGAGACCGGCTCATCGGCCACGATAAATTCGGGGTCGACCATCAGGGCGCGGGCAATGCTGATCCGCTGCCGCTGGCCGCCGGAAAATTCATGCGGGTACCGCCCACCCCAGGCCGGATCCACGCCCACCTGGCGCATTACTTCGGCCACCTTGTCCTGGGCTGCCTGGGCCGTTATGGATTTATTGTGAAAATAGACCGGTTCCGCCAGAATCTTATTGACCGTCATGCGGGGATTTAAAGAGGCGTATGGGTCCTGAAATATCATTTGCATCTTTTTGCGAAAGGGCAGCATCTGATGGGGGCTCAGGTGATCGATGCGTTGATCCCGATAGTGTATCTCACCGCTGTTGGGCGGGTACAACCCCATTACGGCTCTGGCCAGAGTCGATTTTCCACAACCGCTTTCGCCGACCACCCCGAGTGTCTCCCGCAGCTTGATCGTAAAACTGACCGCATTCACCGCCTTGACGGTGGTTTTTTTGCGCACCATTCGCCCGTTTTCCCATGCCAATTGGTCCAGCAATCCACCGGAAATATCAAAATGCTTGACCAGGTCTTTTACGGTTAACAGGCTGTTATTGGGTTCCATTGCACTCATTTTTCGTAAGCTGGTTGCGAAAATATCGATCTTTTATTTGACCACGTGGCATGCGACCAGGCGATCCTGCTGTTCTTTGCTGATCAGAGCCGGAACCTCGGTGCTGCAGATTGAATCGCTCTTCTGGCAGCGTGGATGGAACGCGCAGCCCTGCGGTATTTCCGTCAGATTCGGCATCATGCCGGGGATCTGGTTCAAGCGCGAACCCGGCGGAATGATGCCGGGCAATGCCTTGATCAGCCCCTGGGTATATGGATGTTGGGGATCCTGCACCACAGACCGGGTGGGTCCGCTCTCTACGATTTTGCCGGCATACATGACCACTATTTTTTCGGTGATCTGCGAGACAACCCCCAGGTCATGGGTGATCAGGATCAGTCCCATTTTTTCAGATGCACACAGCTCCAGCAGCAAATCCATGATCTCGGCCTGAATGGTGACATCTAAAGCGGTGGTGGGCTCATCGGCGATGATCAGGGCCGGATTGGTCAGCAGCGCGATGGCGATAACGATGCGTTGCCGCATGCCGCCCGAGCACTCATGGGGGTACTGCTTCAATCGTTTCTCAGGAGATGGGATATGGACCTTTTTTAATTTTTCCAGGGCGATGTCCAGCGCATCGGCTTTACTGATATACTGATGGGCGAGAACGGTTTCCGTCATCTGGGTGGCGATGGTCAGAACCGGGTTGAGCGTCATCATGGGGTCCTGAAAAATCATGCTGATGCGATTGCCGCGAATGGCGCGCATCTTTTCTGCAGGCAGGCGATTGAGTTCCTGATTTTCAAACAGAATACTGCCCCCGGAAATATAGCCGGGCCGGCTGATCAGATTGATAATCGCAAAGCCGGTAACCGACTTTCCGGCGCCGCTTTCGCCGACGATGCCCAGGCGTTCGCCTCTGTCCAGGGTAAAACTGATACCGTCAATGGCAGTCAATTCACCGGACCAAAGGGCAAATTTAACTTCCAGATCTTTAACTTCAAGCAGGTGATTCATTTAATTGGTGTTTAGTATTTGGAATTTGATTAATCCCTATGGAAATGTTTAGCTTTTTTTCGATGGCAAGGCGCAAAGTGCTTCAAAAGCGGAGCGTACACGCCAGTACGTGAGCATTTTGAAGCGGTTTGTAACGCAGCCAGCGGGCAAAAGATGAATATTTGCATAGGGATTTAGCCTTTATATAGTTTGGGATTGAGCACATCCCGCAGCCAGTCGCCCAGCAGCAGAATAACCAGTATAAAAATGACCAGCAAAATACCGGGGAAAAAGGTAATCCACCAGGATCCGCTGAATATATATTCAAAGCCCGATCGTATCAGAGAGCCCAGTGAGGGCTTGGTGATGGGCATGCCCAGTCCCAGAAAAGAAAGGGCGGCCTCGCTCATGACGGCATTGGCCACCTGAATGGTGGAAAGGACCAGAACCGGCGTGAGGGTATTGGGCAATATATGGCGAAAGATGATCCGCCAGCCGCTAAGGCCGATCACCCGGGCCGCCTCGACATACTCTTTGTTTTTTTCGCCCAGCACAGACGCTCTGACCGTGCGCGCATACTTGGGCCATTCGGACATACCGATAATAATGATCAACAACGGCACCGCCAGCTCTTCGTAGCGCCCGACGCCAAAGGCCAGTTTGAAAATGGCACTGGTAAAAATGGCCACGATCAGGTAAGGGATTGAAAATTGAATGTCGGCGATGCGCATTAAAAAAGCATCCAGCTTGCCCCCGACATAACCGGCCAGCAGACCAACGACAATACCCAGCAACGACTGGAACAACACCGCCCCTACACCGATGAGCAGCGATACCCGCAGGCCGAAAATCATGGTGCTGAGCAGGTCGCGCCCCTGAATGTCGGTTCCGAGCAAAAAGGTCTCGTTACCGTTTTCCATCCATGAAGGTGGGGTTTCGGCATCCAGGATATCAATGGTGGCCGTATCGTAGGTGTTGTAAGGTGCCACCACCGGTGCCAGGACGCTGATCACCACCAGCACTGCCAGTGCGCAAAAGCTGCTGATCGCGATGGGGTCCTGTTTAAAATTGTAAAACAGATAGGAGTTTTTAAATCGTTGCCAGGTACTCATTTTGTGCCTGCAATTCTGACGGTGGGATTGACAAACCCGTAGACGATATCAACCACGGTATTGATGACCACGAAAATGGCGCCCACCACCATCAGGTAGGCCACCAGTAAAGAGGTGTCCGAGCGTTCCACCGCCTCGATGAACATGAACCCCATGCCCTGCCAGTTAAAAACCGATTCGGTCAAAATGGTAAAGGCCACCAGAATCCCCAGCTCGACGCCGAATATGGTGATCACCGGCAGCAGCGTGTTTTTGAAGGCATGAATAAACCAGACACGCTCGCGGCGCAGCCCCTTGGCCCAGGCAAACTTGATATACTCGGTTTCTAAAATTTCCATCATTTCGGCCCGCACCAGGCGAATAAACAGTGGCAGCATGATCGATGACAGCGATATGCTGGGCAGGATCAGGTGTTTGATTCCGTCCCAGGTGAAAAACCCGCTTTCCCAGCCCCAGATGTTGACGGTTTCCCCGCGCCCGTAGGACGGCAGCCAGTTGAGCTCCACGCTAAAAAAATAGATAAACGCGATGGCCGTCAGAAACACCGGCACCGCCACCCCGACGGTGCTGATGGCCATCACGATTCGCGAAAACCAGCTTTTGGGATAGATAGCGGCATAAACACCCGCCGGAATGGATACCACAATCAGGATCAGAGCCGTGACAATCACCAGCTCAAGGGTTGCAGGGGCCTTGGATAAAATGACCTCCAGGGCGGGTTTTTTGTAGAAAAATGACAGTCCCAGGTCGCCCTGACAGGCATTTTTGACAAAACGTCCATATTGGAAGTAGAAGGGATCGTTTAAACCCAGCCGTTCTCGAATGACCTCGCGTTCGGCCGGTGTGACCCGCTCGCCCACCAGATCGCGAACCGGGTCGCCGATCGAATGCTGGATCGAAAACCCCACCAGGCTGATGACCAGCATCACAAAGACAGCCTGAATGATGCGTCGAATAATAAATGCAAACATCGCCGGCCCTTAATGACAGGTGAATGGATTCGGTGACTTTTAATACGACCAATGACGGGGCAGGTCAAGAGAGAAACGTGCGAAAAACACGAAAATCGATTCCCAATGATAGCGGTGTCGACCGGCGGTAAATGCGCCTGTAATAGCAACCGGCGGGACGAATAAATCTGGGGCAGGTGGTCTGTTCGGAAACAGCCACCTGCCCCATTCGTTGTTGCGTGTCCGCCTGCCGCGTTCGGTCAAGGCCACGGGATACGTTGTATTTGACTCTCGACGAGCGGCAGAAAAGTGACAACGGCACTGTTATTCGATGACCAGATCCCCTAAGTAGGGAAAGTTCATGGTGTTTACAATCGGTTTGATGTCGATGTTTTTTTTGCCCGCATACGAATGGTTCTGCCAGTGAAATGGTATAAAGGCGGCATCATCGTATAGGACCTGTTCGATTTCCTGCAGGATCTGGGTGCGTTTTGCCAGATCGGTTTCAACCTGGGCCGCCATGGTCAGCTCGTCGATTTTCGGGTTGCAATAATTGCCGCTGTTGTACTGGCCGTATCCGG
>Ga0209536_100008947_pt1 | contig 14927 bp, 7 predicted proteins | sample DeeMarSeWOR28_12_FD_187461 | JGI IMG/M metagenome (GOLD analysis project Ga0209536, IMG submission 187461) | Marine sediment microbial communities from White Oak River estuary, North Carolina - WOR-2-8_12 (SPAdes) (version 2) | ecosystem: Environmental > Aquatic > Marine > Intertidal zone >...
GGAACCATAGGCGGGACGGTGCTGAGTGCCGGTCAATGTTTTCGGCGCAGAGTCAAGCCAGTAGTAGCCGCCACCCTTCTCGATGACTTCCTGCAGCATATACGCAGATGTGCCACCCGGCACATCTTCATCCACAAAGAGTACTCGCGAAGTTTTCTTAATCGACTCCAAGATCATGCCATGAATGTCGAACGGCAGCAACGACTGCACGTCAATCACTTCCACATCAATACCAACTTTTTCCAGTTTGCGAGCCGCGTCCATGACAATGCGACAGGTGGCGCCGTAGGTCACCAGCGTCACGTCCGTGCCTTCTCTGATCACTTCCGGCATACCCAACGGCGTGGTGTATTCACCGATATTATCGGGCAGTTTTTCTTTCACGCGGTAACCGTTCAGCACCTCGACCACGATTGCGGGTTCGTCAGCTTGCAAGAGCGTGTTGTAGAAGCCAGCCGCCTGCACCATATTTCTCGGCACCAACACGTACATGCCGCGTACCAGGTTGATAATGCCCGCCATCGGCGAGCCGGAATGCCAGATGCCCTCCAGCCTGTGTCCGCGCGTGCGCACAATGACCGGGGCTTTTTGTCCGCCAGCGGTGCGCCAGCGTAGGGTTGCCAGGTCGTCGCTCATCAGTTGCAGCGCATACAGCAGGTAGTCAAGATACTGGATCTCCGCGATCGGGCGCAGTCCGCGCATGGCCATGCCGATGGCTTGTCCCAGAATCGTGGCCTCGCGGATGCCCGTATCGGTCACACGCAGCGCGCCATATTTCTCTTGCATGCTGCGAAAGCCCTGGTTCACGTCGCCCAGAAAACCCACATCCTCGCCAAAGGCGATCAGGCGCGGTTCCCTTTCAAGCAGCTTGTCGAACGCGGCGTTCATCACCTCGAAACCCATCACGGTTGGTGAATCCTTCGAGTAGACCGGCTGCACATTGACCACCGCCAGCGCGGTTCCACTGTGCAGGTTTGAGCCGTAGCGCTCGTCGTTGACTTTATCTTGCTCATTCTTCCAGTTGACCAGAATCTGTTTGATGGGATTCTGCTCCTGACGCAGTATTCGCAGTGCTTCATGCACCGTCATGTGGACATCGCGCCTCGTTACCGAGGGCAAGCCTGCCAGCCGTTTTTTGAGCTTCTCCAACTCTGACGCCAGTGCCACGCTCCCCTCGACTTCCTCGAGCATATCCAACACCTGTTTGCGCTCCTCCAAAAACGGACTGAGATACGCGTCCCAGGCGGTTTTGCGGATTCCTTCTACAGCCGCGCGGTCGGTTTCTTCAACGGAAGCAAGTTCAGGGTCTGGGATGATGCGCTGTTCTAACATCCACGCGCGCATTTTTTTTATGCCGTCAAAGTCTTTTTCCCATTGCAGACGTTCGGGTGTCTTGTAGCGTTCGTGGCTTCCGGAGGTGGAGTGCCCCTGCGGCTGGGTGACTTCGGTGACATGCACCAGAGCGGGAATGTGATATTCGCGGGCGATCTCGGCGGCGGTGGCATAGGTTTCGAGCAGGGCGGGATAGTCCCAGCCGCGGACGCTGTAGAGGTCGTAGCCGCGGTCACAATCGTCGGCGGGGCAGGGGTCGCGCTGGAAACCGCTCAGGATGGCACCGATGTTTTCCTTGACCATTTGGAACTGGTTGGGGACGGAGATGCCGTAGCCGTCATCGTAGATGGTGATGATGGCGGGAGCGTGCAGCACGCCAATGGCGTTGACCGACTCCCAGAAAATGCCCTCAGCGGTGGAGGCGTTTCCAATGGTGGCCCAGGTGATCTCGTCTCCGTTGTGGGAGAACTCTTGAAAATGATGCAACTCTTCAAGTTGACGGTACAGCACCGAAGCATAGGCCAGCCCGACGGTGCGCGCCATTTGGGTGGCGGTGGGGGAAACGTCGGCGGCGACGTTGTAGGTCTGGGTCTGGTCTTTCCAACGGCTATCAGGGTAGAGATAGCGCGTGCCGAAGTGGGCGTTCATTGAGCGGCCAGCGGTGGCGGGGTCGTGCTCTACGTCGGCATGGGCATAGAGTTGGGCAAAAAATTCCTGGATGCTCATGGTGCCAAGAGCGAACATCCAGGTTTGGTCGCGGTAGTAGCCGGAGCGCCAGTCGCCTTTATGAAAGGCACGCGCCATCGCAAGCTGCGGAATTTCCTTACCGTCACCAAAAATGCCGAACTTGGCTTTGCCGGTCAGCACCTCGCGGCGACCAATGATGGAGGTCTGGCGTGATTGGTAGGCGAGGCGGTAGTCTTTGATGATGTCTTCAGGGGGAAGGGGGAGGTTGTTCGATGGTTTGGTTTTGGGCATTTTTGTTTAGATTTGAGATGTTAGGCCTTAGATTTTAGCTGTAAGTTCTGAAGTCTTATAGTTGGTAGCTGGTGTCTTAGGTCTTTTTAGAGCGGTTTGGTCTGATTATAATGGAAAAGGGACAATTTTCGCGTTAGAGGAAAATAAAAATGATATGGAACAATTTCAACTATACTTGCCCCATGACTGATTACATTCCTACCTCCCAAATCCACATCGCGGAAGGCATGATCGACCTGGGCGCGGGCGATCCGGATTTCTCGCTCCTGCCGCTGGACATGCTGCATCGCGCCGCAGAAATTTGTTTTGCAAAAGGTGACCCAACCTTCCTGCAATATGGGGCCGAGCAAGGGGACGGTTATTTCCGCATGGCGCTGGCGGAATTTCTGGGCCGGGGATACGGTTTTCTGGTCGATTCCGATCATTTGTTCGTGACCAACGGCATCTCGAACGCGCTGGATTTAATCTGCGCGCACTTCACCCATCCCGGCGATACGATTTTCGTGGAAGAACCAACTTATTTCCTGGCGCTGCGCATCTTCGCGGACCATGAACTGCGCATCGTTCCCATTAAAACTGACATAGGCGGACTGGTCGTTGAATCCCTAGAAGAAAAGCTGAGCGAGTTCCAGCCGAAGTTCCTGTATATCGTTCCAACCTTCCAAAATCCAAGCGGACATACGCTTTCGCAGGGAAGATGTGAGCGGCTAGTGAAATTAAGTCAGGAACATGACTTCATCATTGTCGCCGACGAGGTCTACCATCTCCTAAATTATTCTAACGAACAGATAAAACCATTCGCTGCCTACACATACATGGAAACTGTCATCTCGCTCAGTTCATTTTCCAAGATCCTTGCCCCCGGTCTGCGGCTGGGATGGATGCAAGCGCATCCGGGGGTGATCAAGCGCCTGGTCACCAGTGGCCTGTTGGATAGCGGCGGCGGGTTGAACCCTTTCACTTCTGCGATTGTGCGGGAATTGATCGAGGTAGGTGATTTGGAGCAGAATATTGCCCAATTGATTGTCACCTATCATTCGCGCCTAAGAGTGATGGAGAAGGCATTACGCCGGGAATTTCCACAAGCCATCTTCGAGACTCCGCAGGGTGGTTTCTTCTTCTGGGTGCGCTTGCCCGGCGTGGATACAGGTCAACTTCGGGAAGAAGCGAAAAATTTCCGGCTTGATTTTAGGCCTGGGGTTCTTTTTTCCAGTCAAGATGGGATGCGGGATTATGTACGTCTGTGTTTTGCGTTTTATGATGAAGAAAAGATCAAGGAAGGCATCCTGCGCTTGAGAAAATGTTTGGATGCATTCCTGTGAGCGCGATAGACCTAACCTAAGGCGTATTTGTTGGCTCTGATGTTGGGGAAGATGTGTGAGTCGCTGTTGGGGTTCTCGTTGGGGTATAGGTAGAGGTTGGCGTAGATGTAGGCGTATCTGTGGGTGTGGACGTTGGTGTGTTTGTAGGTGTCCGCGTTGGCGTAGGGGTCAATGTCACAGTGAACGTGGGAGTAATGGTCGGAGTGGGCGTGATGGTGGGCGTGGGGGTCAGCGTGATTTCGGGCACAAGGACAGGTGTACTGAGATCGAACAGATCTTTGCGGATCCAGCCGCCTTCGTAAGGCTGAAGCTCCGGGTCACGCTGATCATAGGCGATCATGAACCAGGTATTTTCCTCATTCTGACCACCGATCAAGGGACACTTTCCCACTTCTATTGCTGGCGCGTCTACGATGACACCTGTTCCTGTGCTCGGGCCGGTGCGTACATTGACGGAGTGCACATCAAACTCCGGCTGAACGCAAACCGTAGGTTGCACAATGTTGGCTGGGAGTTTAGTTTTCGTCTGTGTGATGGTGGGGGTGGGTGAGGAGGTTGGGGTTAAGGTCAGTGATGGTGTGGGCGTATCAGTATTGGGGGCGGTTGGAGTCGTGATAGTCGCGGTTGTGGTAGGAGTGTATGTTGGCGGTGTGACAGGCGTAAAGAGTTTTGGAGCTCCGAAAACCAAAAGCGCAAGAATCGCAATTAAGGCGCCGAGCGAAAGTATGGGGTTTCTGGTAATTACGGGAGGTAATTTTCTGTAAAGCTTTTTCAATCCGGATGCTGGCAGATCAGGTAATGGGGGACTTCCAAGCGCGATCAGTAAATTGTTAAATCCGGTTTCATAATCTTCGGTAGTGAAGTTGACGTAGTTGATGGTGTTCAAGGCAAACGGTACGCTGCAGGGCTTGATCATGGCCGGCACGATCTTCATACGGTTTATCAGCGCATAAGTGTATTCCTTTGCCACCCATTCAGACTGGATCGAATCCGGCGAAAGCAAGACCACAAAGAACTGGCTGGCCGCAATTGCAGTCGGAATGACGCGTACCCAGTCATCCCCGCCTTTGAGGTCCGAGATGTCCCACCAGACCTCGAACCCGGCATTTTCCAGGTCAGTGGCCAGGCGACGAGCAAATTTAATATCCTTGCGCGAGTAACTTATGAAAACCTGTTGCCTGGTCTCTTGGCTCGTTTTTTCAGAGTTTGCTTGCATAGGCAATATTATAGCCGCATTATTTCTCTCATTTCCTGATTCTCTGAACCCGGTTCAACTAAGGAAAAACCCGTACATTGGACCGTACGGGTTTGCGGGCGTTATGTGCCTGTAAAAAATACGGAATTAGCCGCCCGCCTTCTTTAATCTCAGCACTTCAAACACTTCCACTGGTTGGCTTTTGCCTTTCACTTCCATGGAAGCATGATGTTCGGCTTCCACTTCATCTTTGACGCGCTCGTAGGCTTCTTTGCTGATCAGGATCTGGTTTTTAGCCGAGTTCTCTTGAATGCGCTTGGCAGTATTAACGCTGTCACTGATGGCAGTATATTCCATGCGGCGGTCGGTGCCGATCAGCCCCAGCACTGCATCGCCATAATGAATTCCCACGCCAAAAGCTAAGTGTGAATCTTCGGGGAGTTCCTTATACAAATCTTCGACCGTTTCGCGCAAGTGCAGAGCTGCTTTGACTGCTCGCAACGTATGATCCGGCTGCTGGATAGGCGCATTGAACCAGGCCATGATAGCATCTCCCAGGAATTTATCAATCGTTCCTTCTTGTGAAAGAACTGCTTCCGCCATGGCAGCCAGGTACCGGTTCAAGACTGAGACCAGTCGCTCCGGGGAGATTTGTTCGCTGTAGCTTGTAAAGCCACGAATATCGGCAAATAGTACGGTCAGGTCGACGCGCTTGCCGCCCAATTGCAGGCCGTTTGGGTTAAGTTGGTTGATGACTGCCGGAGAGACCATGCGTTCGAATAGGCGGCGTTGTGCCTCAAGGCGTTTACGCTCGGTTAAGTCGTCCAGCACGATGGCAATGCCCTGGGTTGTCTGGTTTGCATCTTTGAGCGGAGAAAGATTCAGCCGCCAATCGACCAGTCCGCGTTTGGGCAGGCTATGACTGATCTCCAGCCCCACAACAGGCTCATCGGTATCGCGCATGGATATAAGGTGTGGAGCGATGTTTTCGACCACGTTGGGTAACACTTCGTTCAGGGGGTACCCGATCAAGTCTACAGCTGAAGACCCCAGGATGGTTTCAGCGGCGCGGTTGCACAATGTAATTTGATTCTCAATATCCGCTGTGATTACGCCACTGGCGATAGATGCAAAGATATCATCCATCAAGCTTTTGAGTTCAATCACTTCGGCCAGGGTATGTTTCAAGGACGAGAACAAACGCGCATTTTCGATAGCGACGGCGGCCTGGTTGGCAAATGCGGTTAGCAGGTCGCGTTCATTTTCAGAGAAGATGCCACTGCGGATGCGGTTGTCGGCATAGATCAAACCGATCAACTCATCTTTGACTTTTAGCGGTACGCACAGGATGGAGCGCAAATTGAACGTCACGATGCTCTCCTGCGCCCCAAAACGGGGATCCTCCTGCGCGTTGGTCGTCAGGACTGGGTTGCCTGTTTCGAGCACCTTTTTCATGATCGTGCGGCTGATAGCGAACTCGTTGGGGTTGATGGATTCCTGTTCCCAGTTGCGGGCAATGCGCGTGGTCATCTTGCCATGTTCGTCCCGCAGCATAAGAAAGCCGCGTTCGGCGCGCGTCAGCCGGACGATAGTGTCCATCACGATCTGCAGAACTGAATCCAACTCAAGCGTGGAATTTACCACCTGGCCGATCCCGGCCAGTTCGAGCAGATTGCCATGCTCGGTCTCGAAGACTTCCATTTTCGTGCTTAGTTGGCCAAGAGTGGTTTCGAGATTGTTGAGGTTATCAACAGTCTCTTTTGGAAGGCTAATCTGTTCATCTCGAATTGAGTCGCGCACTGCCCCAGACTGTTTACTGAGGATCAATAAGTGGTCATGCAATGTAGTGGGTTTGGTTTTATCGCTAATCATTGGAACTGTATTGATATATTGTTATTCAATAGGACGGCCATAGAGAAATTTGTGGATAATGCTCTGTATAGTATACAACCAAATATTGAGGCTGGCGCGCCGTGCAAGACCGGCGTTTCCCGGATTGGGTGTGAACAGGGATGCCTGATGTTGCTCCAGGAGCGTTTCGATATCACTGGTAGCGATCGGAAGTCTCTTCACCAGAGACTTCGCGCGTTCGGATGGGGTGGCGTAAAAAGTCGGGGACTCGCCGAGCAGGTGCAGGCTGCGATTGATCGTTTCGAAGGAGCGTTCGATGGGGGTGAGCGTAGCCCAATGAGACCAGTTGACAAGCCATGCAGGTGAGCGTCCACCATTACGTTCATAGGCTGTTTGCAAGCGGGTAGGGATCTGGTCAAATACAGCGTATTGGCGGTTGAGCAGCCACAGCAGAGCGATCAAGAGCACTGCCAGAACCGGATATAAAAATGTGGTGGCGCTGATTGTTGGCTGCGCGTCAACAAGTGGGGGAACGTCTGTTTCGCCCAGGCCTTCTTCAAATTCAAGTTTGCGGTCGGGTAAATCTTCGTTCGGGCCAAGCCCGGAGAGGTTAGGATTTCCATCCAACTCATCTCCGGATTCCGGTGTTTCGATATCTTCCGGCCTGTCGGGGCGCACAAGCGGGTCCTGGTTGCCAGTGGGCTCGAACTCGATCCAGCCGATGTTCGGAAAATACACTTCGGGCCAGGCATGCGCGTCGAGGCTGCGCACTATGTAGACATTGGCTTCATTATCAAAACCGCCTTCGGCAAATCCTACAACCATGCGTGCAGGCACGCCCACAGAGCGCAACATGAGCACCTCGATGGAAGCGTAATAATTACAGAACCCTTGTTTCAGGTCAAAGAGAATCCATTCAAACGGATCTTCCCCTTCAGGCGGCGAATCGGGCAATGGATTGGAATATGCGATCTCGCGCCGCAAATATGCTGTGATCGCAGTTGTCTTGTCGTAGGGCGTTTCTAATCCCTGTGTAATTTGATCCGCCAACTCAGCGATACGCGGCGAAAAATCTTCCGGGAGTTGCAGGTATCTGTCTGTCACCCATTGTGGATAGTCTGTGCCCGCAACTTGCAGTTGCTGTATCGACGGGTTGGTCAATGTGGCGGTAATCTGGTATTGCTCGCCCGGTAATAGTCTTGGTTCGGCCCGCCATGCAAGCAGATCCTGCTCGCCAGTATCTGTTTCTGCATATTCAATTACCCCGGGGCGACTGACCCACAAAGGCTGGGTAGCTGTATATAAAAGCGACTGGGCTATCTGCGTCTTGACGGTAAAGCTGGCTGCAATTTGTTCGCCTACATCCGGAACGAACACTTCGGTATTCGAGGGGATGAATTCCCCAATGATTGCTTCTGTTGCGTACCAGTTGTAACTCTGGTAGAAATCATACACGTAGCCTCGCCAATAAAAGCGCGGCGATTTTTCTTCAAGGTCGGGGGCTTCTACGCTGAACAGCACCGTCTCTGTAAGCGGATTGCCGAGTCCCAAGTTCAGTCGGTTGCTATAAAATTCTCCCGACCTTCGGATGACCGGCGCGCGGAGCGCCTCAACAGCATTGGAGAATAAGTCCTCAACTTCATGCCAAGGTTCAGTCAGCTTGTCCCAGGTGCGGATGGCGGATTCCAAGCCCGCATGCGTTGCAGGGATAGTCCACGCCACAAGCACAAAGATGGTTGCTGTAATGACCATGCCACGCGTCAAGTCAAAGGTGCTCTCCTGCATCTGGAAAACACGCCGCTCTCGCCAAGATTCGCGGTTTTTCAAATAGTACAGTTGGCCTAATAGCAGGATGGCAAGCAGGAGAAAAATTGCCAATAACCAGATGCGGATTCCGAAGAACTGATCGTAGAGATGAATCACCAGGATAAAGACACCACCTGGTAAAACGGCAGCCAGATAGTTTTGATGCCTTGTCCACCAATACCCGGATACGAGGCTGACAAGCCAGGCCACTATAGAAATGAAAGCTACGAATAACAGGCCGTCTTCTACTGGTTCGCGTTGGAAAAACTGCACCGTCGAGAAATACAATCGCCCGCCTACGCTGGCAAGCCGTTCGGAAAGTAAAGCGTCTTCAATCGCAAGAGTCAACTGCCAGGGGATAAGCATGACGGAATAACCCAGCGCCAGCAGGACAACATTCCGTCTTTTGAAATAACTGTGCCCAAGTGCCAACCCCAGAAATAATCCGAGCGCTGCCAGTGTTTGTGAAAAGAAGAGAAAATCCGTCCAGCGCGTGACAACCAGCCTCGCAGTAGCGACCTGCAACATGAACATGAGCAGGATAACAGATGGCCAATCCCATCGACGTGTAGGCGAACTTTTCATGCAATGAGTGTACAATAACAGAACATTGACGTCAATGCAAAGGATGTTTTCTAATGATTCCTTAAGAACTCTATCCTTCTTGGACGATTCCTTTCCACTCCCTGCGTGCTTGACACCCTTTACCATTCACGGTTCGAAACGGGACGATGAGATTGCTTCCTTATTTGAGCGGGATCCTGATCTTGACTAGAAGCTGTTCGAAGCAGCTGGCAGGCTTTGGGTTCGGTTTGGAAGTGCACAGCACGGTATTTGTGGTCGATGCGTTGAGTGTGCTCACCATCTGGGTTTCGGCAAATATGCCGTTGTTCTTTACGAAATTGAAATTATCTTAACCCTATCTGTGGGGGGCAAGGTGTTATAATCAGCAGGTCTGGGGCCCGAAGCCATCTCATTGGAGAAATTTTCGCTTAATGACTTTAGAACGCGGCACGCTACTACATAAACGCTATCGAATTGTCGAGATCCTGGGGCAGGGGGGCATGGGGTCTGTGTATCGCGCTGTAGATGAAAATCTGGGCGTCGATATTGCGCTAAAAGAGAATCTGTTTACTACAGACGAATATGCCCGCCAGTTCCGCCTTGAAGCTGTGATCCTGGCGAATTTGCGACATCCCAACCTGCCTCGTGTGTCAGATCATTTCGTGGTCGGGGATCAGGGACAGTACTTGGTGATGGACTTTATTGACGGGGAAGATTTACGCCAGCGCATGGAACGTGTGGGTGCGATCTCGGAAGAAGATGCCATCATGATTGGCGCAGCGATGTGCGATGCGCTTGCATATTTACATTCTCGCAAACCCCCGATCTTGCATCGCGATCTCAAACCGGGCAACGTAAAGATCACACCAGATGGACACATCTTTTTGGTGGATTTCGGCCTTGCCAAGGTGGTACAGGGCAACCAGGCAACTACCACCGGTGCGCGAGCAATGACGCCGGGATACTCCCCGCCGGAGCAGTATGGCACTGCTCGCACCGATCCGCGCACAGACATATATTCGCTGGGTGCAACCCTATATGCCTCATTAACTGGCATCATCCCGGAAGATGGGCTGGCACGTGCAATGGACAATGCCCAGCTTACACCACTGCGTAAACGTAATAGCAAAGTCTCCCGACGGTTGGCTGCGGCCATAGAACAATCTATGGCGATTGATCCTGCAGACCGTTTCCAAGGCGGCGAGGAGTTTAAAAAGGCACTGCTCGGTTCCAAATCGAAAACACAGCGTTTGGCCGGGAATTACACCGTCCCACCACCGCCAGTTGACGATCAGGATTTTTCAGAAGATACACCAGTCCGGCCACCTAAAAAACCGGATGAAATGAAACCAGGATTGATGGCAGCCGAGCCAGAAAACGAGTTCAAGCCTCCCAAAAAGAAAAAACGCAGAGGCGGATGTTTTACCTCGTTCTTATTGATTTTGGTATTGCTGCTTGGTGGAGCAGGAGGCGTTTCATACTTTTATCCACACATGATGCCTGCTTCCGTTGTAGGGTATATCCCCTGGATTCTGCCCACGCCAACGATTACGCCGACGCCCATGCCTACAGAAACACCAACTCCTGAACCTACCTATACGCTTACTGTTGAACCTTCTCCCACGATTTCGCCAACACGTACATTTACGCCTACCCTCTTACCCAGCGGGGGACCATCTCCAACCCACCCGATTACCTGGACCCCCTCCGCAACGCCAATCGGCGGCGGCTATGGTCAGATTGCTTTTGCCTCACAACGGACAGGCGTTCCGCAGATTTATTTGATTAACGCAGATGGGAGCGATTTGCACCCCATTACGAATCTCCCTGCAGGGGCCTGCCAACCATCCTGGGCACCCGATGGGACGAGACTGGTCTTTACTTCACCATGTCAACACAATACCGATTCGTATCGCGAATCAAGCCTGTATTTCATCAATGCAGATGGCAGCGAACTGACGCCGCTGAACACTGCTCCTGGGGGCGACTTTGATCCGGCCTGGTCGCCGGATGGTACACGTATTGCATTCACATCCATGCGCGATGGGCACAAAGAAGTTTATGTTCTAGATGTTGAGACTTTTAGTAACACACGCCTGACATCTTCAGATACGGATGAGGAGAACAGCCAACCTGCCTGGTCACCATTTGGCAATCAGATTGCATTTGTGAAAAAACGTGTGGGCGCGCTTCAAATTTGGACGATGACGGATACTGGCGAAAACCATGAACAGGTAGCGCGCAGCGGTCAAACGCTATGGGACTACAATCCGGTCTGGTCTCCAGATGCCCAGTATATCCTGTTCAACCAACTTCAGATTAATACAGGCTCTTTGCCCTGGGTGATGCAAATTCGTTATGAAGACCGGGCCACCCAGGCAGCCTCCCGGCTAAAGCTGGGTGTGGTTGGTCTTGAGAAACTCACATATTCTCCCGATGGTTTCTGGATCGTTTACGAAGGTGTGGATGATCGTGACAACACGGATGTTTATTACATGACAGCCAGCGGCGCAACCCGCACCCGTTTGACGACCGATTCAAGAGACGATTTCGACCCGGTCTGGCGACCGATAACAAATCCGTAAAGAATCTATCTCCCGTTGAGCCAACGGGAGATTTTCTTACACTCCTCTTATTGACGCTCATTTTTAGGCATGTTATCATTGATGTCAATCTTTTAGCACTCTCAAGTCGAGAGTGCTAAATTGTGAGATGGACATGTCTGAACTGACCGAACGCCAGAAAACCATCCTTATGCTTGTAATACGAGATTACATCGAGACGGCGCAACCCGTCGGCTCGAATGCTCTCGTTAAGCGCTACCATCTGGACCTGAGTTCTGCCACAGTGCGGAACGAGTTGTCAGCCCTTGACGAGATGGGATTCCTGCGCCAGCCGCATACATCGGCAGGCCGCATCCCTACGGAGGAAGGCTATCGTTTCTTTGTCGGTCAGATGATGCACCAGGCAGAATTGCCGGAAGCTGTCCAGCACACCATCACACACCAGTTCTATCAGGCGCGTCCTGATGTGGAGCAGTGGATGACGCTGGCTGCCTCCGTTCTGGCGCACCAGTCACAGGGTGTGTCGGTCGTTACGGCTCCCCACGCTGAGCAATCGCTTTTCAAACACGTCGAATTGATTTCAACCCAAGGCCGTCAGGTTTTGATGGTCATGGTTATGGCAGGCGGCGAAGTTTCGCAGCAGATTCTGACCTTAGCGGAACCTGTCTCACAGGAGCGACTCAGCCAGACGGCTACGCGTCTTAACAGACTTCTGGCTGGTCTGGCCGTAGAGGCGATTTCCGCGCTTCCGGCTCGTTCTGATGCGCTCGACCAGGATATCCTGACCCTGGTTATCCAGGAAATGCGCCGCATGACAGAGAGCGTCTCCGGCAACATTTACACCGATGGCCTGACTAATGTATTGGCTGAGCCCGAATTCGCCGAGTCTGACGATGCGCGCCGCGCATTGCGTCTCTTCGAAGAGCGTTCAACCTTGCAGGATTTGCTGGCGCGCACAACTACCAGCAGCATGGTCGGCGGATTGCAAGTGTTGATCGGTGGCGAGGGCGGCTGGGAAGAATTGCGTCAATGCTCGATGGTGTTGGCGCGCTACGGTGTGCCAGGATTGGCAACCGGCATGTTGGGCGTACTCGGCCCCATGCGCATGTCCTATGCGAAGACGATTCCAACAGTCCGCTTTGTGGCGGGATTGTTGAGTGATCTGGTGAACGATACGATTGGTGGAGAATAACTCCGCTCAGAATGATAGATAAAAGGTAAAGGTATGAGCGAAAAGAAACAAAAAGAAAAACAATCCGAAGAGATGACCGAGATTCCCGTTGATGATCTGGAAATGCCCGAAAATGGTGAACAGGCTGAAACGGAGTTAGAGGCGTTGCAAAAACAGCTCGAAGAGGCTGAAGCCAAAGCTGCCGAGAACCTGGATGGCTGGCAGCGCACACAGGCGGAGTTTATCAATTATAAAAATCGCGTCCAACGCGACCGCGAACTTGATTACGCGTCCATGAAGGGCGACATCGTCAAGAAGTTGCTGCCCGTATTGGACGACATGGAACGCGCGCTGGCGAACCGTCCGGAAGGGGATTCGTGGGCCAACGGAATGGAATTAATCGTCCGTAAATTCCAGAATATTCTGGAGGTTGAAGGCGTGAAACGTATCGAAGCCGCGGGACAGCCGTTTGACCCGAATTTTCACGAAGCGATTTCGAGTGAGCCAAACGATGAAGTGGAAAGTGGTCACATAATCGAGGTGGTTCAGAACGGGTACATATCGGGAGAGAGAGTCATTCGGCCAGCAATGGTAAGGGTGGCGCAGTAAGACCACGAACTATAGACCACAGACCGCGATAGCGAATTGCTGTCAGTTGTTTGTTGTTCGTGGTCAAAATCAAGGAGAACTTATTTCATGGCAAAAATCATCGGTATCGACTTAGGCACAACCAATTCGGCAGCAGCCGTTATGTCTGGCGGCGAACCGGTTGTAATTCCATCGGCGGAGGGTGAACGGCTTGTACCGTCAGTGGTGGCGGTAAACAAAAATCACGAGCGGTTGGTGGGACGTGTGGCGCGTAACCAGTCCATTACCAATCCCCAGAACACGATATTCTCGATCAAGCGTCTGATGGGTGGCAAAGCCAAGGATGCTGAAGTCGAGCGTACCAAGAAGCGTGTACCGTACACAATTGCTGAAGCTGAAAATGGCGATGTACGCGTTGCGTTGGATGGAAAAGATTTCAGTCCGCCGGAAGTCTCGGCCATGATCCTGGCCAAGATCAAAGCGGATGCCGAAGCCTACCTTGGCGAGACGGTCACACAGGCAGTTATCACTGTCCCGGCTTATTTCAACGATGCCCAACGCAACGCCACCAAAGACGCCGGCAAGATCGCTGGCCTTGAAGTGCTGCGTATCATCAACGAGCCAACCGCTTCTTCGCTGGCCTACGGCCTCGACAAAAAAGATAATGAGATTATCGCGGTATACGACCTGGGTGGCGGCACTTTTGACATTTCCGTGTTGGAGGTGGGTGATGGCGTCTTCCAGGTGCGCTCCACCAGCGGCGATACCTTTCTGGGCGGGGACGACTTCGATCAGCGCATCATGGATTACCTGATCGAAGAGTTCAAAAAGGACAATGGTATCGACCTGTCCAATGATCGTCAATCACTCCAGCGTTTGAAAGAAGCTGCTGAGAAAGCCAAGATCGAGTTATCGACTGTCATGCAAAGCGAGATCAACCTGCCCTACATCACAGCAGATGCCAGCGGACCCAAGCACCTGGTCTTAACGCTGACCCGTGCCAAGCTGGAACAATTGACCGCGGATCTGGTCGACCGAACGATTTCTCCCGTTAAACAGGCCTTGTCCGATGCTGGATTGAACGCCGGTGACATCAACGAGATCGTCATGGTTGGCGGTATGACCCGTATGCCTGCCGTACAGGACCGTGTGCGCGCGTTTTTTGGAAAAGACCCACACAAAGGCGTCAACCCTGACGAAGTGGTGGCGATTGGCGCGGCCATTCAGGGCGGCGTGCTGGGCGGCGAAGTTAAAGATATTTTGCTGCTCGATGTGACGCCGCTTAGCCTGTCCATTGAAACCCTCGGTGGCGTGGCTACTACACAGATCGAACGTAACACCACCATCCCAACTCGCCGCAGCCAGGTGTTTTCGACTGCATCTGACAACCAGACGCAGGTGGAAATCCATGTGTTGCAAGGTGAACGCCCGATGGCCGCGGACAACAAATCGCTGGGGCAGTTCATCCTGGATGGCATCCCGCCCGCGCCGCGCGGCGTCCCGCAGATCGAAGTGACCTTCGACATCGATGCCAACGGTATCTTGAAAGTTACCGC
>Ga0209536_100008948_pt1 | contig 14926 bp, 8 predicted proteins | sample DeeMarSeWOR28_12_FD_187461 | JGI IMG/M metagenome (GOLD analysis project Ga0209536, IMG submission 187461) | Marine sediment microbial communities from White Oak River estuary, North Carolina - WOR-2-8_12 (SPAdes) (version 2) | ecosystem: Environmental > Aquatic > Marine > Intertidal zone >...
TTGAAACATTTGATTCAAACAATCGTTTGAATTATATTATGCGTGAACAAACCAAGGAAAACTCGATGAAAACCAACGATACAAAAACCAAAATTCTTGATATCGCTGAAAAACTTTTCGCTGAGATCGGTATCCAGGCAACCTCCATTCGCCAGATCGTCAAAGAAGCCGGGGTCAATGTCGCTTCCCTGCACTATCATTTCGGATCGAAAGAGGCGGTTATTCATCAGATCATCACCCGGCGCCTGCAGCCGATCAATGAACAAAAAGTAAAACGGCTCGAACAACTTGAAAAAGAATTAAACGGGAAACCACCGGAACTGGAAGATGTTCTCCGTGCCTTTATCGAGCCTCATATTCAGATGCAAAAGATGGATGCTACCAAGGTAAAGATCCTGATGAAACTGATGGTACAGATTGAAGATGATGCCCACAAATTGAAGGTGATGCAGGATCCGGTGGTTATGAATACATTTAATCGATACCTATCAACGTTGCACACTGTTCTGCCACATCTGTCTAAGTCTGAACTTGCCTGGAGATTCAGATTCATGATCTTTTCCATGCATGCTATCATGGTCCAGCACCCGATTCCGGCGGATGCCGCTCTTGATGTCAAAAATGAAAGCATCGATGAACTTTTGAACTACGTCATCACCTTTTTAAAAGCCGGTTTCCTCGCCCCGGCTTCAACAAATACAAAAACGGAATAATTGGAGTGAATAGAAGATCTAAAATGATAAGAGATAATCAGGTATTATTGGTACTGTTGAAGAGTTTTTTTAACACAGAGGACGCAGGAAAAATTCCTGATATGTCATCCTGTAAGGATCTTTGCTGTTGTCGAGACAGCTATACCGACACTATCAAAGATCCCTTCGGGATGACAAAAATATTCTCTGCGGACTTTGCGACCTCTGCGTTAAAAATGAAAGGAAATTGAATGTATAAATTAATCATTTTTTTAATATCATCAATCATCCTATTCTCCTGTTCCTCGTCGCCGCCAAGGCAGGAACTGGATATGGATGTGGATATGCCAACTGAATGGGCAACAGAGGTCGCCAGGCAACGGGATTCCATCCAGGTTAAAGTCGACTGGTGGACGGAATTTGCCGACACGAATCTGAACAATCTGGTGACTGAAGCATTAAATCGAAACCTCAATCTATCGATTGCCGCGGCAAATATCAGTGCAGCAGCAGCCCAGGCCGTCAATGCCGGTGCCTCTCTCTATCCCCAGGCGGATCTAAAAGCAGATGGGGCTCGTCGAAAGCAAAACTTCATCGGCCTGCCAATCCCCGGTGCCGGAGAAGGTGAGGTATTAAGTACGACGACCAGTACCTATGGTGTATCGCTTAATATTTCCTGGGAACTGGATGTCTGGGGTCGTATCCGTGCCGAACAATCTGCCGCTTATTCTCAGTTCCAGGCATCGCAGGCCGATTACATCGGCACACAGGTATCTATCGCCGCCCAGGTCTGTAAGGCTTTTTTTGCCGTCGTCACCAGTCAGAAACAACTGGAACTGGCCCAGGCCACTTATGAGAACTGGAAACTCTCCACCGATCAGGTCAATCAGCGATATCTCAGTGGACTGTCATCCTCTCTGGAATATCGCTTATCCTTATCTAATCTCGGCCTTGCCGAGGCCGCTCTCGCCGCCAATCGTGCTCAGCTGGACATCACAAAACGACAATTGGAACTGCTATTGAAAAGATATCCGTCAGCGAGTATTATCACCCGAAACGATCTGCCACAAGTATACAGCGAGGTTCCGGCAGGCATACCGGCAACTATCATCGCCCGCCGACCGGATCTTGTTGCTGCCGAGCGACGCCTGGCCAGTGCCGACGAGAGTTTGACCAGCGCCAGGCGGGCACTATATCCCAGATTTAGTTTAACCGCCTCGGGTGGTACATCAACCGCTGATCTGAAAAATATCGTAAATGGTGATTTTGGGATCTGGACCCTGGCCGGGAATCTGATGCAACCAATCTTTCAGGGTGGCCGGCTGCGCGCCAATATCGATTTTAATGACGCGCAGACAAAAATGGCCATGGCAGAATACGAAAAATCCATACTCACTGCCCTGGCTGAAGTGGAAAATGCCCTGACGAATGAATATTATCTCGCCGAACGTGAAAAAGCATTGAAAAAGGCAGCGGAGCAGAGTCTGGGGGCACGAAATCTGGCGGAAATACAGTATTCCCGTGGCGTCAGCGACTTTTTGACTATGCTGGAATCGGCAAGATCGGCTTACGACACGGAGAGCCGCTATATCAATGCCCGCCGGGAACGTCTAGATGCGCGGATCGATCTTTACCTGGCCCTCGGCGGCGGCTTCAACGCCGAAGAATCGTACATCTTTAATGATGAATTGAAAGAAGAAAATGAGGTAAGTGAGAACTAGTATGAAACCGCAAAGGACGCAAAGGACACGCAAAGAATTAATTATGTTATCCCAAAACGAAATATAACTGCTAAAATTAAAAATCATGATGAACATAAATTAAATATATTTTTTCGTTGCGACGTTGCGTCGTTGCGAGAGACAAAAAACCGCTGCTGAAATCAAGGATGATTTCATCCCGACATGTCGACAGGATGGAGACATATTTGTCGGGGGCCGCCGCGAGAAATAAATTATGAGGTTTTAAAATGAACAAACAAAAATTACGCTATATCCTCCCCTTCGGGATCATCTTTGTCAGTGTGCTGGTTGCCGCCGTGATCATCATCGCAAAACCGGACATCGAACCGGAGACCCAGAAAATTAAACCACTTCAGGTGCGGGTAATACCAGCCGTCAAAAAAGAAATACAAATGACCGTTAAATCCCAGGGATCTGTGCGTGCCAAAACTGAAAGTGAGATCGTCGCCCAGGTTTCCGGTGTAATCCGCTCTATCTCCTCCTCGTTTGTGGCGGGGGGATTCTTCAAGCAAGGTGATCTGTTGGTGCAGCTGGATGATCGCGATTATCAATACCGTTATACACAGGCACAACATAAAGTCTCACAGGCTGAACTGGCTTTAAAACTTGAGGAACAACAGGCCGATATCGCCAAAACCGAATGGCGTCAAATGAATGAAGGAGAGCCGCCGGCCCTGGTTTCCCGGGAACCACAGCTCGCTGAAGCAAGAGCCTCACTGGAATCGGCCAAAGCGGGTTTGATGCAGGCTCAACTAAATCTTGAGAGAACAAAAATTCGTGCACCCTTTTCGGGCCGGGTAAAAATAAAAAATGCAGATATCGGCCGTTATGTGGCACCGGGAATGTCCCTGGCCATTATCTATTCCATTGATGTGGCAGAGGTACGGCTTCCCCTTCCGGATAAAGAACTCAAGTATTTGAGTCTACCTTTTGATTTTCGCAATCAGACTGATGATGGTAAAGGGCCGGAAGTGGTTCTCAGCGGCGAGTTTGCCGGAGAGAATCGCCAATGGTTGGGAACACTCAGTCATATCGAAGGTGAATTTGATCCCCGCAGTAGAATGATCCACACCGTGGCACGGGTGATTGACCCGTATAGTGAACAATATGAAGCACCCCTGACGGTAGGCATGTATGTTCATGCAGAAATTGTCGGGAAAAAAGTAGACGGCTTGATCGAGATTCCCCGTGTTGCTCTACGCAATCAGAATCAGGTCCTTGTCGTTGATAAAGAAAACAGGATCCATTTTAGAGATGCGGAAATTTTTCGTATTGACAGAGAAGTCGTTTACATCTCCGCTGGAATTGATGATAATGAGCTGATCTGTGTCTCCCAACCAAAAACGGTTGTCGACGGAATGCAGGTTGCACCCATACGAGAAAATGAGGTTAATTGAAAAAAGCAAAGCGCAAAGAGCAAAGCGCATAGCCTACTTAACAATCAATTAACGCTATGCACTATGCGCTATGCCCTATGCATTTAGTTCTTTGCAATATTTAGAGGAGAGTTAAATGAACAATATAATCACCTGGTTTGCCAACAATAAAGTAGCCGCTAACTTATTAATGATTTTTATACTGATTGCCGGATTAATATCCATTCTCGGTATAAAACTGGAAGTTTTCCCCGAACTGTCACCAGACCGTATTACCGTAACCGTCGCCTATCAGGGAGCAGCACCGGAAGAAGTGGAAGAAGGGGTCTGTGTGAAGGTAGAGGAAGCGATACAGGATCTGGCCGGCGTCAAAAAGATTATTTCCGTCGCTGCCGAGGGAACCGGAACGGTAACGATAGAAGTACGACCAGAATATGAGCCGAGAAAATTACTTGAAGATATTAAAACCCGCGTCGACGCCATTAGCACCTTTCCGGGTGAAACGGAAAAACCGGTCGTTCAGGAAATTCTTCTTCGCCGTCAGGTAATCAATGTGGCTGTCTCAGGATTGACTGATGAATTAACGCTCAAAAAAATTGGCGAACAAATTCGTGACGAGATCAATGAACTGCCTGAAGTTAGTCAGGTTGATCTCAGCGGTGTAAAACCATATGAAGTTTCAATTGAAGTCTCCGAAGAAACATTGCGTAATTTCGGACTGACCTTCGATGAAATCTCCCGGGCGGTCAAAATGTCTTCTCTGGATCTTCCCGGTGGATCGATCAGTACCGCCGGTGGTGAAATATCTCTTAGAACAAAGGGACAGGCCTACTCCGGTCTGGAATTTGGCGATATTATTTTACGGTCCTACCCGGATGGTACCAGACTTAAACTGAGTGATGTGGTTCAGGTAGTTGATGGCTTTGCCGAGAATGATCAGGCTACGCGTTTCAACGGAGATCCTTCTGTTTTGGTCCAGGTTTTTCGTGTGGGCGATGAAAACGCACTGACGATTGCCGATGCGGTGAAGGACTACATTAAAGACAGACAAAAAACGATGCCTGAAGGGATCACTCTCACCCCCTGGCAGGATGATTCACTTGTTCTTAAAGACCGCATGAGCCTTCTGCTGCGCAACGCCCGCTGGGGATTTCTTCTTGTTTTTTTAATGTTGGCCCTGTTTTTGAGATTGAGATTAGCTTTATGGGTATCGGCCGGCATGGTGATTTCATTTTTTGGAGCCTTCTGGGTAATGCCCTGGTTTGGTGTATCGATCAATCAAATTTCCCTGTTCGCACTTATTCTCGTTCTCGGTATTGTCGTTGATGACGCGATTATTGTCGGGGAAAATATCTATTCACACCTGCAGCGCGGGGAAAAACCGTTGCAGGCTGCGATTGCCGGTGCCCAGCGCGTCTCAAAACCGGTCATCTTTGCAGTACTCACATCGATCGCTGCTTTTTCGCCATTGCTTGGAGTTCCGGGCATGATGGGTGATGTGATGAGGATGATTCCCATTGTTGTTATCGCCACACTTGCTTTTTCTCTGATTGAATCGCTCCTGATTTTACCCGCTCATTTATCCACAGTAGACATTGACAATTCTGAGAAAAAATCGAATGGATTTCAAAGAGGCTTCAAAAAACTGCAGGACAGGTTTGCAAATTTCCTGGATCATATTATCCACAATCAGTATAAACGAACTCTGGAAACTGCACTCCGCTGGCGATATACGTTTATGGCCATCGGCATCGGGACGTTGATATTTACCCTGGCCCTGGCTGCCGGTGGTGCTCTGAAATTTACCTTTATGACGAAAGTTGAAGCGGACAACGTGGTCGCCTTGCTCACCATGCCGGATGGAACGACTGCAAATGAGACGATTAAGGCTTTGAAAAAACTGGAGGACAGTGCTGAAAAACTGAAAGCAACATTGAACACAGAAGATCAGACCGTAATTATGCACATTCTGACAACGATCGCAGAACAACCGTTTACAAAAATGCGCCATAGTTCCAGCGCCGGTCAGAACGAAAAAAACCGCCCAAATCTGGGCGAAATAAACATGCAACTGGCCCAGGCAGATTCAAGGGAAATAACCAGCGAAGAAATCGCTGAACTCTGGCGAGAAATGACCGGTGACATACCTGAGGCAGAAGAGCTTGTTTTTTCATCGTCGATGTTTTCTACCGGCGATCCGATTGATATTCAGTTAAAAGGGATAGATTACGATGAATTGCAACAGGCTGCACTGGAATTAAAGTCAATCATTGCCACCTATCCGGGAACTTATGATATTGCCGATTCCTATCGCAGTGGCAAACAGGAAATCAAAATGCGTCTCAAACCGCAGGCGGAAGCACTCGGACTCACCCTAAGTGATCTGGCCCGTCAGGTCAGGCAGGCATTTTACGGAGAGGAAGCACAGCGCATCCAACGGGGACGCGATGAGATCAAGGTGATGGTCCGCTATCCAAAAGATCAGCGCCGGTCACTGGGTGATCTGGAGAATATGCGGGTGCGTCTACCGGGAGGGGATGAGATCCCGTTCTCAATTGCCGCTGAAGTTGATCAGGGATACGGCTTTGCCTCGATCACCCGCACCGATCGAAAACGAACGATTAATATCACCTCCAGTCTCGATCTGAGTAAAGCAAATGCAAACGAAATTTTGGCAGATGTCAGGAAAAACGTCATGCCGGATATTTTGCAAAAGTATCCCAGTGTTACTTATTCCCTGGAAGGTGAACAGGCCGAGCAGCAGGAATCATTGGCCGGGATCATCGAAGGATTTATGATCGCCCTTTTATTGATTTACGTGCTGTTGGCAATTCCATTTGGTTCTTATCTGCAGCCGTTTATCGTTATGAGTGCGATTCCATTTGGTATCGTCGGTGCGGTCTGGGGCCACATTTTCATGGGTATGGATCTGTCTATCATGTCCATGTTTGGGATCGTTGCCCTGGCTGGTGTCGTGATTAATGACAGCCTGGTCTTGGTAGACGTCATCAACCGCGAGCGCAAAGAAGGACAAACCCTGATGCAGGCCATCAGCAAAGCCGGTGTGGCCAGATTCCGTCCGATCATCCTAACATCGATCACCACTTTTGCCGGATTAACGCCGCTATTACTGGAACAGAGTCCCCAGGCACAGATGCTCATTCCAATGGCCGTCTCACTGGCTTTTGGCGTGATGTTCGGAACTTTTATTACACTGATTCTTGTTCCGGTGATTTATTATTCACAGGAAGATGTGAAGGGTATTTTTAGGAGACTATTTGGCAAATCCGAACCGGAGTTGGAGGAGATTGAGCTGGAGATGTAGATTTAAGGTATGTGCTATACAGTAATAGACCACGGATGACACGGATTTAACGGATTACCACGGATTTATTAGCTAGGTTTTTGTTTTGGTCATTTCGAGGCTCCGCTTGAGTGGAGGCGAGAAATCTTAAATTTACGTATCATTTAAGGTTCCTCGCCCCCGTTTACGGGGCCTCGGAATGACCTTCAGGATAAATTAGTAAAAAAAATCCGTGGGAATCCGTTTAATCCGTGTAATCCGTGGTCTATAAAAAAATCAGATCATATCTTTACTCTATAGAAAAGGATTATGAATTCGCACCCCAAGGATCACCTGATCATGATTCAGATCTTCCGTCCAAACCTCTTTACAATTTGCACTGGCTGCGGCGGCTATAATAAGCGCATCCCAAAAGGACAGCCGATTCAAGATACTGCAGTCAATTGCTGAGAAAATTAATTCAGGCGTAATAGAAATAACTTCAAAGTTAGCTAACCGGGTAAGAACCCCTTTGATCACAACGGGATCGGCATTCATTTTTATTGTCGATGCAACATAAAATTCCTGCATCACCTGTGTAGAAAGAACGCCAATAGAGCTTTCCTTTACGTTTTTCAGAAACAAGCGGGCTTTATCCATTTTTTGGTGATCATGCTGATCAATGCTATAGACAAAAATATTTGTATCAATAAAAATCTTATCGTTCATAGAGATCACTACGTTTCCACTTATTGCCACTAGAATTTGCACTTGTCTGATCCATCAAAGAAAAGCATTCCTCCAACCACTGATCAGAGTCCGAATCTACAGTCATCTTTAGCAGTCGGCGGATCAGTGCATTCAACGATGTGTTATGCTTTGAAGCATACTTTCTGCCCTTTTTTAACAGATCATCATCAATTGAAAGGGTTACATTTGCCATACAATCCTCCATTAATTACACATATTATGTGTTAAATATAATGTGTGCAGCTACCCTTGTCAACTATAATTGGTACAAAGAATCGAATTATGAATGGACCACAGATGGCACGGATTTAACGGATTATCATAGATTTTTAGATAGTTTATTGTTTAGGAAAATCATCGCTTGATACTAATATATAATAAGATGACCATTGATCCCTGAAATAATTTAGAGACTATATCCGTGGAAATCCGTCTAATCCGTGTCATCCGTGGTCCATGCGCTATAGCCCAGACCAGTAATCATATCTCAAATCTAAACTGATTGAAATTAAAAAAGGTTTTGGATATCTCTCCAAAATCCCAAAAGCTATCAGGACTCCGAATCGTTCGCTCTGCTCACTCTGAGGGGCAGGCAAGATTTCCTGCTATAGGTGGAAAAACATAGGCTGAGCCACAACAAAAACATACACTCAGACGTAATATTGAAAAATAACATAAAGGAGTTAAACAAATGACAAAATACAATCCGCTTTTTGTAGCGATTTTAATATTCTTCATATTGACCTCATTTGCTAAGACTCAGGATGACGATTTCCCGGTTTTGAAAGGACCCTATTTGGGTTATGAGCCGCCGGGGGAAACGCCCGTTAAGTTCCCTTTTGATTTTTTGCCTGATGGATACCGATTGCATAGCGCACCGGCTTTTACACCCGATGGTAAAGAAGTCTACTTTTCCGCTATGAATTTCAGTATTCGTTTCTCAGAGAAGATATTCATGATGAAAATGTCTGAGGGCATCTGGGGACCTCCCGAAGTAGCTCAATTTTCAGGTGACTTTTTCGATGGTTCTCCCTCTATCTCCAGGGATGGTAAGTATTTGTTTTTTTCGTCAGCCAGGGCAATGGATCAGCAGAAAAGAAATGAAATGGGTGAGAGAAATATCTGGTTTGTAAAAAGAGATGGAGACACCTGGGGTACGCCAAAACCACTTGGCTTTCAGACTTCTGAGTGGGAGAATGGAACTAGCTTGTCTGCCAGGGAAACTCTATTCTTTGATTCAAGGGATATCTATAAGGTCAGGTTTGCCGAAGATAGCGAACTTGAACCGGTGAAACTTGGGAATGCCGTAAATTCAAATGACACTGAACTGCATCCCTGCATCGCAGCTGATGAACAGTACCTGATCTTCTACTCGAGCCGACCGGGTCACTTCGGCAGTGGTGGGGGTGATCTTTATATCAGTTTTAAGGATGAAGATGGAAACTGGCAACAGGCAATAAACCTTGGGGAGAAATTCAACAAAGGTCATCTATCCACAAGTTTTCCACGCCTGTCTCCTGATGGAAAGTACTTTTTCTTCCTCAAGTTGGTTTCAGTGCCATGGGAAGCAGAAATTTATTGGGTCTCATCCGACGCATTAGATATAGACAACTTCTATATGAATAAAGATAAAAAGCCCTAAGGCATTTAGTCTTGCTCAGGGCGGAACAACTTTCTGCGCCTTATTGGCGGGCCGGACCCCGTATAGTTCACTTCGTTCACTTACGGGGCAGGCTCTGGTCTCGGCGAACTCTTTTGATTGATAAGTTTAAGCTTCATTAATTTTCCTAATTATTTTAATGGTCATGGTACGCGGGGTAAAAACGGATTTCTCCAATTTCCAATTTTTTATCAAAACTGTATGGATATATTTAAACTTGACTTTAAAAATATCCATGTTATATTTAAAGCATGTTTGAACGATGGTTAAAAATAAAAACTAAAAAGAGCGGTCTTATCATTGGTCCACGAAGAAGCGGCAAAACAACACTCCTAAAGATGCGGTTTCCAGATTATAATTATATTACGCTGGACAATCTTGATTATTTGAACTGGGCCACCAGGGATGCCAAAGGACTATTTGATCAACTTGGTCCAGAAGTGATCATTGATGAGATTCAACGTAAACCTGAACTGACCATTGCAGTAAAGTATGCAATAGATAACCAAAATGCCCATATTCTAATGACCGGTTCCAGTTCAGTGGGACTGCTTGGTGCAACAGCAGATACACTGGCGGGTAGAATTCAGATATATTCGCTGCCGACCGTCTGTTGGGGAGAGAATATTGGTCCTCCTACGAATAATATATTTGAGTCAAATACGAATCCTATCCATATAAAACACGGACAGCGGAAATTAATGGATACACTGAAATATGGATTGTTCCCGGAAATATTGATGCATAATAAACCGGAAGACAAAATGGAACTGTTACAGAATTACCGGGATACGTATTTTACCCGGGATTTGATGCAATTATCAAATATGGAGAATATGGAGGGTCTTTTAGCTATTTTTCATCACCTGGCGAGAACTATCGGATCTCATCTTGAAATATCAAATTTTGCTCGTGAAGCAGGTCTGAGTCATCCGACGACAAAAAAATATCTGAATAATATGCACTATTCGGAGCTAACATTCCGTTTATACGGATATCAATATGGACCGGCTAAAAGATTCGTCAAAGCTGCAAAAACTTACTTTTCAGACAACGGGATCCTGACAAGTCTAAATATTCTTCTCAATGAAGGTCAACTTTTAGAGAATTTTGTAATTTCTGAATTTGAAAAAAGAAGAAAGCTCGGAATTATAAAATGTGATCGCTTATATTATTATAAAAGTGCTGCCGGCAGGGAAATTGACCTCATTTTCGAGAGTGATAATGTTATTTATGCCATTGAAATAAAAAATACTCTTAGGCCTGTGGGACGGGATGTCAGCAACCTCGTTGAGTTCTCTAAGGGTATGAAAAAAAAGGTCAAAATGTTTCTCTTTTATACAGGAGAGGAGTACGGTTCTATAAAAGAGGTTCAGATAATCCCTGTAGCGGCTTTATACAGAGCACAATAAAAAGGGAAGCCATAGATATGACTTCCCATTCCCGTATTAATAGAGGTCCGGACTCCGAATCGTTCATCTTGCTCATTCGACGGGGCAGGCGAGCCATCCCGATAAATCGGGATGGCTTCCAGCTATCTGAGTAATATACATTTCCTGGCCTGGAAAAATCCGCTACTTGCATGCAATTTGTAATAATATACGCCACTGGCAAATCCGGATGCATCCCATTCTACCTGATGGTAACCGGGTTTTTGTCTTTTATTAACTAATGTGACTACCTTTTGTCCGAGGATATTATAGATACTCAAATCCACAACACTGGTTACTGGTAATTGATAATTGATCATTGTAACCGGGTTGAATGGATTGGGATAATTTTGCTCAAGTTTAAATTCCAAAGGCTGTATTGATGCCAGGTTCTCAAGTTTATTAACGACAAGATTTTGTTGCTCACGCCAAAAGACATAATCACCACTACCAATCTCCAATATAAAGGGTATTGAAAAAACTGTATCTTCACCGCAGGATTCATCTAAATAGCCGGAAAAGTTTTTACCGGCTTTTCTTTCTCCCGGGCCAATATCACCGTATTGTTTATAAACCGTTACTGTTCGTTCAAAGCACGGATCGGTTGTATCCGGAATTATTTTTGCAAAAACATCTGTCACCGTGGCTGTTGCACTCCTATTTGCCAGGTAAATGTCAAAGACAAAGCGGGTAGGTTCAAATGCGCTTTGACGAACGGATGATATACTATCAAGTTCAACCGGACCTATTGAGGTAAACCAGGCGACATCGGGTAGTGTATAGGATGTTTCATCGTTTACATTTTTTGTCGTAACCGATACTTTGTATGTTTGCTCTTCGGTTGATATATATGTAATCCCCCACAGACTATCATTGGCTTCACCGTCAGCGTGTTCACCGTCATCATACAGGATCAACGAATCGATAAAAACATCATTCATACTAGTGAGTTCAGCAGTAACAGACAAATTTTGTTGATGGGGATTTTCGACAAAAGTGTTAATTACGACCCCTTCAGTTTCAGGCACTATGTAGTTTTTGTCCACCGAAACATCATGGGCATATGCCAGATTCTGCATCCAACCGAGCGCTGTTTTTACGACTGTATCCTCGCCTTTAGCCGCGTCATCAGGATCAAACCAGACCGGGAAATCAATAGGAAATTCAGAGCGGTTGAGATACACTCCCGGTTGACTGACATGATACATATCCTCAATTGAAAATCTTATGTACCAATCCGGATAGGTTTCAACATATCTACTACGTCCGAAACTGGCAGCAGGAGGCTTCCCAAAACTTTTTGCCATTGGATGATAACTGAAACGGTGAGCTGTTCTGTCTCCATAACTCACACAGCTGGAACCCAATAAAAGAGCAATCGGACGATCGTAAATGGACTGGGGATCGCCCTTTATTTGATGATGGATTGTCTGGTCATTCGCACACAGGTCGAATGAGGACGGACCACAACGAAAAACGCCGTTCAGTGTATATGGAGAATGATTAAAGAGAATTTTACAGGCATCATCAAAAAAAGCCCATCCACCAATATTCCAGCGCATATCGATAATCAATCCTTCTGTCTCTTTTAAAGCATTGACTGCTTCGTAGAATTGTTCATCTGCCGTTGGACTTTCACGCCAACTTTCTGCCAGCAAATAAATATAGCCAATATTCGTGTTATTGAGGATGCCATAGCTGACGACCTGGTTATTATGGTAATCCGCAAAAGGAATACCGGGCATTTCCATTTGCTCGTTATTTAACATTGGCGGAACATCTAAAGTGATCATCGGCTCCAGCGAAAGGTTCACCGTATCACCGGTCGAATATTTCAAAATGTCAATCGTTTCAAATAAATGCCAGTTCATACCTGCCAGTTTATAAAAAATATCCAGCTCAGCACTCTTTGCTCCGGCATTAGTCATTGTCAACGGTATCTGAGCATCTAACAATTCTTTTAAGATGATTGGATAGGATGTACCTTCATAGCCTAATATAATGTCTCCCGGTTGCAAATCGAGAGGATGATTTTCCACAACTCTCAATACAAGACATGTACAATCGGGTAAAGCAGTTGTCACTGCACCGAAATGATTCACATCCATGAAAGCCATGGCAAACAAGACGGGCGTGTCAGGATTAATCGCAGTTATATCAATCATCGCAGTGTCAAAGGTGAACGTATGCATATCTCTTAACTCGTTGGTAAAATAATTCATGATGGCACAAAATCTTCCCCGGCTGGTTGAGGTGTCCAGTTGAGACCGATAGCTGTTTTTCAAAGAATCCCAGGAGGTCCAATCTAAGCCGAGCGATGCAATTCCATCAAACCGTTCATCCAGTGCAGTTGTGTATGCATCAAAAATTTGCAGTTTCTCCGCCAGAGGTGCACCAGGACCCCAGGTGGAGTCTATAATTGCCTGCCACTCCCCCTTGGATTGATAAAAAGATCCGCTTAAAATTCGATCATGCTTTTTAAAATAGTGAGGATCATGTCTCACAGAGAAAACAGGTAGAGGATCCTCTCTCTCAAAACTGTTTTGAGAAATCCCCTGTTCCATTGAAAATAAAATTAAAAGTGTCATTAATATAGATTTCATGTCTTCCTCCTGCAGTTAAAGTGACTTTTTGGCGCTCGTATCATATCACAAATGATCTGTTCACCAATTTGTATAACACCTACGAATGGTAGAGCTAGAGACTGAAGTAAAAAATAATGAAAAAATGACTGTATGCTCTAACTGTCATCCTATAAGAAGTGATCAGGCAAAAAGTAGCCGATAAGTTCACAGAAATCTAACACTGATTGAGCATTCTTTAACACAGGATTCGCATAACACATGGATTTGCAGTTGAAAATAAGATGGAGAAATATTTTACCTGATTTGTGAACGTACTTCAGGGATGCTTGGAGATGTGTTTGACGTATGCTGAAGGTAATGAACCAAATTGCGCTTTAAAACTGCGGGAAAAATAAGATAAATTGTTAAAACCGGTATCAAAGGCTACTTGTGATATGTTACCTGCTTTTTGATCGAACATTTGCTTGGCACGGATGAGACGATAAGAACGAATATAATGGCTTGGTTTTAATCCTGTCAGGCTTTCCAGCTTACGTATCAGCTGTGAATGGCTGAATCCAACTTCTCGGGCAAAATCAGAGATACTAAATTCCGAATCTGAAATGTGCTGATCGATGATGGATTTGGTTCTGGCAATAAATGATTGATCTGCAGATGTAAGTTTCACATTCTCTAATTCTAAAGAAAATGTTTTCAAATAATGATTTCGTAATTTTTCCCGTTGAGTAATCAAATTTCTTATTCGAACCAGTAGTTCCTGAGCATCGAACGGTTTGGTCAGATAATCATCAGCACCGGTTTCCAGGCCATTTAATTTGTCCTGGTTTTCAGCTCTGGCTGTAAGCAGGATAACAGGGATGTGGCTGGTGCGTTCATCGGTCTTTAATTTCCGGCATAGTTCAAAACCATCCATTTTGGGCATCATTACATCACTGATTACTAAATCCGGAATTTTTTCAATCGCCTTTGGCAATCCGTCATTTCCATCAACTGCTTCTATGATGCGATAATCTGCTTCAATATAACCCCGTATGTAAAAACGGACGTCAGGATTATCTTCAACAATTAGGATACTCGCTGCTCGTCTCTCGGTGCTCGGCACTCGATCCTCGATGCTGGATGCTAAATGCTCGATACTGGTCGGAGTGGAGCGGATATTTTTCTGTTTCGGGAATTGGAGCTGCGGTATCTGGTATCTGGTATCCGGTATCAGAAACGAAGCTTCTTCAACTATTTCATCTTCTCTAAAATGCTCTTTCGCAATCGGTAAAGTTACCAGAAAAGTAGTATTTTTGTTAGGAATACTGGAAACTGATATTTCCCCATGGCACAACTCAACAAGTTCTTTCGTCAAAGCCAGGCCGATACCGGTGCCTTCATGCCCTTTAATTTCAGAATCATCTGCTTG
>Ga0209536_100008949_pt1 | contig 14925 bp, 10 predicted proteins | sample DeeMarSeWOR28_12_FD_187461 | JGI IMG/M metagenome (GOLD analysis project Ga0209536, IMG submission 187461) | Marine sediment microbial communities from White Oak River estuary, North Carolina - WOR-2-8_12 (SPAdes) (version 2) | ecosystem: Environmental > Aquatic > Marine > Intertidal zone >...
GTTCTAAGCTCATCTTCAGATGGTCCGCGGCCGTACTCGCAAAGCTCGAAGGCCTCGGCATAGCGAACCTTCTTTCCCTTCTGCTCGCCATAGAGTTCGATCAGTTTGTCGCGATACTTATCGGCGGTAGATTCAAAGCGACGGCGAAAGCTCTCGCGAACCCTCTTGTGAGCAACTGCACGCTCTGTTTCGTTCTTAGGGATCATCGACTCGTTGCCGGAAACACCACCTTCGACAAACTGCGATTCGAGAACGACCATCGCATCCAGCTTCTGTTCGATTACGTCGTCGATAGCGACGACCAGGCTCGGTTCAAACGGATTGGGTTTCTGGAAGCGGTCCGAGTAGTACATAAAGACAGGATTGGTCTTCAAGTGCGGGACATCGGGGCAGATGAACGGACAGATTACCATGTACGCAGCATCCTGAACGAGGATTCCCGTGTAACGATGGTCCGGATGGTAGTCGTTGGTGCGAGGACCCAGTACGATGTCGGCCTTCCAATCGCGGATTAGCCTTACGAAGGTCTTGCGGTTTTCGAGTGTCGGCATAAGTTCGCCATCGTGGATGTCCAGTACCTCCGTGGTGATGTTTAAGATCTCGGCCGCCTTTTGCACTTCTTCGGTGCGCCGCTTGGCCAGCGGCCCACCGGCCATTTTCCAGTGGCCGATATCGCCATTGGTCGTAGACACGAATTTGACGTGATGGCCTTGTGCGGCCCACATGGTCGCGACGCCTCCTGCCTTGATCTCACAGTCGTCCGGGTGTGCACCGAAGGCAATGATTCGCAGCTTGCCGGTGTTGTCGGATTTGGCAGCTCTGGCACGCTCACTGCCCAGCGGCGACCTGGACGCAGATGCAGTGGCCGCAAAGACAACCGTCATCAACACCAGCACAAGCTGCACTTTGGAAATCGAACCATAAATTGACTTTCTCATAATTGACCTCCTGATAGAAGACATTCAAACTGCTCCCGCCTCGGGGGAGAACACAAAACAATCATGCGGATCCAGCGAATAGTGTATGAGACCGGGTTGATTGTGCCAATACTTTTGTGGACTGTATTACAGATTGGGAGATTGCCCAACAAACTTTTGTCTCAGCAATTCAGCAGGCACAGATATCGTTTGAAGAAACCCCGGTTTCAGCATATCATTGCGATACTGATGGCATCCTCTTAGAAAGTGACGTGCAATGTGGCACAGGAGCACGGCCGGGCTGATCTTCCCTGGTCATCATATGGAAACTACAGAACATTATGTTGGGTCTTGAAACTAACATTCCGAACCTGCCTGAAGGAAGCAACATTACGGTTGAACAATCGTTCGAGGGTATCCGCCTGTCATGGCCAAATCCCACTGGGGGAATCATGCGCTACGGTGCTGCTCTTTTCATGTTATTCTGGCTGGGCGGATGGGCCTTCGGTGAAATCATGGTCATCCGTCAGCTCATTTACGGTGAAAAGGGGGCACACGACCTTTTCCTGATTTTCTGGCTCGGCGGATGGACTGTCGGCGGCATCTGGGTCATGTGGATGATTTACAGGATGCTACAGCCCCCGAAAGCCGAACAGTTGACGCTAGCAACGGATCACTTGACTCACTTCCCTGGCACTGAACCTATGAATCCATTTTCGTACTCGTCCAAAGACAACCCTTTTCGGAACCCTATTGTGTTAATGAAGAAACCAAAGCGTATAAAAGCAGATCGACAGACAATTGGGGAAATACGGTTGTCCAACGAAGGCGAAAGACAGCGGCTGACTTTCGATCTCGGCGCAGACCGCGTTGAGATTGGCAAGCATTTGCGAGAGCCGGAGCGAGAATGGCTTGCGGAGGTCCTGACCGCTTGGAGCAGATAGAAAACCCGACCAAGAAATCCAGCTCATCGTGAACCCGTGGACGGTTCCGCGAAAGCTGATTTGACTCATTCTGTTCGCAGGGGTATTTTATGCGCAAAGACACTCCGAGCAAGACAGCACGAAAGGTTGCTCTGAATATTGTCACTCTCGGAGCAAAACCGGGGATGGACAAAGTCCTTCCGGCAGGGATTGTTGAGAGTACTGCAGAGCTCCTAGTCGCCTCCGGCGCAGTTGGTGCCACTGCTGTCCGATGGTCACGGTCTCCAAGGATGGTATCTCTTTACAAGGCGTTCGACTGGATGATGCCAGGTCAGTTTGAGGCCTTTGCCCACAGAAAGGCGTTCTGTGAGCGGCAGGTGAGGCAAGGGATTGCCGGCGGTGCCAGGCAGGTCCTTGTCCTGGGGGCAGGGTATGACACGATTGGGTGGCGCTTATCGCCGGAGTTTGCCGATGTGAATTTCTTCGAGATAGATCACCCGGCCACGGCCAGTCTCAAGGCGAAGGGGATAGATACAATGGGTCCGCGGGATAACCTTCACCTTATCAGCGAGGATCTGGGCAAGCGAAAACTTGTGGACGTCCTGAAAGCCGACGACTCATGGGACTCTGCAAAACGGACCGTAATTGTTGCAGAGGGGCTGCTGATGTATCTGACTGCCGAAGCGGTCCGGGACCTGTTCAAACAGTGCGCGGCAATCGTCGGTCCTGGCAGCCGAATTGCCTTCACGTATATCGGTACCGGCGCCGATGGTAGGCCCGATGTCGGCCGTTGGACGGGCCTGGTTCTGTGGATTCTCAAGGTCACCGGTGAACCGTGGCTCTGGAGCATACAACCTGAGAAACTCGGCCAGTTCCTTAAAGACAGTGGCTGGGCAGACGCCCCGGAATTGCTTGGGACCAGCGATAAGCGCGGTGTCGAGTTCCTCGGCGTTGCAACGCGGTGAGCGACACGCCAACAGGTGGGATCGCAGAATAGGATGAATGCAACGGTGCGGGTAAGGGAAGTTTCATACGGCAGGGATCCGGATCCTTCCGGACCCCTGCCGTCTACATTGACTCTTAAGAGCAAAGAGCACCCACGAGTAACGTGGTTTCTCACTCGCTCTTTTCTTCGCCCGGAGCAGCTTCAGGAGCAGCAGCGGGCATATCGAGGACCTTCGATTCCATCCCGGCCTTGGCCAGGGCGAAGTAGAGAACAGCGCCGATAATGAAGGCCACCAGGGGCGCCGCCGGGACATTCACCTTGCCAATGAGAGGCATGTTCACCAATGGCATCATGCCCACAATGAAGCCGACAACCCACGAGACCCAGCCTGCCATGTTCCAGCCAGCCCGGGGCCCGGCCCATTTCTTGCCGGCCAGCACGTAGTCGACCATCATCGCGCCGCATACCGGGCCAAAGGAAGCACCTATCACGCCGAAAACACTCATCACATCCGCTGCCCAGCCCGTCACGGCAAGGAGAATGCTGACGGCTGTGCCAATACCTACCGTGATGAACGGGTTCACTTTCGGCAAGGTGGTTTTAAAGCTGTTGGCTGCAATGAATGAGGAGAAGCACGCCGGCGGAAAGGCGGCCAGCGCCAGCAGCCACATGAATACGCCGCCTGTCTTGGCGCCAATCAGTGCGCCCATCAGTTGGGTGGGATTCAATACGGATGCGTCAGTCGCCTTGCCCGAGCCGAATGCGCCTGCGACAATTATCAGCGCGAGCCCCCCGGCGAAAACGGTCGCTCCGCTTATGCCGACCAATCCACCCATGCTCACGTCTTTGGCGTCACGACTGTTCATGCCGAAGTCGGTTCCAGCGGCGCCTGCTGTTGCAAAGAAGCCTATCACGTACGTCAAAAGCACCAGAATCACACCTAAGGCCGTCAGGGTACCCTCGGCCTCAGCGGTCGCTCCGACCTGGGCGGGCTCAAAAGAGCCGACCCCGCCGACAGTACAGAAGAACAATATGACAAGTATGCCCAACGGGATCAGAGGAAGATATGTGGCCACTCTGGCTACATACTGGATTCCCTTCAAGCCCATGAAGGCCGCTGCCGCCGCCCAGAGAATTGCAACGATAATGTGTGGAGGCGTGCTGATGACCTCCAGGAGGCCGAGATCCGGATAAAACGGCTTGACAAGGAACGCCGCCGAGAAACAAGAGTTGACGCCTAACCAGCCGAACTGCAGCAAGCCCATGACGAAGCCGGGCATCACGAAGCCACCTTGAGCTCCGTATGTCGAGGTACCGACGATGTAGAGGGGCAGGCCCGTCTTCATACCGAGCATTGCGGGGACCAGATAGTAGAGGAAGTGGCATAGCAACGCCGCCAGGATCAGACCTAAGAGTGCAGTCCCTAACCCATGTGACAGCACGCCGCCGGTCGCCCCGCCTCCCCCTGGAACATCCTGCCAGAAGACAAACCACAGCATAATCCCGGCATATGTGGGCGCCGTGTTCTTGTACCAAGCGGCCCGATTCCCAGGCGGGTTGGGTTTGGCCATGCTAAGATAATCTGGTAACGTTCCATTACTCATAATTCGATCTCCTAAAAATAACTACCTCGAATATGCGCTACCGGCACCTTACCGGATTTTTTGCAATATACCAGTTGCCAGTCAAGACCACCAGTTTTTTTGGTTTCGCCGAGCGGAAATTTGCAGACCGTGCCAAGAGGGCTAATCGGTCTGCGGAATCTGAATTCTCTTGCCGTCATTCATAGCCGATTCGTGGGCGCAGATTCCCGTCATGGTCCAGTTCGCAGCCGTCGCGGCATCGACTGCCGACTGCCTGCCTTCAACTATGGCGCGAACGAACTCGTGCGTCATGTGCGGATGCGAACCGCCGTGTCCGCTGCCCTGGATGAATGACGTGTGCTCGTGCTCTTCGTCATAGACACCGTGACCTGTAAATGGAGCAATCTCCTTTGGCAACAGGTGACCATAGTCGGGAACCTCTATCCTCTCGACGTCCTCATAGCCCGTGTAAATCGCCGGGCCCTCGCCTGCGGTCTGTTCCCATTCGAATGACATTTCAGTTCCGTAGACGTCGAAACTCTCCCTGTACTGCCTGATCGTATTGAAAAGCGACCGCGTCACCTCGCAGGCCAGATCGGAATCAGCCAGCTTGATCAGCGCCGTCTCGGCCGCAAAAGGCGAGTCGTACTTTTCGATGTAGTCTTCCTGGATTCGGCCCGAGCCATGACAGACGACCGATTCGGCTCTTTTCTTCGCAAGGCACAACAGGGGACTGACCGCGTGCGTCGCGTAATGCATCGGTGGAAAGCCATACCAGTAATCCGGCCAGCCGGGCAGGCCCATGTTCTGTTGGTGCGAGCCGCGCAAGAATTGAATCTTGCCAAGCTTGCCCGATTCGACAAGCTCCTTGGCGTAGAGAAACTCCCGGCTGTACACGGCCGTCTCCATCATCATGTACACCTTGCCCGATTTCTTTCTGGCTTCGGCGAGCGCGAGACAGTCCTCGGTGGTGGTGGCCATCGGGACGGTGCAGCAGGTGTGCTTGCCCGCCTTCAGGGATTCAAGGGACATCCAGGCGTGATCGGCAATCGGTGAAACGACGTGGATCGCATCCAGCTCGTCGATGCTCAGCAGGTCTTCAAATTTCGTGAAGCGTCTTTCGATACCGAACTGGTCGCCTATTTCGTTGAGGTGTTCTTCGTTCCTCTGACAGATGGCATAACATTCGGCGTCAGGGTGTCTTTGATAGATGGGGATGAACTCGGCTCCAAAGCCAAGTCCCACGACGGCAACATTCACTTTCTCCATGGCTTAATCTCCTTTCCTTCTCTGCCTTTGCAGCAGTTTTTACGTGGGCAAAGTCGCTGGTCACGCTCGTACTCATGCAGAGAAAGTACTGTCCGGAATGTGGTTTGGCAAGTCTTTTCTGACGTGTGGACAACTTGTGCCATTCTGCCAAGTTGTCTCTAAACCGGCACCGCTCTACTTCTTTTCGGACATCAGCTTTTCGTACTCAAGCGGGTGCTCGTGCAGCATCTCCTCACGGGACATCCTGCCGTGCCACCACAGTAGAGTACCGGGAAAACGAGAGGGATTGAAGTGAACATTGTAGAAATGCCAGATGAACAGTGCCAGAGTCGCCAGGATGGCCTCGTCGGCATGAATTTCGGCCGCCAGTTCGTAAGTCAGCCAGGGGACGTATTTGGCCGTTGCCTCCGGGAACCACTGCACCATACCAGTGCTGATTATGATGACGCAGCCCCAGTATACCGCCCAGTAGTCGAACTTCTCCATATACGAATACCTGCGGAAGCGCGGGCGTGCCTTGCTCAAACCGAGGAAGTACAGGGAGTTCTGCATCACATCTGCCACGTCCTTGGGGCTCGGCAGCAAGGCGAGGAACTCGCGACGCCCTTCTTTTGTAAAGATAGTGTACAACAGATGGTAGATCGAGACCAGTATGAGCGAGACAGCAAAGGTGCGATGAACGCAGCGAACTGTCGCTACGCTTCCGAAAAAACTCACGACATTCTGAGTCCAGCCATACTCCGGCCTACCCAGACACCACAGCGGTATTCCGGTGAAAATGAGACCCAGAGTACCCAGGAACAGCACAGTATGCTGGATGCGGAACTGAAGACCAAAACGCTGAAAATATTCCGGCCCCACTGCGGCTCCGGCGTCATTTGGCTTACTCATTACTTTCTTTCGCTCCCTGGCCTATTTGGCCCTAATCTTGTTCATAACGCGCCTGAACAGGTCACCCATGATATGAAGAATCAACAGGGTCATGACGATTATGATCATGTACTTGAAGAACTTGTTTACTGCGACGTAAGTAGGCCCGGTGACCTCGTGTAACTGATTCATTTCCACAAAGGCCCCGGCCCGCTCGGCAACAGGCGAATCCACTGCGACCCTGCCGAAGAAGAAGGGCGCGCCGGGAGAGTGACAATCCTCGCAGCGGCGAGCGCCGAGTGACTGGGCCGCCGGCCGGACATCGTGGCCTATGGCCCACATATACGGCCTGGCCGCAGGATGTTCTTTTTCTTCGTACAGATCGCCCGAATCGTCAAATCCGTACAAGCTGCCGCCGCTTATGTAGACGGGCTTGCCCTCGACCGAATCTGCGATCGCTTTGAGACCCGTGACGATATTGTCCATCGTCAAGGCGGGCCAGTCGCCGGATACCGGTCGTTCCACATCGGCAAGAGCGGCACCGGCCACAGAGATAACTGTCTCAAAAGCGACCGGCACAATACCATCGTCGGTCAGGCCGGCCCAGTACGAAGGCCAAATCATCTTGTGCGGCGCGATCTTGCCGTCACCCCCGGTGGCGTAGACAGGCGTGACCAAATGCGGCAGAGCCTCATGGGACTTGTTGACCCCGATGGTCCCGAGTCGGTGTGCTCTTGAAGTCTTGACGAGAATAGTCTCATCGCCGGGCCATGGACCGCTGTGGCAAACCGTGCAGGTCAGCTTCTCAAGATGTACTGGCGGCAGTCCCTTGTGCTCGGGCACCGGCGCTCCCAACCGACCGGCTTCGGGAACCTCGCCGCTCTCGCCGGGAAGGTGACAACCCCGGCAGGAAGTGGTGGCCGCCAGCGGATTCTTCGATGTCTCGGACTCGCCTTCGTAGCCGCGAACGATTTCGTGGTCGGTACCGTTTCGGTGGCAATCGACACACGTAAGGCCCGCCGTCATGTGGATGTCCTCGTCGCCCGTCCACTTCTCGGTGTGCTCGTCGGTCAGATACATATTCGAGTGGCAGAAATAGCACCGATTGGCCGGGGTCTCGCGGACGACGTTGAGCAGAACATTCTTGTTCTCACCGAACGTGTTGGGCCGGTATTTTGTGCCGGGCGGAACCTTCTTGGGGTCGTTCAGCGGCTCGGGCATCATAGGATCCCAGGTGTCGGGCATGTCCTTGGCCGAACCTGTCACCGTAGCAAAGCTCGTCGTCGCAGCAGCGGCCCAGCGGAAGTTCTCACGCTTGAGCTGGGTATCGTACTCGGCCTGATTGTTTCCGGGATCACCGTCGTGACAGGACAGGCAGTTGATCTCCAGCTTGCCCGACACGAACGTCCGCATGATATCTTCCGGCTTCTCTGGTTCAAGCTCGCCAACGCCGCCTCCGGGCAGGTGTCTGCCGAAGATTTTCAGAAAGAGCGTGTGGGATAGACCCGCCTGCTTCGGCGTGAATGTGCCGGGCCAGGCGCGGTGCGAGATCGGAATCTGAGTTCCGCTGCGCCCGTCCGCAAGTATCCAGGGCTCACCGGGCCGACCCGGCGCAACGTTAGCGTCGGCCGCACTGAAATGCCAGCCGGTTGCGATCACGTCGTAGCTGTGGCAGACACCGCCGCAGGTCTGCTTGGTCGAAAACGGCAAAAGCGGATCGTCGTCTGGGCCGATCTGGTCGCCTTCCTCGGCGATCAGAGGAATCTGGTGGATCGGATGGGCCCTGCTGCCGTCACTCTCGTCGCCCAGCAACTTCTGCTCAGTTTCCGCCGCGGCAGCACAAAAGCATAACGCCGGCAAACACAGAAAGGCAGTCAACACTAGTACGTTCTTCAATGTAGGCTCGGTCCTTATTTCTTAACTGGATTAACAGTAGTCGAACGAAACAGTTAGGTGAAACAACGCTTTACACTTCAAAGTCCGCTGCGTTGAACTCGAGCTTCCTGCCGGCGGCTATCGCTTCGTTAACCTTCAAGACACTCACGGCAGTCTCGTAGCCGACTTGACCGGGGCACGTGAGTTCGGCCTTGCCGCGGATCGCATCGAAGAAGTTCTCAAGGTGCGGCTGATGATACGCCTTGCCGTCCATCGTTACCGGAATGTCATAGCTCGGCGGTTTCGGCGTCTCACGCACGTCCAGCACGGTATCGCCGGCAGGTTTCGCCTCTTCTTCTTCTTCCTTCTCAGGCTCTGCGATGAAACCCATCTTGGTCCACTTTTCCCAGTTTTCTGCCGGGACCCACGCCTCACGATAAACGGTGCCTCGTCCCGAGGCCTCGGATATCTGGAGCGTGCCTTCGTCGCCCATGAACGTCTCGTAATACCCATTGGCGCTGTTGGTGGTTATGGTTTGATAAAACGCGCGGACGGTCCGGTCTCCGAGGTCGTACTCATAGATAGCCATGACGTTGTCATACCAGTCGTGGCCCTTCCAGTAGTCGACGCCGCCGCTGGCCATGACAGCCTTGGGATGCGTGCCGAGGAACCAGCTATAGATATCGATCTGATGCGAACCGAGATCGACAATGGGTCCGCCGCCAAGTCCCTTGTACCAGCGCCAGTTTCTGAATTGCTGCATCGAGTCGTATCCGTACTTCTTCAGCGTCGCCTCGTCAATAGGAGCGTTCTTAGGGAAGCCCAGATCCTCGCAGGCTGCCTTGCTGCGGTTCCACTGGCCGTTGACGGTGGTTATCTTGCCCAACAGTTTCGCACCGGCAATCAGCTTGTCGTAGCAGTGCCTGTAGCGAGGGTTGCTGCGGCGCTGGTGGCCGATCTGAAGCAGTTTGCCGGTCTTCTTGGCAGTTTCCAGCATCTTCTTTGCGCCCTCGAGCGTGTTGGACATCTCCTTCTCGCAATACACATGCAGCCCGGCCTCAAGACAGGCTATGGTGTGCGGGGCGTGCCAGAAGTCGGGCGTGGCGACTATTACCGCATCAAGGTCTTTCTCCTTGGCGAGCATGTCTTGGTAGTCCACGTAAGTGTTGACAGGATGGCGATAGGCCTTGAGCGTACGCGCCACGCGTTTCTGATTCCAGGCCGTCCAGATATCACAGACCGCCTTGAAACGCACGCCAGAATCCTTTATCTTCAAGATGGCGTTCATCAGCACCTGGCCCTCGGCCCCGGCGCCGAGCAGGGCAATGTTGATATCATCCGGCTTGCCGCTGGCGGCTCTTGACGTAACCATCGGCGCCAGCGCTATACCCGCTCCCGCTGCTGCTGTCGAGCGAAGGAAACCGCGTCTGTTTAGCTCTTTAGTGGTCTCTTGATCGTTCATAGTTCTTCTATTAGCTCCAAAAGTTTAACAATTTGGTCATCAATTCGACTTTTAGGTGCAATATAGCACCACTTCCAGGCACTGTCAAACACTATGTAAGCTCTCTACAGTGCCCGTCCGTCGCACACGATAAGCGAGTTTTCCGCTACTTTTTCACGGGTTTCACTACGATATTGCGGTAGGCCACGGGCCCGTGGTTACCCTGGAACATAAGCGGACCGCTCGGCGATTCTTTGTTCTCAACGCCGCCGGGCGTTTCCTTATCCATTACGAGGTTCTCGTGCAGCAACTGGTCGTTAAGCTCCACTCTCAGAAGCCTGGCCTTGCCCATCTCGCCCGGCCTCTTGTTGCCGGCCGAGTCGAACCTGGGCGCCTTGAAATCAATGATGTACTTCTGCCACTGGCCGGGCCTTCTGCTGGCGTTGATGCTCGGCGGACTGGCGCCGTAAACCGCACCCATATCGCCGCCACTCATCTTTCCAGTCCGCCCCCAGCTATCCAGCACCTGAATTTCATATTCGCCCATGACGTAGATGCCGGAATTGGAACCCTTGGGCACCATCAGTTGCAGCTCGATCCGGCAGTCGCCGAACTTCCTGTCGGAGTATATGTCGATGCTGTCGCCGTGCCTGGCGGCCAGGTTGATCATTTCGCCGCTGCCGCCCTCGTTGAGAAGCATATTGGGGTTCTCCTGCGACATTTTCGCCTTGCCGACCGCCCATTTGCTCTTGCTTGACTCGCCTTTGACGTGCCAATCGTCCAGACTCTTGCCGTCGAAGAGCAAGACTGCGTCGTCATATTTCGGCTCCAGGTTCCTGATTCTGATGTCCTTGAACTGGACAACCATCGGCGGGCCCTGGTGAATCTGAAGTGCCAGAAGACCTTCCCGTGCGGCGCCCTCAGTGTCGCGGGAATCGTCCGGGTCGGTTACCCTGTCGTTGTCGATCAATTCGGCCGTCTGGTAACCGTTGAGGTAATGCACGATGTGGTTACCCTGGGCGATGATCCTGTATTCGTTCCAGCCCTTTTCCTCGTAGTAGCCGGCCTTGACAAGCTCATCGACATCCGAGACTTTGCTGACAACTTCCTTCTTGCCCTCGGCGTCGATGACCATGAAATCGCCTACGTTGACCAGCCAGCCCCGGCCCCTCTCGTGGTAAAGGAATCCGACCTTGCCGGGATTGTTCTCAACCTCGGCCTGATAGCCGCTGACGACCCACTTGTCGACCTCCTTGCTGCGGTACTGGACGCCGGAGTTGCCGTTCTCGATGCGGAATCTCAGACGAAGCTCGAAGTCCTCGAGTTTGCCGTCGCGCCAGATCAGAAAGGTATTGCCGCGAGCGGGCTTTTCAGGTGTGGTTTGGCCGTGAATGACGCCGTCCTTGACCGACCAGAGGCGCGAGTCGCCGTCCCAGCCGGATAGATCCTTGCCGTTAAACAATGATATCCACTCTTCGGATGAATCCGAAGCGCCCGCAAGTGCGGTCTGCTGCAAGTCCATCATCGGCGCTGCAAACAAAGCCATTCCCAACATCACAATTGCGAAGAGACTTCCGCGGCGCATTGTGGTCTTGCTGTTATTGATTAGCGTGTATTTCATCGTAGATAGCCTTTAGTCAAACGACTTGATTTTGAGATTCTTAAACCAGATGGGATTGCCGTGATACTGGAAACCAATATGTCCTTCACGAGCCATATCTTTGTAGGCGTAGCGGAACTTGTTTCGGGTTCCCGCAGCGACCGGAGGACCCGGATTCCTGCCAGCCTCGGTCCAGAAGTCCATATCCATGTCGATTATATCTTCACCGTTGAGATTGACGTAAATCATATTGTCCAGACAGGTGATGACATAGTGGTTCCACTCGCCCGGCTTCTTGCTGGCATCTTTCGAGGGCGAAAGACAATCGTATACGGCACCGTTTTGGCCGTGCTTCGTTCCGTCGGTGGTGGCGTGAATCTGAATTTCAATCGTGGTGTGGATCCAATTGCTCAGATCAGCGCCTCGGATAAAGACGCCGCTGTTGCCCCGTTCGGGGACTTTGTAGTCGAGTTCGAGTATGAAGTTGCCGTAACGCTCCTTCGTCCAGATGGTGCCGTGGCCGCTCGGTGTGGGCGCCAGGACGCCATCGGCGTCAAAAGCCCAGGAACCGGCTTCCATTATGGTGTCCGAGAGATTCGTGTTGAAGAGGTCCTTGTATCCGACATCGCTTAGCTCGGCCTGGGTCTTTCTAAAGAACGCCACGCATTTCTTGATCTCGGGCATCGAATTGAGCCAGTTGTGCTCGTACTCTATCGAGAACACGCCTTTGAAGTTCTGACGGTCGAGCTCGGCAAGAATAGCCGCGGCCTGGCTCACGCCGGTGCCCCACGGAACGTCGTGTGCATCGCGCACGCCGAACTCGTTGAGGTCCTTGAAGTGCAGGCTGATGATGCGGTTGGCCCTCCCGAGCTTCTTGATGGCCTCGAGCGGATCAACGCCGGAGCGCGTCCAATGGCCTGTATCGGCGCACGCCCCGATCCACTTGCTGCGGCCCTCACAGAGTCTCAAGACCGTGTCAGGGTCCCAGTAATACGAAGGTTTCGGATGATTGTGCAGCGCGACGCTGATCCTGTACTCGTCGCAGAGCCTGTCAATCAGATCGAAGGCATCTTCCGGCGGCTCGGAAACGATCGTCTCGATTCCCATTTCCTTGGCGAACTCGAAGACCTTCCGGCACTCGGCCTCGTTGTTGGGCAGGCCCACCACGCCGTAGTTCATGAGCTTGACCTCGGCCTGCTGCAGCATCCTCTTCATCGCCTGCCTGTCCGCCGAAGACATGTTGTGATCGGTCTTGACGTCGGGCTTTTCCTTGCTCAGCGTCTGGCCCGGATAACACTCGATGTATCGCATGCCCAGCGCCTTGTTCTTTTCCACGGCCTCAGAAAACGTGAATCGATTGAAACTGTACGCCTGCATGCCGAGTTTCCAGTCTTCCGGGGCCGCTGAGCTTGCCTTGGGCAAACAGCAAACGCACAAAACAAACACCAGAAAGCTGATACCTAGTTTTACTGTCTTTTTCATTTCATTGTCTCCTACTATATAAGACGTTGGTTTGGCCAATAATGGTATACTATACCCTTGAAGGGTAATGAATTCCCGCGAGCAAACCATAACCTGTTATTCCGATGCCACTTACCCGCACAAGAACGGGAATTTTGAATCGGGAGCACTTTACAAGGTCCAGCCCTCGCGATATTCGCGTCTTAGGTATTCACTTGCCTCGGGTAGATTGGTGATATTGAGGCTCGGGCCGTCCCAGAACAGCCTTCTACCTGCGCGAGCGGCCACGTTTCCAAAGAGAATCGTCTCGCTCAGCGGACCGGAATAGTCAAAGTCGGCCGACGGCTTGGGACCGCCCTTGCACGCATTAATCCACTGCTGGTAATGATTTACACCTCTGCCCAGGAAGGGCTCGGGCATCTTGAAACCTTTCATCCTCTCTTCGGGGACAAGACGTGGGTTGCCCATGTGCGGCGCGAGTAAGGTACCCTTCTCGCCGTAGTACAACCCGCCCTGACCGGGCAGCTTGCGCTGCGGCTCGGACTCCCGGGGCAAAAACGGTCTTCGGTTGCCGTCGTACCAGGTAACCGTAACGGGCGGCAGATCGCCTCGCGCGGGAAACTCCCATCGAACGGAAGTGGCCGTCGGATAAGTCTCGTCGGTGAACCTGTCAGGATTAGCCTCGACGCTGATCGGATAACCCAGATCGAGCGCCCAGAAAACCGGATCAATTATGTGACAGCCCATGTCGCCGAGGGTTCCGGTGCCGAAATCCCACCAGCGGCGCCACTGGCCGGGCAGATATGTCTTGTGGTAGGGCCTCCACGGGGCCGGGCCGAGCCACAGATCCCAGTCGAGAGTTTCGGGCACCGGCATCGACTCGGTGGGCCTGGTGCCGCCGCCCCAGTTCTTGTTGCTGAAGATGTCCACCTTGCGCACCTTGCCGATCAGCCCGGACTTTATGATCTCGGCCACGCGCTTGACGGCGGGTTCGGCGTGAATCTGGATGCCCATCTGCGTCATCACCTTGTGCTCGCGGGCGGCCTCGGTAAGCCTGCGAACCTCATAGATGTCGTGCGCCAGGGGCTTTTGGCAATAGACGTGCTTGCCCCTCTTGATGGCCGCCATGGCAGCGACGGCGTGAATGTGGTCCGGAGTCGACACCGTGACGGCGTCAAGACGATCGCCTTCGGCATCCAGCATCTTGCGGAAATCTCGGTACTTCTTTGCACCCGGATGTTGTTCGAAGGTCCTGGCCGCGTGCGCCCAATCCACATCGCACAGCGCGACGATGTTTTCACCCCTCATCTGGCTCACATCGCTGGCGCCCATTCCGCCGACACCAATGCAGGCGACATTGAGCTTGTCACTCGGCGCGGTGACGCCGCCTCCGCCGAGAACGTGACGCGGCACAACCGTAAACGCAATCGATGCCGCTGCAGCACTCATAAAGTCACGCCGCGACATCCTGACGTCAAGTCTCTCGCCCGGCTCTTTCTTCTTTCCCATTGAAATGTTCCTCTTTCAAACTCAAATAGTCAATAGACAATAGTCAATAGTCAATCACAAGCTCCAGCCTTCGCGATAGTCGCGCCGCAGATATTGGTTCGCTTCGGGCATGTTGGTGAACTCGAACTTCTCGCTGTCCCAATGCAGTCTGGTGCGGGTGAGCTTACTCTTGAGGTCGGCCCTCAAGGCGACGTTGCCCAACAACACTGCTTCAGCTAACGGCCCGGCATGATCGAAATTGGAGCCGGCCGGTTTGCCGCCCTTGCAGGCTTCGATCCATTCCTGGTGGTGGCCCGGCGAGCGCTCGAGCACTTTCGGTGGTTTGCCGAATTCTCTCCTCCTCGATTCCGGTATCACCGTATATCCCAGCATCTTTCCATCGTCACCGACAAACAGTGTGCCGTTGTCGCCGAATTGCTGGCCTTCGCCCAGCTCATCGGGGCGCGGCGGCCTCATCCCGCCGTCGTACCAGTGCATCTTAACTGGGGGCATATCGCCGCGGGCGCCAAATTGATAGGTCACCCGCGAGGC